>Ga0080005_130498_pt1 | contig 15769 bp, 28 predicted proteins | sample JossMetagenome_2_FD_69208 | JGI IMG/M metagenome (GOLD analysis project Ga0080005, IMG submission 69208) | Hot spring sediment microbial communities from Joseph's Coat, Yellowstone National Park, USA - JC3_ASED (SPADES assembly) (version 2) | ecosystem: Environmental > Aquatic > Thermal springs >... | reverse complement strand
GGCAAACGGCGGCAGTGCGGGGGCCCTGTCGAACCTCTGCTTGATGTACTTCGTCAGGGAGGCCATGGGAGGTGGAGGAGAGGGGTTTAAAAAGGTTTCGGGCCCGAGGGGAGAGGGGGTGCGGCAGAAGGCGCCGTCCATCGACGTAAGGGATGGCGAAGAGGCATATAGAGGGGAGGGGGCCGCGGCGGGAGCGGCCGGAGGATGGGCGGCGCTGGGCCGCTCCACTGACCATAGGTGCTCAGCGGCATTTAAAATTATGCATCAAAGCGCTCAGCTCAGGGAGCAATTCTCGACGCCTCAGGGAGCGCCGGCCCCGCCGGCGGGGGAGCGCGCAGTTGCGCCTACCCGCGCGCGGTGCGGCCGGCCCGCGCAGATCCGAGCGCCCTGCGCACGGCCTCAGCTATAGTTGGGCCAGCCGCACGCGATGCGAGGAACCTGGCCACGGCGGAGGCCGCGGCGTCTGAGAAGAGGGGATGGCCCGCCGGTATGTACGACCCGAGGTATGCGCCGTGGAGGTACAGCCATATAGCCACGGCGGCGGCGTACTTATAGGCCGACGGCGCCTGGGATTCCGAGTAGGCGTCCCAGGCGTCTCCGTCCGCTAGGATGTCCCCTATCCTCTCGACCGCGTCCTCCACGGCCATATCCATGCCGCGACTGCACTCGCCGTACATGACGCACACGCCTGCGAGCCATGCGGCGTGGCGCATCAGCCTGCGCTCGTCCAGGCCCAGCACCGCCGCAACGCCGCGCACTATGCCCAGCATGCGCGGGTTGGCGCTGAGCGCCTCCATGTTGATGCTCAGTATCACCTCCTCCATGTCGGCGCTGAGGACGTCGGTCATGCGGTCGGCCGGGCCCGGATCCATGGGAGGTGGAGGGGATTGGTTTAAAAAGATTGTGGGCCTAGGTGAGGGGGGTGATCAACAGCGGCTTCACGTGCTTGCGGAACGACTCCACCACGTCTATGGGGCGGAGCACTTTGCCCGATGCGCCGCGCAACAAGAGCGAGTAGTCATGGCCGTATACTTCCACATCATAGCCGCGGTTGGGATATATATCCAAGGCGAAGTCTTGATAGTGGATAGTGATGCTCCGCCCTAAGTCGGCTATCCGCATGCACTCGATCGAGCCGCGGCAGGGGACATGCGAAAACAGGTCGCGCTCGAAGGCGATCAGCGCATCAGCTATGCTACCTATCGCGGCGTCCCGCTTGACTGATACAGCAAACGCCGACAGCTCGGCCATGGCGGCCTTGATCGTTATCTCGGGCGCCTCTAAGGATATGGTAACCTCGACCGTCTCTGAGTCGCCGTCCACGTGGCGGCTCGCGGAAAACGAGAACCGCAACCCGCCGCGCGTGGGGAGGCCGTCCAGCACGCGGTGCAGATCGGATATGGTCATGCCCAGCAGGGCGTCGCGGGAGTCCGCAAGCACGGCCAAGGCCTCGTGAATTGCTCTGATCCGATCCACGGCCTTGAGGAAAGTGGGGATTTAAAAAGGTTTCGGGCCGAAGCTGGGCGTCCCGGAATCAGGGTTGCCGGGCTTGCCAAACGCTGGGCATAAACCGAGCAACTGTGTTAAGGAATATCCCTACATATATATTAGCGTTATCATATATTGATATGCCATTTATATGGAAATATCCATCAGGAGAATTGATATCTACGGAAAATCTGTTGTCGTATTTGACCACATACACATCGAAGTCGCGGCCCATGCATACCGTTGTTAACCCGGCGGGAAAGTCCCGTATTGGCTTGCAGTACTCGCACTGAGGAGGAGAAACGCATGTCTTATATTTAACCTTATTGTATATAGACTTGTATCCGCTAAGGGCCTTCACGATGTCGGCCAGCGTAACGCCCTTAACCACGCGCTTTAACCCTACCCTGACGTCTCCTAAATCGATGATGATCATGGGCGTACCGAGCAGGCGCACCTCCTTAACGATCGTTCCGCCGACCATGATGTTGGTCAGCGACAGCGTGAAGTCCGGTACTTTGGCTACCGTGGATAGCACCGTATCCAGATCGGCGGTCGTCAGCATGCGCTTAACTTGCTGAACCATGTTGCTGAGCGAATTTGATGAAATCATTGTGCAACAAAAACGATATTATTTAAAATACTCAGATGCGGTACAGCTCAGCGCATTCGTCCATCAAACGACGCCATCTGTGCGACACATCGCTGTACCACACGTAGCCGATCGGAAGCTTTGACGTAGAGCCCTCGTATGCGCGCGCCAGCTCGTCGCGAATCGTCCATGTGCTCTTGGCTATATTATATGCTGAGTTGGGATGTATGAACAGCCTATCGTACACTATGATCGGCCGGATCGCCGTATGCTTGAGGTATATAGCCCTGACGCCGTCGCGGTGGTTCAGCACGCGCAACATCTCAGCTATGCCCCAATTTACATGCGATGAAATGACCGCCACGCCGTATCCCTGATAGCAAGGCGAATTGATTACGGTGAAGCCCACGGCCATCGGCGAGGGCATGTCCGTATCGACGTTATACGCAGATTTGTATTCGGCCATGAGCTGGCCTATATCGTTGATGTCGAGCTGTGGATTGCACATTATCCTGTCTGATATTGACCGCTTTTCTTCGAAGGACATAATGACGGCGAAAGCATCCATTTATAAAGATTTCTCATCTGCGCCCAGCGGAGAGGAAGCCGCTGGGGGTTAGGTCTTATCTATCACCACGAAGGTCTTTATCTTGGGAAGATACGCTATATGGAGCGGCTCCACCATGCCGATGGCAGGCAACATAGGGATGGCCCACCACGCCTTAGTCTCCAAGATCCCTTTTACGTATGCCGATATATAGTATGCCGCGGCAACGAGGCCGAATATGTTCGTTATGTGGAGGATGATCCAGACCGGTACGAATAGCATCGACGTCAGGATTCCGAAGATGCTCCGCGCCGCTCCGGCCGCAACTGTAGCTGGATGAGCGCGAGGTAGCTCCATCCATATGCCCTTAGTCCACCTGGCTCTTTGCCTGATGAGATCCTTTATGGAGTTGGGGCTCTTTATCGACACCCTAGTCGAGACCTGCCACGCCCTATATCCCCTCCTGAACAGCAGTTGCGAATACGCGAAGTCCTCCACCAGGCTGTCCGTCGGAAACGGCACCTCGGAAAACACATCGCCCCGTATTATGAGGAGCTCTCCATGCATGCCGAATATTGGACGTCCGAGGAGGCCTGTTGACAGCCTGAAGAACGTCAGGTCGTCCCACAGCCTGACGTGGTCGATAATATACGCCAGCTTCGATCTGCCGGGTCGGGGGACTAGTATTCCGTTTGCGATGGCATACCTGCTGTCAAACGGCGGAAGCTCCTCAAGGAATCTGTCGTCGAGCGGATATGAGTCGTCGTCGAGTATGACGTACCACATGTCGGGCCGCGCATATCTCTGCCTGAAGTACTCGATTGCCCTCCCCTTGCACGGCTTACCAGGGAAGTCCGTCGGGACTTCAACTACGCGGGCATGCCTCTCTATCTCCGATGTGATCGATGGATCGGCGGGTTCATCCACGACTACGTATATAGGCGCCCACGGAAACCTCTCAACTAGGTTAGCCAGAACCTCTCTAAGCGCCGGCATGACCGACGGCTTAGCTATGGTCGGTATCACGAACACCACATTTCTCGCCTTAGCTCCTGTGCGGCGCGGTCTATAGAAAAAGTGCGCTAATAAGGCGATAACAACCATAAAACCATATGCAGTAAACGCTATATCGAATATGACCTCTAGGGGATTCATTTCCTATCCGCCGTTATTTGTCTTGCCGGACTTCAGTATTTCCGCCAGGACGGCTAACGGCGCCTCGACCGGGCCATGTTTATCAAGCACAGCCATAACGATGTGCCGCGTTTTAAGCGCGGCCGCAAGCTGACTACCCAGCTACCCCTTAGAGGAGAATGCCGCCACCGACCTCCGCCCTGAAAGATGGAGCTTTCCGCCGTCAGTAAAGCTTAAAAATGCAGTACACGTCCACTGACTCATGTTAGAGCTGGTACACATACTCAGAGCGCTAAGCAGTAGGGGCGTGCGCCAAGTGGCGCTGAAAGATCTAGAAGAGTTCTTGCTGAAGCTGTGGGATTCAGAGCGTATATCGATCTACAGCACCTTTGATAGGCTGTGCGAAGATCTGCAGAGGCTCGCTGAGATCGGCGTGATCGGATACGATGGCAGGATGGTGACCATAAACGATGAGTTCATAAAGAGGACTGAGCTGGTAAAGAGGATGACCGCGAGTTTGACCGCGGGCAATGCGTATCTCACACATATATTCGACGTCATTAGACGCCGCGCTGAGGAGTTCGCGGATCGGCTCCGTACCTCTCACAAAGCGTCCGAAGCTGTTGTACCGTAGCGGCCACCTAAAGAAAGTTTTAATCCCCCAATTTTTCCGCGTTCACGTCCCAGCTACCTCGACTTGGATGCCCTAATCAAGTGCGCCGTAAGGAGGTGCCGCTCCGATGTATGGCTGTCCGACGCTCTGTGGGCATCGTATATCAGAGGTGCCGATGCTGTGGCCGCGGCGGCTAAAGAAATGGGTAATTTGATCGGCCTGGGCGGCGATGTGGGGAGCTACATCAGGTGGCAGTTCCTCCACACATCTATGGAGGGAGCCTGGAGTACATCTTAGAGGATAGAAGGGGGATGTTTATGGGCGCACTGATGGCTAAAATATGCAATCCCCCTAATTTGACCTCATTCAAGCGCTAACGGGCGAGGATTTAATGAATGAGGTAGCCCGGCGGCCGGATCTCCACGGGTATGCGGCTTGGCAGTAGACGACCGCCGGGCTCATCTAATACGTGTTCGTGAGATTAAATATTTTGTGATTAAGCGGAGCAGAGAGACCTACCACACCTCTATTTTCATCAGGGGGAACACCGCATCCACGTCATCATCCCAGCTTTCGGCCTCTATGTCTATAGCCCAGATCCCCCATTCATCGGCGAAGATGGCGACGGTGCCGCGGCCCACAACCACGTATTTGGGCTCGCCCTGCCTCACCGTGATCGACAGGACGTCAACCGCCCTGTCGTAGTGGGCCTGCACCTGCTGGGGCTGGCCGATCGCGGCCGATGCCTCTATCCGTATGGGCTCCGCTATGGCGTTGCTCCACTCGTTGGCATAAGCATTGCGAGACGTAGTTATGTAGCTCATCGAGCTGATCCCGAACCCGGATTTTTAGCTTTATCGCTCAGCCGACCTCCTCCCCGCCCTAAAGGGCTAGGCTTTCAATTATTTATAACTAATGCTCAAACTTAAATTTAATCGTACCTAAATTATTCTGTGGGTATAACCACTATAGGTGATCGCGGCTCCGCTGATGGCTTCATAAACTCTTCTATTTGTTTGCATACGTATGATAGTATAGGTATACTGAATGGTTTAGATTTAGAGCATATTGTTTTTTGAAGAATATACGGTACATAGTATACAGAAAACATTAAAGCTATTGCTTCTACAGCGGCAATAGCTACAGTAATTAGGCTATTAATCCAATTAGCTACAAAATTAGTTGCAGAATCGGAAAGTGCAGTCGTGTTAGTATTACTGACAGACATGAGAGTGCCGAACGATCCAGTTTAATATATCGCTATTGCATCGGGATGCCCTAACCTCCTCTCAACCCTAAAGGGCTATGCTTTCAATTACTTTAGATCAGGCCGAGGTTCATCAGGATGAACGAGTAGGGGAAAGACCTAAGGGTGCCGGCCGTCTGCGTGACCGTCACCTTATACGCGGCGTTGTAGGGCAGGGTCTTGCTGTGGAAGCGAATTACGGGATCCGCAACCGGTGCGGCGTAGCTGGCGGTTATATACGTGTAGTAGTTCGTGCCGTCGAGGGCGATATACTCCCTTATGGTGATGTAGTCGCCCGCCTGGAGCTGGGACAGGTTTATGTAGCCCTCGACCACGTAGTCGTCGGACTGGGGAGGTATGCTGACCACGCTGGTCTCCACGTTGAGGCTGGATGGCGATGCCGTGCCTATATACCGCGTCTTGTTGATTATTACGTACGGCATGTATTGCACAGCATATACATATATTAATATGAAAAGGCGATAGTAGTAGGCAGATCGGGCTGGACGGGCGGCGGGTCGTAGACCGCTACGTGGTGCACTAGGTACGACGCGGTGCCGCCGTTGGGTTTGTATATGCCTAGCATGAGTTGCGAGATGGCTGAGGGGGTGTATGTGGTGTCGCTCGCGCTCAGCGAGATGCCCAAGCTGTTGTAGAAGTAGAGATACGACTGCGTCGTGTAGAGCCACTCGAACATGTAGTAGATGTTTCTATAGTTGCCGCATGCGAGAATTGTAGAGACAAGGTTCGTCATTGAGCCGTTGGAGACCTTGCCTATGAAGTGGGTGTTGTTACTGTAACCGAAGTCGCTCGTCATGTACGAATTTCCGCTCCACGGCACAGTGAGGCTGTTGCCCACCTCAACGCCCAGATCGCCGCCAGAACTGCAACCGCAACACTGCAGAACGTCGAATACCATATGCACCGCCACGCCTATCGACATCGCCGTGAGGCTCCTCACCAGCCCCAGGTTGCCACTTGCGCCCGACGGCAACGTCATGGTCAGGCCGTTGTTGACAGATATCGAGCCGCCGTTGAGGTTCCGCGTCCAGGCAGGCGATAACGTCGTTCCAGCGAAGTTGTCGTAGAGCAGAAATATGGAGCCGCCGTTGTCCAGCTGGCCGTACGGTATGCCGAATAGCTGCTGGCCAGCCCACGCCGATATGCCGACCGTCTTGCCGTCGAGGAGCGCCTTCTTGTATGAGTATATCAGATACAGCGTGTAGCTTGACGACGCGGGGATCTGGTTGGTCTTGACGAACCAGTGGTGGTAAGTCCCGTCGAATATGCTGTACCACGACGGCGCCAGCGCGCCCGCCTGCGGGTCGACGAACGCGATCCTGCGGACGTCTACCAACACGCCCAGCAACATGCTGAGGTACGCGTCCCGTATCGCTATGTGCTGCACGTGCGGCGACGCGGTGGCGTACGGCGTGGGGTTCTGTACCGTGATCTGCAGAACCGCGACGTCGTGGACGTCCGGAAGCAGCTCCAGGTCCGGCATTACGCGGCCTCGACGGCCGACCCGGAGCAGCCAGGTATCGCGCTGTCTCCGTCGAACGACAGCGCATAGGCGTCGTCGAAGTACGCCACGCCGCCTGGGTAGTACACCGACGCCTCGCCCCTGTCCAACACCATACCGCTGGTCTCGAAGCCCCAATACGTGCAGTTCAGCTTGTATTTCCGCCCTATGATGCTATCGCCGGGATCCGGCATATCCGGGATCGGCAGCGCCAGGCCGAGGCATCCCCGCTCGTCGCGCGTCAAGCAGTTCCCCGCGAAGAAGATCAGGGTCGGCTTCGTATCGTATCTATACTGCGTATTCACCGCACCCACGGCGTAGTCGTATTTTGACGTCGGGATCGGCATGCCGAACAGGTAGTTCAGCAGTCTGCGGATCAGATATTCGATAGGGCTCATTATGTTTGGCCTGTAGAGCCGCGTCCACGTCACGGGATACGCCACGGTAGGCGAGACCCGCAGAATGGAAGTTACGTCGGCGACGTGCCAGTTAGTCGTAACTACGCCGTCGGCGACTCTGCAGACCGAACCGCCGCCTCGACCCACTAGCTCGGGAAAAAAAGCGTGGAACGGACGGCGAACTATGTACACCCTCTTGCCGTCCTTATACAAGCCGTCAGCCCTAAGCTCCAGGCCGGCGGACGCCGCAAGCTCCGCGATGCTCCTGTCCGTATACCAGACCTCCGTATTCCTGCCCCGGAAAAGTACCTTATACTTGCTCATGCCCCCGCTATATAGACTATTGAGTAGACAGAAAACACTTGTATGTTCCCCCGGTCGTCCGTAATCACCACGAAGGCGGAGTCGGCCGCCTTAAGTGTGCCCTGTACAGACATGGCGTTCACCGTATAGACCCGCACCTTCCTGCCCACCAGTTGATTTAGGAAGTCCTGGGGACTTGCCATCAAGAGCCGCGGATCCAAGGCGCAATATCTCTATCTACCACAGGGAAGTTAGGGGGACAGGGAAAAAATCAGTATTTGTTGAACACGAGAGACATCCAAGCCTTGAACCAGACACACGCCGTGTCCGTGTCGGTAGCTTGCCATTTCCCGCCGTTTTCCCGCTTCAGCCTCGCCGTAGGAGCACGCCGGTACGTCGCCGTGTCGAACGACTCGACGTACTTTAATGTGCCCCACCTCCGCAGATGCCGGAGGGCCCGCGCCGCGGGCCCCAGCAAGTGGATTCTGTACATCGCGTGGTAGTCCTCGATGAAGCGGGCGATATATTGCGCACACCTCATGTGCGCCCTAGAGCAGTCTATGTCGCCGACTCTCCTCGCCGGCACCGCCACTATGTCCGGCCGCGGGTCGAGACCCTCTGGCGGCGGCTGTAGCTGTTGCGCGACGAACATCAGCTCGCCGTAGCGCCTCAAGGCAGGCGCGTACTTCCGCCACCTCTCTACAGTCAGCTTGTGGTTGTCGAAGGCGTCGGGCACGATTATCCTCACCGACTGCCAATTCGCCGAACTCACCGCCTTGTCCACCAGCTTGACGTAGTCGATGAGGCTGAACCCAAACCGCGCGGCAGATATGCCGACGTCCACCATCAGATGCACTTGGTTCAGCGACTTCGCGGTGCTCCTATGCACGAGAGACACGAGTTTTCCAAACGTGTCGCAAGCGTCGGGGATGAAGACGATAGGAGGTGCGCTAGACATTTGGACAGCTGTTGATCGACTCTATAAACCTCTTGAACTCCTGCTTGTTCCGTATGGCGTACACAATCGCATATCTGACAAACTCAGAACGCGAGACGCCGAACTCCCTCGCCATATCCTCGACGATCTCAAGAAGCTCGTTGCTCATGCGGGTAGACACCACGGCGCCGCCCACGGCGGGCGCCCTAAGGAGAGGCTTCAGCTCCATCATCGCCCCTCCCCCCGCAGAACGTCTTTGTACTGCGCAAGTAGTTTCGCCAAGGCGTCCCTAATCGCCTCGCTCCTGTTCGGATATATGCCCCTCCTCACCATATTGTCTAACGCAATGAGCATCGCCCTCGGCAGATGCACCGAAACCAGCTCCATAGGCTCTTTCCTCTTCCTGTCCTTCGTTTCCTTGGGTTTCTCGCTGGGTTTCTCGCTCTCCACAGGCACCTCTCCACGCCCACTTTCAACCACAACAGATAGCGGAAAGCACACCTCTTCGCCGTCCGACGTCTTTATGCACCTCTCGATCTCGATCTCCCTAGGCATGGCCCAGCCTCCAGCCGATGACCTTCATTCTGCCCGCTTTAAGCGCCCTAACTATGAAGTCCTTGGCGACGTGTCTCCACGTCGCCGAATCCGCTGAGGCGACCAGGTTCATCAGTAGATCCAAGGCATCTATAGTATCCTTCAGCACATCGTACCTCTTCAGCACATCCTCTCCTGGCACCTTACTATCCCTTATCGTTGCAATTATGGGTATCCAAGCTTCATATAGCTTATCCTCCAACCTCTTTAAATAGTCCAGGAACTCGCCCTTCTCGAACGCATCTATTGCGTCGAGTATTGACAATTTCACATCACTCGACATGTAGGACATTGAACTCCCTATGCACGACATATCCATGACTTACGAGCTCTATCTGCACTTCATCGATGTCCACAGCGTCGTAGATGTATACGACGTTGCCCACCACTATGGAGGCCCCTTCGGGCCTCATGTATATGTCTACGCTCTTTATTCCCATCCGTTTCAACTCCTCCAGGAGCTCGACGAGCTCCTGGAGGGCCTTTTTCTTGGGTTCTTCGGTTTGGGACATGTCTACATGTATACTCCTAATTTATATAGGTGGCAGCTGTATTACGCGGCGCGGCGCGTCCACGGCAATAGAGATTTTGCGCGCGGCTGCAGCTGCTGACATGTCTCCAGATGTCGGGGACCTCGTGCTTTGGGTCGGATCCAAGGCGCCCCTTCCGGCTGAGGTCAGGGACCTGGCCAAGCTCGGCGAGCTGCAGATACACATAGGCAGGTTCAAGACGTCGGAGGAGATATGGCGCATGTACGTCGCGCCGCACCTAGGCAGGCGGAGGGTCTGGATCGTGCCGGTCCTGCCGGCACAGTTCAAGGTCCACCTGCTCGCGCACGTCAAGAAGGCGCGGGACGTCTACATGGTCGAGATACTGCGCAGCAAGGTCATGGAGTCGCAGTACTACCAAGAGTGCGGATACAGGCTGCAGGAGCTCGACCGCGAGAGGTGCTGGATAGCGAGCACCGACGGCATCTGCGCCGTCTACTGCTACAGGGGGCTGGCGGTGGTGAGGGAGCTGAAGTTCGAGGTCATGCCGCTCGCGGTCTGAACGTCATGCGGAGTAGGACTCCTACTTTTTCGGCGGATGTATACATCTAATAATATAAGAGAGGCGGTCAAAAACCGGACCAGGGGACGAGGAGCCGCCTCAGCCTCTCCTGCCCCACATACGCATCGTCCTGCACGACCTCCTCGACGTCTGCATCCCCCACGGGCTCTATCGCGTCGTCCACAGGCTCAACCTCGCCGTCGGGAGCCACGGGCTCAACGTCCACGTCTATGCGCTCAACCGCCCCAGCACCGCGGACCCGCAAAAGCGATCCGTCCTCAAGGAGCAGGTACTTGCTGAACACGTCTATATCCAGCCGCCTGGCCTCCTGGCGGAGGGCCTCGGCTACAGGCTCAGTTGAGCGACGCGACATAGGCACGCAGCTGCTTTATCTTGTCCCGATCCACCTCACGAGGCCTCCTCTTGATCTCCTGTATCAGCTGAAGCGCATCCTTCAGCATGACCGCCCTCCTGGCCAGCTCACCGTCGGCGCCGCCCACCCTGTCGATCGGCGCCTTAATTCTCTTTTCAACCTTCTCGATAGCCCGCATGAGCTGTCTGAACAGCGCATCCAGCCTCTCGTTTGTAGCTATCCATGTGACCAGCGAGTCGTCGTCCTTAGCTACGCCAAACTTGAGCATCTCCGAGAGGAGAGAGACGACCTGCTTCAGCTCCTCGCGCTCCGACACGGTGAGCGTCATGAACGTGATGGACGTATTCGCCATGTTCAGGATCGCGTTCTTGACGTCGTGGATCTCGCTCATCACCATCTTGATGAGGCTGTCCATCTTCTCGATGTTGTAGATGTTGACGTTCTGCGCGTTGAACGTCAGCAGCTCCGGATTCTCCACCACGGCCTTCAGCCTGGGGTCGCCCTCTATCCTCTCCAGGTAGCGCACGGCCATGCGGATCACCGAGCTACGCGACGTATGCATCTGCGACGCCAGCCTAGCGAGCGCCTCAGCCGTCTCCGCATCGAGGGAGATGGAGACGCGGACCCGTCTAGGAGACATGTATACCGCGCGGCGAAGGAAATATATCCCCCATGGACAAAACCCCCGCCAGGGATAGAGATATCCAGCGGAGACGCTGGGCGCATCATGCCGACCGTCGCGCTCGACATAGACGGCACCCTCAGGCCCTACGGCGGCGTGATAGGCCCCGAGGACGTCCTCGCCCTCTCAAGACACGCAGAGCTCGCCGTAGTCTCCTCCCGTCAAGACTGCAGAGACGTGGCGAGGCAGCTCGGCATACGCCATGCATGCTGCGGGCAGGACAAGGCCGACTGCCTCCGGAGGATCGCGGCCGAGGTGCAGAGCCCGGGCGGGAGGATCTACATAGCGGATCTGCAGACAGGCCTCGACGCCGCAAGGGCCGCCAGCTGGGACTGGGCCGACGTCAACAACCTGTGCCTGAACATCGGGAGCGGCTTGACTAAGTTCGACGGATGCATAAACATAGACGTAAGGCCGCTTGAGCCCGTCCACGTCGTCATGGATCTACTTGAGCCGTGGCCCTTCCCCGACGGCTCCGTCGCCAGGATAATAGCGAACGACGTCATAGAGCACATACCGTGGAGGAGACAGAGGGAGCTCTGGAGCCAGATGTCGAGGAAGCTGAAGCCCGGCGGCGTCCTACAGATGCGCGTCCCCGACATAGAGCTGATCTATCTGAGGCTCGTAAGGCCCAGGCGCAGGGAGTCGTTCGAGGCGCTGTACGAGTCCTTCTCCTACTGGATCGGCGGCGGGCAAGACTACCCCGAAAACACCCACCTCACCTTCTTCACGGCCGACGCGGTGGTCGAGCTGGCGCAGAGGTACGGCCTAGCTGGCACATGCCGCGACGACGGAGGCACGAACATAATCTGCGAGCTGAAGAAGACCCAATAGCCTTTTTTCATCCGCCCTTGAATCATGGGCGAAACATTTAAATACTGGTGCGTTCCTCTACCACATGTCCGAAACCCAGAACCAGGCCCAGACGGAAGAAAGGCGGACTACATACATACAAGAGCGTGTGAAGATCATGTTAGGCTCAATCCGTAATAGCATACCGGAGTGGGCTGAAAGGGGCGTTGTGGTGTTCGCCGTAGGTTACGCCACGCTGACCGCGTGCATCGATCCGCGTTGCTTCAGGCCAGTGGCTACATGGCGGCCGCTGAAGCGTAACAAATCCAACAATGGCTACTACTACGGCGCGCTCTGGAAGCCGTATAGGGTGTTGCTCGAGGAGGACGAGCTAGAATATTTGGTGCAGAGGGGGGTCAAGCCAGGTTGGCCGTACCTTCTGGCCTTGGGCGACAAGGTTGAGATATACGCCGTGAAGGAGAAACACAATATAAAATACACCGTCGTCACGCCGCAAGAGAAGATACTGGAGCTGTGACGTAGGGAAAGTGATGATTGCCCCCGCCACGTAGGCGGGGGCGGCGACGGCGTAGACTAGCCCGCCCTTTTTTTCATCTGCCTTTTTCTCAAGGCCGAAACATTTAAATATAGGGATGTTCCTCTACTACATGGCCCAAAGAAACAAAAACCAAACTGTCGGCGACGGTCTGCACAGCTTCCTGTACGAAATCGCGCGCTTCAGTAGGGTGTTGGGGCCGCACTACCGCTTCAAGTACCTTAGACATTCTAGACATTACTGCTGTATAATTGAACACCATAATGGCAGGTGGAAGGCATATGTTGAATCAATTATAGCTACTATAACGATAAAAACTGTTGACGGAAATGTGCTCGTCATCGATGGGGACAACAAGATGTATCTCAACGGAAAGCTTGTCAAGGAGCTCTGCGCACCGGGGTACCGTTGCTTCACTACTGAAGAGATCCGCAAAAGAGTTGCCGTAGCGGGCTTGCTGTACGAGTTCTGGAGATTGGGCATCAACAGCAACGAAGAATTGGCGCAATTCAGCGAGGCGCTTCTAGGCGAGCCGCCGTAACCTTTTTTCTTACTCTTATTTTTTCATCCGCCTTTTTCTCAAGGCCGAAACATTTAAATACAAGTGTTTTCATTATACCCATGGCAGAAAAAGTCCCCTTCGGGCTGGCGGGCCGCGAAATCAATGTTTTTTCCTTCGATAGGGATCCCGAGACGCACAGCCTTGTAATTACGCCGAACAGAAGCTATCGCGTGTTTAAGGCCAACGATATAGTGGTGATGATTGACAGCGAAGTTCAGGAAGTCCGCGTATTTAGATCGCTTGACGAATATGTGCACTACGAGAAGTGGGTAGCGGATGGCGATTTGGACGAGATAGACCTTTTAATTGCCACACAGGAAACGTCGCCATTCAGGCTATGAAGCTTAGGAAGTACTGCGTTTTCAAGGGGCAAGAGTGGATAGACGTGATAAGGATCCACGTCTTGCCTGCTGGCGGGTATATAGTCCACCACACAGAGGAGGAAGACATCCACTTTTTCAACACGGTGGACGAAGCCTTGAAGTTCATTGCCACAGAATATATCGATAGCAAGCCCTCACAGCTACGCATAGGCGAGTGCCCCTAACCGCAATATTTTTAAGCCCCCTATTTTCTCATAGCCATGGTAAGCAAACAGACGAATGTAAATAAGATGGACGAGATAGCCAATGCGTTAAACGTCTTAGCGAAGCACGGCGTCCTGCTGGGCGGGCGGCCGCCCAGCAGGATAGTGGAGAGGGTGCAGATCAGCGAAAACGGTGTACTTTATGTTTGGTACAGCGACTCAAAATCTTCGGCGCCGTCCGTGACGGCGCCGAGGAACGGGAAGTATCTGCGTAAGTTCGTCGTGGACCTTTCACAAATTTAACACCCACCTTAACTCACCATTTTTTCCTCGGCTTTTTCTCATGGGCGAAATCTTTAAATACCTGTGCTTTTCTCATACACATGGCACAAACCCAAACCCAACAGGCTTGTGTAGTCAAACATAATTATGGTACGTATGGTGATATGAAATGGCTATACGCATATTATGACTTGGAAACTCAGACATTTGTAATACCGCGTATTTATCATGAAAAGAATGGGGGCGATTTGTATTTTAACCTGCGCCACGGAAAGCAGTATATTCTATTCTATTACTATAGAAGATCATATATAGTGACTGACAGGGAAATCGAAGCGATGTTGGTCGAGATTGATTGCAACAGTATCGACGACAGAATAAAAGAGTTGGGGAAAATGCGGATAGAGTTCTCAAGCTTTGAGTGGTTGCATGAGCAGCGTAGAAAGTGGATAATACCACAACAGGTTATGAAATTTTTGGAATTTCTTCCATATTATGCAAAACCACCTGAGTTCGACTCTATAGAGTTGTCAAAGGATGAGCAGGAAAGGTTATTACAAATGATAAGACTGGGAGTCGTGCTGAAAGAGCATTAATTTTTTCGAGCCCCAAACTTCTTTTTTCTCCGCCTTTTTCTCAAGCCCGAAATCTTTAAATATGGGGGCGTTTCTAGTACACATGCAGAACCAAACCCGTGAAATAAGGCCAACCGGTTTAACACACGACGTGATAGAGTTCAATGGGTTCTGGGCGGCTAGCCCGCCCAAGGCCCGTCTTATATATGAGGAAGAGCCAAATAACGGTTTGTGGCAGTTGATATTGTACGACCTGGAGCGTCCAAGGAGTTGGCGTGTTGGTACATATATAGATGGCTACGAGGGAAGACGGACATTGTACGACATGATGTTGGCACGGTGGTATGACAAGTACATCGATGACAGCGAGGAGGCAAGAAGGTATGACATAACTAATGACATAATCAAAGAGTGGGGAGGAGAATTTATAATAAGACTTCCCGATGAATGGAGGACAGAGGTTGAAATACGCATCCCCGCCCTCTGTGGGGCGGGGTATCCGCTGGCTGAGCCAGTGTATATGGGGGCCATGCGCAACACCTTCTACGCACTCGACTGCGCAAGTGGCCTTTATGAGTTTGCCACACTTGACGATTTGGTTGCTTGGGTTAGAGAACAAGAGTGTCCCGAGGGTCACGAATACCCAGTGATCCACTGGTGGGAGTGGCACATCGTTAAGGGCGGCGAGGTGGTGCACAGCGAATATGTGCAGCCTTCACCGCAAGATGTGATAGATGCCCTGCACAGATACTTAACATAATATTTTTCCTTGCCCGAAAGGTTTATTTTCTCCTTCCCCCCTTTTTCTTCGGGGGCTGGCGTGCGCCGCTTCCCAAGCCGCAAACCCGTCGCTCACGGCTCGCCCGGGCCTGTGTGACCGGCCCCCCCGCTTCTTTCTCTTCCTCTAGAAGAGACTGAAAAAAAGTGTGTGCGTTAGTGCGCCTTCAGAGACGCCACCTTGGCCTTATGCTCTGCATGCCTTTCTATCGCCGACAGT
>Ga0080005_128499_pt1 | contig 15853 bp, 11 predicted proteins | sample JossMetagenome_2_FD_69208 | JGI IMG/M metagenome (GOLD analysis project Ga0080005, IMG submission 69208) | Hot spring sediment microbial communities from Joseph's Coat, Yellowstone National Park, USA - JC3_ASED (SPADES assembly) (version 2) | ecosystem: Environmental > Aquatic > Thermal springs >... | reverse complement strand
TTATTAATGCTGGCGTCGGGATGCCCTCTGGAGTTATAGGAACCATATCAATAGTCCTCGGCTTTCCTAACACAAGATATTCTACATCTAACGTGGGGGTATAAAGAGTTGAGAAAGGATCTGGGCCTGCGACACTGATCCCGGGTATGGTCGAGGTCTTTGTTGAAGCTATGAAAAACATGAATAAGACATGTCTAGAATCTAGATCCTCAGCGAAAATTTTCCATCTATTCATAAGATCTATGATCTCATATGACATAAAGATCAGCCTTTGTTCATAATCAAATATAATATGTCTGAGATATTAATAAATATATGGATTATATATCCATATATCAGATGAGATTTCTTCAACAGATCTTCTCATGACATCTGACCTCCTCTCCCGCCCTCAGGAGCTTATGCCCCCTCCGGAGCGGATCATAGGTTCCCCCCATCTATTCGGGTTTACATCTGTCATCTGAGGGACATTCGGGGTGGCCAGAGATCCCCCACGAGGATATATGCCTAATTTTCTCAATCCTCTCTTTCTAACATTAAGCTTCTCAATAACATCTCTGTCAGCCTTAAAACCACATCGAGGACATCTAAATCTTCCATAGCCAATCTCCTCTAATCCCTTGTAGTTGTATTTTGGACATACCGAGGACGTCCCATTAGGATCGACCTTCACATATGGCACGCCGTGGATGTAGAATCATTGATAACTTCTTTACCACTGGTCTTTTTCCTCTCTTAGGATTATTCCTCCAGGCATTTGCATTCATAAGAGCATCATCTATAACAATCGAGAGCTATTCTAGATGAAAGATTAAATATCTCAACAAGATCTCTATATAGAAAATCATGGACCTGTTTTAATGTCTTTAGATTATTATCTATTATCTTGTTTATAGCATAGTTCATTGCATTTCTATATCTATGGAGAAGCTCTATGGCGACAGAATCAAAGATGGCTACATAGAGATTATTGGTGGAATAAGGCTTAGAATAATTGGTTGGGACAGAAGATATGATAACTACAAGAATAGAGAGGCTAGACTGATATATAGAAGAGACAAGATGTTTCTATGGATATTTAAGAGAATACCTAAGCCTAATAAGTATGTTCCTATAGATGTCATCGGTGTAGATATTAATGAACAAAAGATCGTCTATGGAGCCTCTACTCGATTTACGATAGGCTGCAGAAGTGGGTGATAGGAATTGGGACTGACTACTTCTCAAGATCCAGTACAATACCGATCTCAGACCTCCTAAGAGCCCCGATAACGGTGATAAATGTAAAGCATCTGGAGGGACAGGCCAGAGACCTTGTTATACTATATATGTTCAACGTCCTTTACTAGCTTATGAAGAACATGATGCCAGTAAGGAACAAGATAAGGATTGCCTTCATAGTGGATGAGGGCTGGATACTGCTGAAGAGGCCGACTAGGAAGAAGGAGTCGCCCCTAGAGATACTGATGAGGCAGGCTAGGAAGTATGGCTTCATGGTTGGCGTGGTTACCCAGAAGTTCGACGACCTCAGCAACACGATACTGAGCAATATAGGGACTCTATTCATATTCAACCCGAACGATCCGAAGGTTGTGGACTATGCAAAGAACGCCGGAGTTCCCGATAAGACAGCGAAGGAGATCCTGAACCTTGAAAGGGGCTGGTGCCTTGTCAGGAGCTCCTGGGCATCCAGGCAGAATGTTGAGAATCCAAACGCATCGTTCTTCGTTAAGGTGGGCAGTAAGGTGGATCCAGCAATAGCAGCTATGAAGCCCAGGAGGATAACCCCGGAGGAGTTCATAAGACAGGCAGAGACCATAGCGCTCATAAACAAGTTCTCAATATCCATCTAGCTCCATAGATGTTGAGACTTTCAGCCGTGAACCTAGAGGATGCCTGAGATCTTTTTTATTGCCTCCTCAACATTCCACATATCCTCTGCCGTCTTCACAGATACTGCCGCAGCGTTTCTATATCTGTTTATAGCCTCGATCTCATTTGGAAGGTCTTCCGATTTATCGAATTACATCCACTCCTAGAAAAGCAGGCTTAACAGGCCTCAACATTCTCCACAGATATGTCTATTGACTCCTTTGCCTCTTCATTCTTTCGAATAGCAAGCTGAACAGCTCATGATCTCTAATCCTGATCTTGAATAGTGCTCTTTCAACTAGCATCTCTTTATAGACAATAACGTATATGCCTTTTGTGATCTCTGCCAACAGATATTCCTCGTTGTTGATCTCCTTCATTGCTAGTTTTATTGTGCGGTTAATCCCCCATGGGAAGTTTATAGATGTATAGAAATCCGCTGAACACTCCTTTGAATCCTTCGACTTCAAAATATGTGAGGCAAGCTCTTCAGGTATATCATTGATCCACTTAGCCTCTATATCTGCAAATTTCGTTACGAGATACTCAACGTCATCAATATTTGGAAAATCTATTTCTAGTCTTGTTCTCTCAACCTGCTTTTTAACAGGTTTCGGTTCAACAGGAGAGACTATTAGATCTTCATCTAGTAGATCTTCATATGTATCAACATAATCATCCCATTCCCACTCGTATCCGTAAACTTTACATTTGTATGCGACATCGTCGGCGTTTTCTTCTTCAATAAGTTCTCTTCCGCAGATCGATCAGAAATATACTGGTTCGATGGATTTCTTTATTTTGAATCTAAGTGGTATTGCTAGCCTCAGCATAAGATCGTTTGGATCTACTATGCTTTTCTTCTTCTCATAGAACTTTGGGTGCTCTGTCTCGTAATCAACAACATATCCTTTACCAGGGATATGGGATATAGATTTTATCCTCGATGTGTCTATAGAGTAGCTCTCATCATTGCCAAGTACAACCTTGACTCTGCCCTTCTCGCTCAAAACACCAGATCTGATCTCCCTTAGCAATAGCTTGATGTTCTCAGGTTTCTTAAAAGCCCTAGCCAGCTCCGGCATATATATCCCCAAAAATATCCTGGAAAAAGCGGGGCTTTTAGAAGTATCGTTAGCGGGGAAAAGCTAATATATGAAGCTAAAGATCTGTGTATCAAATGCGCTAAGCAATCTATAGAGACTCCCTTTTTCCAGAAACTCTTATACTGATGCTCCTGATTGCTAGATGTGCCAACTCGTGGGCATAGATAAACAGGTTCGGCGGCTCCCCACTAAACCAGATGCTCTTTTTCTTTTTGTTGGCAATCCTGAAAACCAGGGTTTATCGCTAAGAAACCGGATCTTCGCTTAGATACCCCCGAACAAATTAATAATTAGAGCAAATCTGATCTACTATAGAACTGGACAAGATCAAAAAGAGACCACATGGATCAGATGATCTACTATAGAATTGAAAGAATGTTCTATCCCAACCTTTATTTTTTTCTTGAAGCATAGCATCGGTATAACCTTATGGCTCTAAGGTTACCTCGATCTCCATAACCTTATATAACATTATCTCCATATTTTTACTTATAGTTATAACCATTTTGATCTATTATCTGGGTTTATTTCTTCAAAGGTGGTTGATGTATTGATGTTATGGGATGTGGTATATAAATCCTATATATCTATGTATTTAAAACTACCCTGGTTGATATTTATATTCCTCTTAGATATATATTGATGGTTTTGGTGTTTGGTTTGAAGACTCGCATAACGATCTCAATTGATAAGGATGTTCTTGAGAGGGTTAGGGGGCTGAGCCGCAGGCACGGCATAGCCGTCTCGGAGCTTGCCGAGAAGCTCTTCAGTGAGGTGGCTAGGAGGGCGGAGCTTATAGAGGATCATAGCAGCGTCGCAGTCATGCTTAGGGACAGTGTGATCCTTGTTAGGAAAAGGCGTAAGAGGTGATCTATGTGGGGAGCTTCATAGAGACGGCGAAGTTCCCGGTCAGGCTGGTTAATGAAGCATCTGCCAGGGAGAAGCAGGGTGGTGGAAGGCCCCCGCACTGGGAGATGGTCTTCTGGTGGACTAGGAAGCCTCTTGCTGGGGCTAGGGCTGTCGTGGCTGGAGCACTGATCCCGGGCGATGCAAGCCCAATGGAGTTTATCCATAGCCTCCGCCTGGCGGGAGGCGTAGCACATAGTAGGAATCCCAGCACCCCCCTGAGCTGGAAGGAGAGGATCTCTAGGGCGAGGCTTCTAGACCCGTTCGCAGGCTTCGGATCAATACCGCTTGAGGCCATCAGGCTAGGAGTTGGGGAGGTTGTCGCTGTCGAGCTCCTGCCCACAGCATATATATTCCTAAAGGCTGTGCTCGAATACCCTAAGTGGGCTGTGGATAACAGGGTATCCCAGAAGCTGATCAAGGATGTGGAGAGGTGGGGGGAGTGGGTTTCTCAGAGGCTAAAGGAGGATCCGGAGATCAGGGAGCTCTACGACGAAGATGTAGCAGTATATATAGGCACTTGGGAGGTTAGGTGCCCCCACTGCGGGCTATACACACCCCTTGTGGGTAACTGGTGGTTAGCAAGGGTCTCGGGCAGATCTGGTGGTGAGGTCGGGGAAGAGGAGGAATCTGGGAGAGGGGAGTATGAGAGGCTGGCTTGGATGGATTTTGAAAGGGCTGGGGAGGAGATCTCGATAAGAATTGTAGATCTGAACAGGGAGCTCGGGGCCAGGAGGATAAGGGCCATGGTAGACGCCTCCAGGGGCGTTGTAGAGGCCGGTGGGAGGAGATATAGCGTGCCCCAGAAGAACGTAGATGCTAGAAGGGAATCGGCATCATGCCTACATTGCGGCAACCAGATAGGGAAGCTAGGTGGAGAATGGTATGTGAAGAAAGCCCTAAGAGAGTGGAACCAGAACCTAGAGAAATACCTCTCAGGAGAGATAAGCCTTGAGATCCTCAGAAAATCCCCAGCAAGACCAACACTGTTGGCAAAGGTGAAGATAATAAACAACAACCTGGAGTTCGAGCCAGCATCTAGGGAGGATGTGGAGAAGCTGTGGAAAGCTCTGGAAAAGCTAAGAGCAATGTGGGGAGACCCCGACATACCAGTAGAAGAGCTTTGGAAGTATCATATGGGCACAGCAGGTCAATTAAGCATATGGATATGGGGGTATGATAAATTCTACAAGCTCTTCAACCCACGCCAGCTCCTAACCCTTGTGAAGCTCGTCAAACTGATAAGAGAAGCTGGCAAGAAGATCGAGGAGGAGAAGCTAGGAGAAGGATGGAGCAGAGAAGAGGCATTTAAATACGCAGAAGCAACAACAACATACCTAGCAATAGCACTAATAAGATACGCAGATTTTAACTCAATTGGGAGTCATTGGACCATAACATGGCTTATACCTAATGAGACTCTCGCTATGAGAGGAATAGCCATGGTTTGGAATTATGGTGAATACTCTCCCTATGCACCTGCAAGAACTGGTAACTGGTTAAGGAATATTGAAAATGTTATTGAAAGTTTATCTTACCTTGTCCTTGCTGTTTCTAGTAGTTCTAGCAGGGTTAGGGTTTTGCTTGATGATGCTACTAGTCTTAGCAGGCTTGTTGATGAGAAGTTCGATCTTATTGTTACTGATCCTCCTTATAGGGGTGATGTTGCCTATGCTGAGCTCAGCGACTTCTACTATGTTTGGCTTAAGAGGGCTTTGAGCGATGTTGCCGATGTAGGTGGCATCCCCGTGAGGATCCCTAGATTTGTGGCTGAGGCTTTCTTCGAGAATGGCTCTGAGATAGATGTTCAGTGGAAGGTCTTCGCCCCTAGGGAGGTGAGCGAGGCTAAGGGCAGATCCAGGTATTTTGGGTCTGCGGGCGGCAGGGGAGTCGGCTCCTTCGACTACTTCAAGGATCTGCTCGCCAGGAGCTTCAAGTCAATGGCGTCCCGCCTCTCAGATGGTGGCGCCCTGGTTACCTACTACGCCCACACAAGCCCCGATGCCTGGGAGGCGCTCCTAGAGGCTGGATGGAGGAAGGCAGGTCTAAGGATAACCGCTGCCCACGCTCTTGCCACAGAGTCCCTCCAGAGGGTAACAGCTAGGGGCAAGGCTAGCCTCGACATAAGCATTGTAGCAGTCTGGAGGAGGGGCTCCTCCGGGCAGGGGCTGGTTGAGGAGGTATTTTCGAGGGCTGTCGAGGGATGCACAGGCTATGCAGATAATCTTTATAGGTCTGGACTGAGAGGCGTGGATCTATTTGTCGGGGTTCTAGGCTGCGTGCTCTCCGAGTTCACAAGGTATGAGAGGGTCGTCGGCGCCGACAGCGTTAGAGATCTGGTTGAGAGGTATGTATATCCAGCTACTGCAGAGGCGATAGCCAGGATGCTCGGCGGGGAGGCCTCTGCAAGGCTTAGAGGCCCATCCATGTTCTACCTCCTAGCAAAGGTTCTGGTGGATAGGAGGGCTAGGCAGCGCAGGAGGAGCCTAGATAGGAGTAGCGTAAACATACTAGCCATAGGCACTAGGGTCAGCCTAGATGAGCTGGCACGCCAGTCCATAGTCAGGAGGAGTGGGGAGGGCTTCGAACTTGTGGAGCCGGCGTGGGGGCAGGATCCCATCAGGTCTCTGAGGGAGGTTCTAGAAGATAGGAGAATAGATCTGAGGAACCTCTCTCCGAGGAACCCCGTGGATTTACTGCACATAATGGAGTACTACTCCTCAACCCTGCCATCTTCGGAGCTCTCTAGCAGGCTTGAGGAGCTCAGATCTAGATATCCGTCCCTCTACGAGGAGGCCCTCTCGCTCGCAAGGCTCATATCCAGGGTTCTTGGGAACATGGATCCAGAGGCGGAGCTTGCTGGGAAGCTAGTGGCTTTTGTCGAGCCTCGGAGATCCGGGCTTGAGAAGTGGGAAGCGAGGTGATCAGATGTGGGCTTCTCCGAACATGTGAGGGTCTGGAGCGACGTCATGGATGAGGGCCTCGACGAAGAGTCCGCCCCTAGCCTGGGAGGGGTCTTCCTCGGCAGTGAGCACAGGATCTATGTAGATCCTGGTGAGTTCTTCAAGAGAACCCTTCTCACCAGGGAAATGGTCAGGGCCCTCGAAAACGTCAGGGACGTGCTAGCTGGCAGGGGAGGCAGCAGGGTAACCCTGATCCAGTCGCTCTTCGGGGGCGGGAAGACCCACACAATGTTGGCAATATACCACGCTGTTAGGAGCCCGAGGTCGCTGCTTATGGCGAAAGTAGCTGATGAGGGGTTGAAGAAGGATGTCGAGGATCTAGTCAGGAGCCTGGAGTCCATCGGCTCCATATCCATTGTCTCCATAGACGGCAAGTACGAGAGTCTAGCCCCAACATATGTTAAGCCCATAGAAGCCGGGGGCTACAGGGTTAAAACCCTCTGGGGTTCGATAGCTCACCAGTTGGGGGTCTTCGAGCTAGTCAGGGAATACGATGAGAAGGTGCTCCCACCTCAGATGGAGACCGTTAAGAAGCTCCTTGAAAAGAGGCCCGTCCTGATCCTCGTGGACGAGCTGGCACACCACGTCGTGAGTCTCAAGAACTCTATGGATAGAGATCTGAGGAGCTACGGGGATCAGCTGATAAGGTTCCTGGAGACCCTGGTGGACGCTGTCTCCAACCTTGAGAGGGTCTCCCTTGTGATATCCCTCCCAGTAGATGATAGGGGCTCCATCGAGGAGAGCTACAGAGGCTCGCAGGATATAGTGCTATCCATGGTGAGGGTGGTGAACAGAGTTTCCGCTAGAGCGGTTATTCCAGTATCTCCAGGAGAGCTTGCGAGCATCCTAAGGGTCAGGATATTCGAGCATGTAGACCGATCGGCTGCCAGGGCTGAGGCTTCGAGGCTTGAAAGCATATATAGATCCCAAGAGTTCAAAGAGGTATTCGGATCCGAGGGTGAGAGGGCTGCCAGGGAGGCTTCAGATACATATCCGTTCCATCCAGAGTATGTAAGGGTTCTCAGGGACATCGTGGATAAGCACGAGGGTCTCCAGAAGACGAGGGACACTATCAAGATAACGAGGAAGGTTGTTAGGAGCCTCATAAGGTCGAAGTCGCAGGCTGAGATGATCATGCCGTTCCACATAGACCCGGAGGAAGGGGAGGTGAGGGCTATCCTGCTGTCACACAGCAGCTATAGGGGTTTCGAGACAGCATTGGATGAAGATCTTAGGAGGGCCTCTGGCTATGAGAAGCCGGAGCTTGCTAAGAAGATTGTGAAGTCGATCTTCTTGATGACATTCGTCTACGGAGGGGCTGTGGCGAGGTACATCCTCTACCCAGATATGCATAGGGTCTTGGTGGCATCTTACCTCCCATTAGATGCCCTCAGCATGGGGGCTAGCCCGAAGGACTATGTGGATGCCCTTGAGTGGCTGTCGAAGAACCTATACTACCTGGTGAGCGATAAGGGTAGGTACTGGTTCACACAGATCAAATCCCCGATCAGGCTGGTTGAGGAGAAGGCTAGAGGCATAGACGATCTAGACGCGGAGCGCCTTGTTGAGGAGAAGGCCTTGAAGCTGCTCCTCAAAACAAGCTCAGAGGTTATCAGCAGGAGAGGGGCTAGGCAGCATCCTACTTGGGATCCTGGGCCTTTCAGCACGGGATCCAGCAGGGTTCTCAGGGTTCTAAGGCCGATAGAGCATGACCAGAGGGAATATGTGGTTGTGGTAGCCCTGAACCCCCCGGCGCCGCAGGATATTGAGGAAGCCATCTACAGGCTTCCAAACGAGTCTGAGAGGAGGAATGCGAACACCATCTACATAGCCTATCCAGGGAGCAGGGATAACTATAACAACATGATCCGGTATGCAAAGCTGCTGAAAGCCTGTGACGAGGTCTTAGAAGAGATCGAATCCATATATACCGATAAAGATGTGATGGAGGTTATGGAGAGAAAGCTCAATAGCTACTGTTACGGGGAAAACGGGGTGGAGGGCAGGCTAGTAATGAACATATTGGATGGGATCGATAGGGTCGCCTACCCAGCATACAGCGAGAGTGATAAGAGGAAGACCTATGTAGAGGTAACTAAAGTCCAGAGTGCTCTGACAATCATGGACGGGGTCGTCAAGGCCCTAACCAACGCTAGGCCGAAGAAGGTCTACCCTGAGAATGAGTTTAGCTTCGATATCCTGGATCACCTGCTCAGCCAGATAGGGATCAAGCTATCCGAGGGAAGCGATGCCAGGAAGTTCACAACCCTACACGGATACTTCTTCGAGAACCCAAGGCTGCCGGCTATTAGCAGGGACATCCTTGTAAATGTGATCAAAGAGGGGGTTAAGGAGCTGAAGATAGGGGTTAAGAGCGGGGGGAAGATATTCTTTAAGAAGATATATCGCTGCGAGTCTAGGGATAAGTGCTCGCCGCCGCAGGTTGAGGAGGGCTCCCCACCCGAGAGTATAGGCTTGGAGGACGAGATCCTCCCATGGAGACTAGCCCTCAAAGAACAGTTGGAGGGGCTGAAGGGTGTCGATGAGAAGAAGGAGGGGGATGTGATTAGGAGGAGGTGGCACGGGGTCTACCTCCACTCCGAGAACAAGGTGCTGCCAATTGAGGATGCCCTCAAAAACCCCGGCCTAGACGTGATCAAAGGGCTGCCAGTTGTTGAGGTTCTAGAGACAATAAGGATTGGGGTTGATATCGGGGTGGACGCTCCAGAGACTGCATCTCCTGGGGAGGAGGTCGCTGTGAATATCTTCCTAACCAGGGTTGGGGATTTCTCTGGAGAGGTATCCGTGGATGTTTTGATCGGGGATAGCTCAGCCGCAAGCGGGAAGGCAAACCTAGGGCCTGACAAGCCTTCCCACAAGCTGGAGTTCAGGTTGAAGGTTCCTGAGAAGCCTGGGGAGCACATATACGAGGTGAGGGTCTCAGGCCCATCTGGAGAGGATATGGGGAGAAGATCATTCAAGATCGTCGTGAAGCCCAAGGCAGGGGAGATAGTGCGCGGCATACCCCAAAGAGGCGCTAAGGTCGAGTTCATCGAGATATCCTATGATGGGGATACCAACAACCTAGCTCCGATATATGAAGTCTCTAAGAAGCTTGGATCCACATGCATTGTCAAGAAAGCGGTGCTTAAGGCCACAATAACCGAGGGGGATTTAAAGCCAGTTATAAAGGTAGAGGTCGAAGGACTTCCCCTAAGCGAGTTCAGGGACATAGTTGCGAGTGGGATAGCCCAGAGGTTCGGGATCAAGCTCTCGGGCACTAAATACACCATCGAGCTGGTGCCCAGGAGCGGGAAATATATAGAGGCTCCGGAGTTCAGCGAGGAAGAGAAAAAGAAGGTTGAGAATCACATAAGGTACAAGCTATACGAGGAGGGGTAGGGATATGGCTGGGGCGCTTCCTATAGCTGTTAGGTTTAGTGTGAGGAGGCGGGGCGAAGAGGTCTATGATGTGATCCACATATTCAACGGATCCAGGGGGAAGGTATTTAGTGCAAGGTGCGAGAGGAGGCTGGTATCCACCTTTCTCGAGAGACTGTCCGGGCTCTCGATTAGGAGGAGCAGCTCCGGCAAGACTATATACCTAGATGGGGAAAAGGCTTTGGAGGCTATGAGGAGGCTGGTTATCCTAGCTGGGTGTAGGCAATGCACGAAATCGGCTAGGAAGGTTGTGGATTTGGTCGAGGCGGCATCGTCTATAGGTGAGTACGAGCTGCTCTTCTGGTCTAGCAAGATGCTCGAAGCCTACGAGTCCAGGGGGTTCTGGGGTGTCTGCAGGGCGGCGAGGGCCTTCAGGATCCTCCACAGGATCGACTAGGGCTAGGGCCCTAGCACTAATTAGAAGGATTCTTGAGGGGTTCGACAGGCACCCCTATTTCTTCGTCATAAGGGTATCTGGGAGTGCCACACCGCCTGTAGAGCCATATGCACATCAGGTGGAGCTCCTATTCAGGGTAGCGTTTAGAAGGCCTGTGAGGATCCTTGTTGGGGACGAGATAGGGCTTGGAAAGACTGTAGAGGCTATCCTAGCTGCTAGGATGCTCGTGGAGAGAGGCCATGCTAGTAGGGTGCTTATACTCGTGCCGAGGATCCTGGTGAAGCAGTGGATATCAGAGCTCCTCAGATTCGGGGTTAGAGCGATAGAGCTCACGAGGAGCAACATAGAGGCCAAAGCCAGGGACGGCTTCCCGGATAGGTGGTACGTGGCATCCATAGACTTTGCTAAAAGGGATAGGTATAGGGAGCTAATAGCCGGAGGCAGCTGGGACATAGTTATAGTTGATGAGGCCCACAGGGTTGGCCTCGTGGGGAGGAAGAGGGAGAAGAACCAGAGATATATCTTCGTTGAGGAGCTCGCAAGGACAGCCGGGAGAAGCATCATAATGCTCTCAGCAACTCCCCACAGGGGGTTCGCAGACGACTACATAGCCAGGCTAAAGCTGCTAGACCCATACCTCACCGCCTCTAAGGAGCTGGATAGCCTGGACTTCTACAGGCTTACCATGGGATCCATAGTCTTTAGGAGGGGGAAGCAGGATGTGAACGAGGTCTACGAGCAGAGGGAGATATTCAAGAAGGCTAGGCTGGTTGCTAGAGTGGTTATAGCCTCCGAAGACGAGATCCGATTCGATAGGGAGCTCATATCGTTCCTCAGGGAGAAGCTCCTGGACTACTACGAGATGGTTGGGGAGGAGCCAAGGGCACTTCCACTCCTGCTAGCCCTAATAGTTAAGAGGGCCTCATCAAGCCCATACGCTGCTCTGAAGACCCTGGAGAGGATCTTGGAGAGGAGGGGCTCGACCCCGAGCCAGGGCGATCTAGACTCTAAGGCGGCGAGCATAGCTGAGAAATACCTTGGCATAGGGTTCGAGGAGTATGGGGAGGATGACGAGGGGCAGGAGCCCGACGAAGCTGTGAACGAGTTTGCCCAGGGATGCAGCGCCCTGCTAAGCGATCGGGATGTTGAGAGGCTCAGGAGGATCTACGAGCTGGCTGGGAGGATAGCTGGGGAGAGAGATAGCAGGTTAGCGAGTGCCATATCAATTATAAATGAGCACCTCGGGAGGAGGGAGAAGGTCGTCCTGTTCACAGAGTATAGAGATACGGCTCACTACATCTACGAATGGATCTCCAAGAAGCATCCAAACATAGCTAGAGGAGCAGCCCTCATAACATCGAGGGAGGTTATAGCCCCTGGACGGGGTGGGCATAGGGGGCTCGACATAGAGGATGTCAAGAGGATGCTAGCATCCGGCGAAGTAAGGCTCGTAATATCCACGGACGTGGCTTCTGAGGGGCTTAACCTTCAGGTTGCGAACATCCTGATCCACTACGAGCCGCTGTGGAGCCCTGTGAAGGTCGAGCAGAGGCTCGGGAGGGTCTGGAGGCTTGGGCAGGAGAGTGATGTTACAGCCTATACTATCTTCCTATCTAGGGAGAGCGATAAAGATATACTTGAGGTGATCTATAAGAAGCTAGTAGCCCTCGGCAGATCCCTGAGCACTTCGAGATCCACGGTGGGTGAGGAGGTTGTTATAGACATGGGGGGCGAGGGACAGGCATCGATCCCAGTAGAGCCCGGCCCAGGGTCTGGGGAGAGGTATTCAGAGTATAGAGCTATCATTAAGTATATAGCTGGCGGCAGGGAGGCCCTTGAGAGATATGTAAACTCCATAGTGAATACCCTGAAGGCCCTGAAGGAGCAGCTCAGCAGGATCGGGCTATCAGCGGCAGCATCTAAGGAGAATGTGGACAGCATGTTTAGAGACGTCGGAGGGCTTAGGGGGGTGGACGGCTATATAGCATTAAAAGAGATCTTCAAGGCATCCGCTATGTTGGCAGGGTTCAACGTTGATGAGAGGGATAATGCCGTATATGCTGGGGGGTATGTGGCTAAGTGTCACTCAGATCTATATAGCTATGCTGAGCACATAGCAGAAACCTACGGAGATACCCACGATAACAGGGTGTACATGGTATCCTCATACCAGTGCGGTGTGAGGGAGCTCCACCTATACATGGTATCGGTGGCAGTAGACTGGGAGAGAGTGTACTCAGAATCCGTGGGGGTTGCTATATATGATAGCGGGGATAGGAGGGTTGTGAGGGGGGCAGAGCTCCTCAAGCTAGTCGCTGCCTCCCTATCTCCCGAGCACCTGGTATCCGCCGCAGACGAGTACGAGCCCCCTGAGGCTATTAAGTACCTGGGTGAGCTGGCGAAGCAGGGAGCCATAGATGCTGTTAGGAGGGCAACATCTGGGATCATAGGTTATATAGATAAGACAGAGGGACTGGGGCTCGCCAGCAGGCATGAAGAGTGGGTTCCAAGGGGCATAGAGCAGTACCAGCCTACAAGCATCTACCTAGGTTCTATAGTATATGCCGGTGGAAGAGGGGGGGTTGAGGGAGCCCCACCACCAGCCCATGTTAAGGAGGTTGAGGAGGCAGCTATGAGGGCTGCTATGGAGTATGAGAGGAGGCGCGGCAGGATCCCCGAGGATGTCAGCATGAGGGAACACTACGACATACTCAGCAGGGATCCAGGGACTGGGGAGGCTAGGTATATAGAGGTCAAGGGAAGATCCGGGTTCGACCTAGAGGTAGAACTCACGGAGGAGGAGTTCAAGCTGGCTAGGGAGCTGGGGGAGAGGTACTGGCTCTACATAGTATACGGCATTGGGAGCGGGAGCCCTAGGATCCTGGCGATAAGGGATCCAGCTAGGAGCATAGAGTGGAGGGAAGAGATAGCTAGGAGGTACAGGGCTAGGCTGGGAATCTAGGTTGGAGCCCCTATACAGGTTAGCCCAGGGATCTACGTCGATAGAGATCTATGGGGGCTACAGGGAGATCGGGGGTAACTGCGTAGTTATAAGGGATGGGGATAGGAAGTTAGTGCTTGACAACGGGATCAGGTTCAGCATTCTCAGGAAATACTATAGGGGCGGGCTTCAGCCCCTGGGGGTTGCAGAGCTCAGGCAGGTTGGCGCTGTACAGCATCCAGAGGTATTCAAGGGGGCTGATGCGGTCTACATATCCCACACACACCTAGACCACCTAGGGCTCCTAGGAACCCTCCCACCAGGGCTCAAGCTTTACGCCCCATCCAAGGAGATCTTGGGTGTTGTTGAGAAGTGGTATATGGCTAGCCCCACATGGCTTGCAGAGGTGCCCCACAGGGAGGGGTTGGAGATCTCAGAGGCTAGGCCGGGCTCCGAGGACGATCTAGGGGTGGAGGCTATCCCCATTAGCCACAGCTCATACCCATCATATGCCTACATATATAGGGGCAGAGAGGCATCCATATTCTACAGCGGTGACCTCAGGGTAAGGGGCCCCGGCACCTTGTCACCGAACACACTTGCAGAGATCGAGAGGACAGTCGGATCTGAGGGCGTCGATATAGCGATTATAGAGGGGACAAACATAGGCTGGGTTGAAACGCCAATCGGTCCGGATGACTTTAAAAGGATGGTTTGGGATGTTATAGGCGAGAGCGATCTAGCAGTGATCTCAGTAGATGCGGTGGATGCGGAGCTACTAGCGGCAGTCCTTGAGATCATATACATCTATGGGAGGAAGGCAGTAATAGCGTCCCCAAGAATAGCTGATATAGCTTCGCACTTGCCGAGTAGCATTCCGAAACCTGCGATAGCTCTTGAGGTAGAGAAGTCACCCCCACCCGGCTTTGAACTGGTTAGCCTCGAAGATGAGATCCTTAGCAGGTTAGGTGAATATGTGGTTCTACAGGATCCCGAGGACTTCCTCAATATAGCGAGGAGGATGTGGCTATGGGGAAGGAGCACCCCTAGAAAGACCGCCATCATATTAACAACACCGGAACCCCTAGAAGCGGGTGCAGAGGCTCTGGAAGAGGCGATAGCTAATTGGACAGCAAAAATAGGAGCCACTATATATAGGATAAGGATGTCCGGACACTACTACCAACACGAACTATGGAAAATACTTGAGGCCGTCAAACCGAAAAAGTTGATCCCGATACATACTAAGGCGCTACAGGCAATGCTATCTATTTTCAACAAATACAGGGGATAGAAGACGTCGAAATCCTGGGATCTAGGCTTGGACTATAAGCAGGTATATAAGATGATCTTAGCTAAGATTAAAGAGCATATTAACAGGAGGGCTTTTGCATCGTATTGCTATGCCTGTGTGCTTTTGATCCAGCTTAGGAACGGGTCGATGGTTAGCAAGGCTGTCGATGCTGCTATAAAGCTCGCAGATCAGAGATCTAACGAAGTATATGTGAAAGTTAGGAAGAGGAGGGATGGCTATGAGAGGTTGATGGTATTGCCTGAGGAGCTCAAGATCCAGGACATAGCTGTGTGTAGAGAAATACTGTCAAAGGGTAACTCAACCCTGAGGGTTAAGGTCTATGCAAAGAAGATCCTCAAGATAAACACACATAGCCTGAGATATGCCAGAACAACCCTTATGTTGAGAAACAACATAAGCCCAAGCATAGTCGCAAAGATCACAGGGCATAAGAAGCTAGACTACATACTAACATACACGCAGATAAAAACAGCAGAAGAAGCCCTGAGAAATATAAGGTGATGCCCATCAAGACGGGATCGGCTGAGCGTTTATCGTGTTGTCCTCTATTTATTGATATAATGATCCAGAGATTTGTATCCTTTATATCTTAAAGCTATGTTAAAGCACCTGCCCTCAGCAGTACATATACATAGTGTAACAGGTTTGTTGCACTCATATATCTCAACAGCTTTTCCAATCACGCTATATCTACATTTAGGCTTATTGCCTTTATGAAGTACAATTACAACTGAAAGCCTCGCTTTTTAGGGCGGGGATGGGGATTTACCTATGTTTGTCCAGCTTTCTTCTGTGATTATTTATCTAAGAAGATGTCATGTTTTCTTTCTTATCTATTTCGATTCTTGAAGCGATTCTCATTAGTATTGAAGCTGCAAGTATGTTTGGAACAGATCCTGATATCACCAGGGC
>Ga0080005_131209_pt1 | contig 15890 bp, 20 predicted proteins | sample JossMetagenome_2_FD_69208 | JGI IMG/M metagenome (GOLD analysis project Ga0080005, IMG submission 69208) | Hot spring sediment microbial communities from Joseph's Coat, Yellowstone National Park, USA - JC3_ASED (SPADES assembly) (version 2) | ecosystem: Environmental > Aquatic > Thermal springs >... | reverse complement strand
CCCAGACCTCCTCCCCAACCCTCCCCACATCCTCCTTGAGGACGCCGCGGCGCTTTGGCTCGCCGCCTGCAGGGAGTACGGGATGCCCATCCGCCCGGCGGCGGGAGCGGCCGTCGAGGGCGTCGAGAACGCCGCTAGGCGCATCAGGATATGAGCTCGGGCAACGGCATGGACGCGGGCGCGATGAAGGGGCCGCCTCGGCCGCCTCCCGGGCAGGCAGACCCAGTCGAGCGGCTCCTAAAGGAGTATCCGGAGCTGAGCGCCTTCGGCGTCGATTGGCTTAGGACGTGGGCCCCCCGCGCGAGGGGGCAGATCGCGGGGATGGCGCGCGTGTTGCGGAGATACCCCTGGATGGCTGAGCTGATAGGGCAGGGGCCGGTGGGCCTCGTGAACCCCTACTCCGTTGAGGCGTACGCGTCGAGGGACGGGTCGGAGGCGTGTATATCGTTATTCGGCGGCTGGGCCTACTGCTCAGCCGACGGGGGCGTCACGTCAGGAGGCTGGAGCTTGAGTTCAGCCGACTGGAGCCCCACGGGGACTGGGTGAGGGAGGTCTACAGGCCCAAGAAGCGGTCGATATTCGCGAAGGCCAAGGAATACATACGGATCCTATGAGGCGCGGGCGTCGGGAGGGCAAGGCGGACGGGGCTCCGCCGGGATGAAACCCCTCTTTTTCCCCTCCCTTTCCCCTGTAGGCCCCCATCCTAAACTTTTACGTCAGGACTAAAAGGCGGCGACTTATTATTATACTGCCTGTTTTTATTTGTGCAGCCGCTCTCTAAATGTCTTGAGGAGTTCGCCGAAATATACAAGCCGGGCTCGTTGCCCCGGGAGATCCTCGAGTGGCAACTGGCCGAGATGAGAAAGTTAAGGCCGCAATAGCGGTAGGGCGCAAGCCGGCTGGGGCTTTATTTCCCTCGGCCCGCCCTTCAGGCGGTGAGGAGGTCAGTTGGCCCAGCTGTATCTGCGGAGGCGTCTCGAGCGGCCCCAGCCGCAGCTTGCACAGTACCCCTTGGCTACGTTGTAGGAATGGCGTCCGCATCTGGGACAGCGTATATGCGTCTTGCCTCTGCTGTGCTTCCCCATCGAGGGCGTGCCCTTCATGTCGGCGAGACGAAGAGGACGTTTTCGCCCCTAACGACCACGGTGCCCCTCTTCAGCACTATATTGTTGTCGATAACCTCCTCGGCGTCTTCGAGCAGCAAATTCACGTGCTGGTCGAAAGACTTCAGGATGCCCCTGATCTCGTATCCGTCTCTCAGCTTGACCAACACTCTCTTCCCTATTGAGTCTTGAAGCGTGGCGCCCAACGTGGCCAGGCACTTCGACATATCACTCGACATGACGTCGGCCCTACACCGGGTATTTAAAAATTTGTCCTTTAGCCGACGGGCGGCCGGCGCCTTCCACACGTAGTGCGATCGCGTCGTGTCGGGACTGCGCGATATAGCTCGCCGCGTCGGGCCGGGGCCGGAGAGCTCCGTCCAGGCGCCTATATCGCGGAGAGGAGGGGGCGCGTCCCCAACCCGGCCGGGGCCTGCCTCCACGACCTATGAGCGGAGGCCGCGAGTCCCCGCGTCCGGCCGGAACCGAAGGGTGGACGCGGTTAGAGGGCTCTTATCCTTTCGCCGACTCTCGGTATTACTGTGGTTATCTTGTAGCGTAGCTCTATGGAGGTGGCCAGGCTGACGATCTTGGAGGGCTCGCCGTGGATTAGGACCACTTTGCGCGGCCTCGGTTCCACCGTCTCCACGTATTTCATCAACTCCCTCCTGTCGCTATGGCCCGAGAAGCCGGGTATCGACAGGACGCCCATCCTCATCGAGACTTTGGCCTCGCCCATGGATATGCTCCTCACCAGGAAATCTCTCTCGCCGTTGAGTATACGCCGTCCCAACGTGTTCTCGGCTTGATACGAGACGAATATCAGCTTGTTGGCGGGATCTGAGGCCAGATTCACGAAGTAGTCCAGTATGGGTCCGCCGTTCAGCATCCCGTGGGGGGCGATTATGATGCCGGGCCTCCCGTCTTGCGTTATGCGCGCTATCTGGTTTATCCTGTCCTCTATCCTCTTGGCCCTCTCGACGACCTCTATGTCGCCCGAAGAGGTGAAGGGATTCACGCCTCCGTAGATCTCCTCGGCCACCTCTCTGTTCAAGAAGTGCGGATACATGAGGTAGGCGTTTAGGGTCTCCACTATCATGCCGTCTACATATATGGGCACCCTCTTCAAATTCCCTCGGTTGATCTCCCTATTCAATATATAGAGGATTTCTTGAGCTCTGCCGGTGCTGAAGGCCGGTATAAGTACCTTCCCCCTGTTCTCCACGGTCTCGGTCACCGCCTTGACCAAGGTGTTCTCAGCCTCGACCCTGGGCGGCTGCACGTCGTCGCGGCCGCCGTAGGTAGACTCCATTATTAGCATCTCGACGCGTTTGAACTTATTCACAGCCTTGTTGAGGAGGTTGGTCCTCCCGAACTTGAAATCCCCCGTGTACAGTATGTTGTAGCGCCCGTTGCCTATATGCAGATGCACCAGCGCGGACCCTATCTCATGGCCCGCATCGTACAGAGTCAGCTTTACGTCCGGCGCTATGTCTGTGACCTCCTCGTAGTCTAGAGTGACTATGTGGTACATGAGGGTCTCTATATCGCTTTTAGTATAGGGCGGGATTTGCCCCTCGCGCTCCTTCAGCTCGACGTAGTCGGTCAAGAGTATATATGTAAGATATTTGGTGGGGTCGGTCATATACACGGGCCCTCTATATCCATATTTGTAGAGATAGGGGAGACAGCCCACGTGGTCCATATGCGCGTGCGACAGCACTACCGCGTCTAGGGAGTCCAGGTCTATCTGCTCTAGCAATGGGAACTCCTCTTCGTACTGCGAGGGCTTGAGGCCGCAGTCCAGAAGCACTCTGCTTTCGGTTGTGTCGACCAATATGGCGCTCCGGCCGACCTCCATAGACGCGCCGAGGAAGGACACGGTTATGGGTCCCTCCTTCACGACCGGCTCGTGGTGTATCCTGGCGCCCAATTCCCTCATCATAAAGATCCTCTTGTCGTAGGCGCCGTGGTAGATGGTCCTGACGTCGACTATGTCCTTAGACGGTAGCTTCATCATGCTGGGCACGCCCATCTCTATTATGGCGCGCCAGCCGGTCGACGAGAAGATCTCCCTCGCAAGCCTCTTGAAATCCCTCTCGGGGACGGCCCTCGAGAGATATACATATACATCGCCCGCATCCTCGAAGTGTATGTGTTCTACGAGATCAGGGGCGAGGGATAAGATAGCCTTCTCCGCATCCTTCTTGGACAGCCTGGCCGAGGCATCGCTCCTAACCACAATCCTCTTTTTGAGGGTCTTTGCTAGTTCTGCTACTTCTTCATTGCTTAGATTAGCAGGATTCTTGATATAAATACAGATAGAAGGCCCCTCTACTTCTACTTTGGATACCTCGACGCTCGATAGAATCTCTTTGATCTTCGATTCAACATCTAAAGAATACGCCACAACAACGGCCTATTATGGCCTTATATATTTTTCTATTCGGCGATGGCCACCCTCTGCCGGGCGGATAACACCCGCCTGAAGCCGTCCCTGGTTATGGCCACTATGTCGATGCCCTCGCCAGAGCCCGGGTCGTTCCTCATGGCCGCCCTCACTGCGTTCTCGGCGAGCTTGACGGCGTCGTCGACCGACATGTCCTCCCTGTAGCCAACCTCCAGGACGCCCATGGCGTACGGCGAACCGCTCCCCGTGGAGATGTAGCGCTCCTCGCTGTAGCTGCCCAGCCAGTCGAGCATATACAGCTGCGGCCCCTCCTCGTCGAACCCGCCGAAGATCGAGTGGACGACGTAGATCATCGGCCTTGAGTAGAAGAGGAGCAACGAGGCGTAGTTGACCAAGGTCTTTACGGGTATAGGTCTCTTGTGCTCAGACTTGTAGTCCCTCGCCAACACGGTGAGCACGTTCAACAAGCCCTGGAGATCCGCGACGCCTCCGCTCATAGTAGCGGCTACATGGTCGTCGATCTTCCAGATCTTCTCGCCGCGTTTATGCGCTATGTAGTAGCCGGCGGTCACCCTCTTATCGGTCGCCAAGACGACTCCGTCGCGCGCCTTTATGCCTACGGTAGTTGTCATGGATGGGGCAGAATCTCCCCTTTTATTTTTGACGCTATGCGTTTCTTCTCGTGAAGGCAGCTCCAATTCCGCCCACTACGCTATCGGCTACTAGGCCGTATTGGGTGCACACAACCCCCCTCCTCTGTCACCGCATATCTACACGTGGGATGCACCTAGGCCGTACATTGATTCAACTTGTACCTTCCGCCGTATTCCACTTCGACATGTTGGTTCAATGTTTGGCTTTGACCTGTCTTTCCCATGGAGCTGAGGAACTGTGTTAAGGCTGTCTTGGCCGCGGACCGCGTCGCCGAGCCAGCCGCCGCGGTTCTAGTATACGCAGTTGCGCATACATTTTGGCGGACAAGAATTGCTCACCGCTATCCTTAAAATCTCGGCTATTTCGCCGGTTCAATATCCTGGACGGAGTCTCCCTATTTCTTGAGCTCTATCTCCTCCGTGAAGGTCACCCTCTTTAATTCCGCGAATCTGCTACCTATCTCGGACGCGACTTGGAGCAGCACGTTTCCGATCTTCTCGTAGAGCAAGACCTCGGCGGGTAGCCTCACCTGGACCTCGGAGCCGTCTTGAGAGAAGGACGCTGAGATCTTATCGAGGGGGATCCTAGGCATGTATTGTTTTATTAGGTACGCTATTTTCTCCTCGTTGGAAGCCAGTCTCTTCACCACCTTGCCCCTGACCACCAACGTCTTGCCGGCCAGAGGGTGGTTGAAGTCGAGGGTGACTCTGCCGCCGGAGATCGAGATGACCCTGGCCCTGCTCCCCTCTATCTCCACCACGTCGTCCACGTGAGGCACTATGCCGTGTCTATGGAATTCCCTTATCGACAAGGTCTTTATCTTGCCGAGATCCCTCTGGCCGTAGGCCTTTTCAGGCGGTATCTCGACCTCTAGGTCCTTGCCCTCTTCGGCGTTTAGGAGAGCGCTCTCGAGCGGCTCCCAGAGCTTAGACTCTCCAAGTATCACGAGCCGCGGCTCATAGACGTCTTCGGGCCTGTAGATGCCCGCCTCTTTAGCCGTGGCCTCGTTGGTTGTCTCGATCACCCTGTTGTCGTCTTTTACGATGACGGTGTAGTCCAGCAGTATGTAGTCGCCCCTATTGAACGTCATGGTGCCACCGTCCCCACCCCCTCCTGTTTCTGAGAGGTCTTCCTGGCCTTGACAAGCCTCGTTATATAGCCCGCCACTCTGTTTCTAACTTTCTTGCTCTGCAGATCGGCCAGCTCGGCCACAGCCCTTTTGTTTTCGTCGAAACTATCGGCGAATCTATCCGGGTACATCTCCAGAAGCTTCTCCGCTAAAGACTTTATGTAGCGAGGCTTCACCCTTCCCATTGAAGGGCCACGAACAAGGCCTTAAAAATACTTTACGCCGAGCGCGCGGACCTCCGCCGTACCGGCCGGGGCTCGCGTTGCCGTATTGGGAAAAATTTTTATATACGCGAAATTCGTAAAACCCCATGAGCTCCCAAACCGCATATTTAACGCAGATAGGTGGAGTACCCGTTCTGATATTCAAGGAGGGCACCCAGAGGGCGTTCGGCAAGGAGGCCATGAGGTTGAACATAATGATAGCGAGGGCCGTCGCCGAGGTGTTGAGAACAACATTAGGGCCTAAGGGTATGGACAAAATGCTTATCGACTCGTTGGGCGACATAACGATAACCAACGACGGCGCGACCATATTGGACGAGATGGACGTCCAGCACCCCATAGCGAAGCTACTAGTGGAGATATCTAAGTCCCAGGAGGAGGAGGCCGGCGACGGCACGACTACCGCGGTTGTGCTGGCCGGGGCCCTGCTCGACGAGGCCGAGAAGTTGCTGGAGAAGAACATACATCCAACGGTGGTCGTGTCGGGCTTCAAGAAGGCCCTAGATGTGGCTGTGGAGCATCTGCGCAAGGTCGCAGTGCCGGTCAACCGCACCGACGCCGAGATGTTGAAGAAGATAGCCACCACGGCCATGGGCGGCAAGATCTCCGAGACCGTGAAGGACTACTTCGCCGACCTGGCCGTCAAGGCCATCTTGCAGATAGCTGAGCAGAGGGGCGACCGCTGGGTGGCTGATCTGGACAATGTGCAGTTAGTCAAGAAACACGGCGGCTCGCTCCTCGACACACAACTCGTCTACGGCATAGTGGTGGACAAGGAGGTGGTGCATCCCGCCATGCCGAAGCGCGTGGTGAACGCCAAGATAGCTCTTCTGGACGCCCCTCTGGAGGTCGAGAAGCCGGAGATAGACGCCGAGATCAGGATAAACGACCCGAGGCAGATGAGGGCCTTCCTCGAGGAGGAGGAGTCGATCCTCAAGGGCTATGTGGACAAGCTGAAGGCCGCCGGCGTCAATGTCCTGTTCACAACCAAGGGCATAGACGACATAGCCCAGTACTATCTTGCCAAGGCTGGAATACTCGCCGTGAGGCGCGTCAAGCGCTCGGACATCGAGAAGCTGGTCAGGGCCACCGGGGCCAAGCTGGTCACCAGCATAGAGGATCTGTCCGAGGCCGATCTAGGGTTCGCCGGGCTGGTCGAGGAGAGGCGCGTGGGCGACGAGAAGATGGTGTTCGTGGAGCAGTGCAAGAACCCCAAGGCCGTGTCGATACTGATCAGAGGCGGCTTCGAGAGGCTTGTGGACGAGGCGGAGCGCAATCTAGACGACGCGCTCTCGGTGGTGGCCGACGTTGTGGAGGAGCCCTTCATACTGCCCGCCGGAGGCGCCCCCGAGGTCGAGGCCGCGAGAGCCGTCAGGACGTTCGCGACCAAGATAGGAGGCAGAGAGCAGTACGCGATAGAGGCCTTCGCCAACGCGCTGGAGTCCATACCCAAGGCCCTTGCGGAGAACGCCGGCCTCGACGCGGTGGATATACTCACGGAGTTGCGGCACAAACACGAGCAGACAGACGGCTGGAAGTACGGCCTAGACGTCTACCAGGCCAAGGTCGTCGACATGGCGTCTCTCGGCTTGATAGAGCCGTTGTCGGTCAAGGTTAACGCGTTCAAAGTCGCCGTGGAGGCCGCCTCCATGATACTCAGAATAGATGAAATAATAGCGGCCTCAAAGCTCGAGAAGGAGGAGAAGAAAGGCGAGAAGAAGGAGGAAGAAGGCGAGACTAAGTTCGATTAATAAATACCTATTTAATATTAAATAATTATAGTGAAATAATTTTATATGTATAATATATAGATAAAATTAGGAAAGCAACTATTGTTATTTTAACTATAGGATAGATAGGCGCTATCGTCAGCAGTATCACGCTCGACGAGATGCCCGCAAGCGAGGAGACCAGTATCCTCGACTTGGCGGCCGACAACATGGATCTATATAGAACGCTCGACGCGCGCACTTTTCCTTCTTCTACATCTTCTAGGTCTGACAAGATGCGTATATCTTCTCCCTCTAGCTGTTTTATGTAGCTCAATCCGTCAGGCGCATATTCGCCATATAGGGTGCCGAGGTATTCCCTGAATTCCCTCATCGATAAGGCCCTATCCATTAATGCATTTAATCTATTTCTTAACTTAGTAATATTAAATCTAAAAATAAATATATGTATTAAGAAAAGGGGAAATGATATATAAATTAATATATATGATATAAGAAAAGATAAACCGATTACGAGAACGCTTAACAGCATAATTGTTCCATTTAAAATAATAAAGCGATTATATTCCTTCTCAACAAGCTTTTTAATTTTTATATAGATTAATTCATCCAACATGTATTTCAGCTATTCTTCTAATTATTTTGTCTTTATATTCTTTTTTAAGTTGTACTATGACTATGTTATCTTGATCTATGCGTGAATCCGCCAGTCTGCTTCTGGCCTTGCCCAGATCGGCTGCATGCATTGTGCCTAGGGCTTGTAGACCTATGGCACGGGCGGCTCTATACGCCTCGAAGTGTTCCGGATATTGAAGCTCTCCTATAATAAATAAATCTATATTTCTATTCATTGAAGAAAAAATTTCCTTTAGTTTATTTACAGAATTTATTTTTATCTGATTGAAATCAGGTAGATCTATAAACTCATCTGCCTCATCTATATACACCCTCTGTAGCCAACGAGGCAGTTCTAGATCTATTGCCTGCAACAAAGTCGTCTTTCCACTACCCGGCGGCCCTGCCACTATCAAGTCTTTGCGTCTTTCCGCTACTTCTCTATATATAAGTACAGCGTCGTTTCTATCCAGAAGCCCGCTTACCACCAGATCTTCGAGGGTCTTCACGCCTCTATGTATTCTGACGTAGATATGTGGAGCCGCGACTATAGGCGGGAGATCGATCGAGATCCTGAGCCGCAGAGGGCCGAGCGATAGGCCATATCTAAATGATGGATTGGACTGCAGAAGCTTAAGTCCTTTCGCTCGGGCCAATAGAAGGAATCTATTTACTATATTACTTGTGACATATATTCCAGTTTTTTGCTTTCCTTCTTTAGTAGTTATATAGATAAATTTTCCTGGAATTAATATAATATCTTCAATATTATTATCAATAAATAAATTATAGAGTACTTCCATTTCCAGCGACTTCATGAGGTAGTATAGTGCTTCTGAAACATCTCCAGTTAATCTGTAGTAAAGTTTATATCTTATATAAATAGTTTTATCTATATTTTTTGAGAATACTCTTCCTATGATATTAATAATATCTTTTTTGTATCTAAGTAATTCATCCCTCTCATCTATATGTCCTATTTCCATCAGCTTGATTAATCCGCTCAGCGCAGCTCCTTGCATATCTTTTTTAGATAAACCGCAGTATCTCTTATACTTAATTTACTGATATTTAATCTTTTTGCAATATTATTTTTATCATAACTAAGACCATATCTATTGCTAACCAAATAAAATATAGTGCCTGCCACCACCCTAGGATTCTTGCCTTGAATCTTCCTCTTGTCGATAGACTCCAACACCTTGATCGAGGTATTGAGAATATAGCCAGGCGCATCCAAGTCCTTAGCTAGAGATTCTATATATTGTTTTATTCTATCTTTATATTTTATATTTTTTGAGTATATTATTGTTTCTTTATTTAATTTATATAATAGAAATTTAAGCGATATTTTTTTAATATCAATGGGAATCTGGATGTTTCGACGCGGCACGTAGAGGACAGGCCCTATGACGCTTCCACAGTCGGTGCATACATACTCTCCGCTGGACACGGCAACTCTGGAAGATCCGCAATAGGGACAGATCATGGACTAGATATCACGGGGAGGAATAAGCTTGGTGTATATTAGGGCGGAGTAGTCGGTGGGAGTTGCTATGAACTAAACTTGATGCCAATATATAATTTATCACCAACGTTATATAGCAAATCTATTTTTATCTTAAATATTAAACCGCCAATAGATATATAGGAAATATTATTATCTTTGCTATATAAAATACCCCACATATATATATCGTATTTATTTTTATAATCTTCGTCTTTATTTTTATCAATATTAATTATAATTACATCGTTTTTATTTATATTTAAATTTAAAAGATCTAGTGGAATTTCCAATTCTGCCTCTGCATCGCCGCTGAGCAGTATCCGTTTTAAAGAGCCCTCTAAGTTCCTTATATCTTCGACTTTTTCCTTAAACTGCATACGCTTTCGGAATTGTTGAAAATATAAAGTTTTAATTCCTTCTTTTCTTTCACTTTTATTAAAGATATAATTGATTTAATAGATTTATATAGTATGTATTAATAAAACACAAAATTACGATACGAATAAAGCTTTAAAACTAATATGTTGACCACCGTATGTCTGTACTCGCCGAGGCCAATAAAAGGTTTATCGCCGAGATTAACAACTTGCTAGGTAAGGAGGTTATCGTAGGTCTTCACAACGGCGAGGAGTATAGAGGCGTGCTGCACGCAGTGGATAGCCAGTTAAATATAATTCTCATGAATTCAATAACAAAATCTGGAAATAAATACGCAAAATCGTTGTTAATATCTAGATATATTGTATATATAAATTCCGTGGAGAGAGAAATAGATCTAAGGGGCTTCGCGAAATATGCCGAGAAGTTCTTCCCTGGCATGGTGAAATACATCGAGGAGTCCAATATAGTGCTCATCAGCGATAAGGTCAGGGTGAGCGAGATAGGCATAGAGGGGTCGGGGCCGCTGGCCGAGAGGGTCAAACAGATATACGAGGAGTTCGTCAGGAGGCAACGCGGTGAATGAGTTTCGAGGTAGAGGCGAAAGACCTTCTGGGGAGGGTCGGAAGGCTCTACACGAAGTCCGGCGTATTGGAGACCCCCGCCATATTTCCCGTAGTCGACCCTAAAAAACAAGAAGTTTCATTAAAAACAATAGAAAAATATTTTAAAAATATTATAACTAATTCGTATTTTATATATAATATTTTTAGAAAACCTATAGATGTAAGGAAGCTCCTCGGGTGGAACGGCGTCGTGATGACGGATTCAGGCGCCTATCAGTTGATGAGATATGGCGTAATAGAGATAGAGCCGGACGAAATACTTAGGTACCAGTTTGAGATCGGAAGCGATATAGGCGTGATGCTGGACCTTCCGATGGACTCCGAGGAGTCTTACTCCTCGGCCTCCATAAAGGTGGAGGAAACTCTGAGGAGGGCTCTGAGGGCCGTCGATATGCGCGGCGAGCTGGGCGACATGTTGCTCGTGGGGCCTATACAGGGCGGAATCTACGGAGATCTGCTCGTCAGATCGGCCAGGCGCATGTCCGTACTGCCTTTCGACATATATGCGGTGGGAAGCCCCACGACGCTTCTGGAGGAGTACCGCTTCGACGAGATTATAGACATGGTCCTGAAGGTCAAGCTGAACATGAGGAGGGAGGCGCCTCTTCATCTCTTCGGCGCAGGCCACCCCCTCATACTGCCCTTCGCGGTCGCCGCGGGCGTAGACCTCTTCGACAGCGCGTCGTACGTGCTCTACGCCAGAGACGACAGAATAATGTTGAGGGACAGGACGGTGAGGCTCGACGAGGTTAAGATCGATTACCTTCCCTGTAGCACTAAGCTCTGCGAGAAGCCGGTCGAGGGGCTTAGGGAGATGTCCAAGCTAGAGAGAACCGAGCTCATAGCGGAACACAACTTGGCCATACTAAGAGAGGAGATTCTCGAGATCAAGCAGAGGATACATGAAGGCACGCTTTGGGAGTATCTCGAGGAGAAGGCGCGCGCCCACAGATCTCTCTATAATGCGTTGAGGAGTATGGGGAAGTACCTGAAGCTATTGGAGGAGTACGACCCCGCGACCCATCCGGAGCCAAGCGGTCTGCTGTTCTTCGGCGATACCTCCTCCTATAGGCCGGAGCCGTATAGGCATAGGATAAGGGTCAGATATTACTATAAGCGTCCGGATAGGCCAGTAGCTATACTATTAAAGGTGGATTTCAAACCTTATAACAAATCGTGGGAATATATATATTTAAATAAAATATTAGGCGAATTTAGAAAGTATATACATATTTATTTCATAGATGACATATTCGGCGTAATCCCTGAGGAGGTGGCAGAGGTATATCCCCTATCTCAACACGAGTCTTGGGGCGCCTCCGAGGCTCCATACGACGATATAGCGCATATATCTAAGGTATATAAATATATTATAGCTTATAATTATTATTTAAGCAATAGAAATATTATAATTACTAATAATATCGATGATATAGTTTCGATCTTAAATACTATATATAGTAATGCGACTCCTCCCTCTTGGTCTCCTCAAGCTGGCGCCTGACCTCGGCGTACTCTCTCTCCAGCTCCTCAGCTAGTTGCCTCAGGTCGGTCGTATCCACGCGAACGTCGAAAAGCCGGCTGAAGTGGTCTAGAGCCACGCTGGCCGCCTGCGGGTCCGCCGGCCTGTCCGCATAGGGCAGTATTACCAGAGCCGGGAAGCCCCTCATCTCGAAGTGGGATAGGAGGAGCCCTAGAGGACCTACTATCTGTAGACCTTGCTCCAGCCGCCTGCCCTCGAGGGGGTAGCCGGCCTTTATATAGGGCGTTGTGTAGGCTACTCTCAACAGATCGCCCTGCTCCCGCCTAAATCTGCCGTCCAAGCCGCCGAAAAGCACCGCCAGCTTGAACCCGCTTCTGACGACCCACTCGGATAGGGCCTCAACGAAGTCGTAGACAGCGTCGTCGATCAGGCCGTAGTTGTTGACGACGCCTGTCACCTTACCGCACGAAAATATCTCGGACTGGAGCGCCAGCCTGTCGCCCTCGTAGGCAACTACGGGAGGCATCTTCTTGTAGCGCACGTAGCCCACCACGTCGCAACTCCTCGAGAGGTGCTTAACCGCTATATGTCCCACTATCCCTACTCCGTGAAACCCCGTAACGAAGATCTCCTTAGCGAAGGGCTTAATTACATTAAATACTACTCGCATATTTCTCAAGTTTTTCAATAACTTTAGTTATTCTATTTATTTCATCTATATTATTTATATAAATTAATTGTACTTTACATATAGGGCAAACGCCGTTGTATGCCAGCTCCTCGTCGAGTGAATAGCGCCGATGACAGTTCGGGCAGACGTAGTAGGTCCCTTCGGCCAGAGCTCTCACCAGGAGGGCCAGCTTCCCTGAGACCAACTCTATCCTCTTCTTTATGGCGTTGGCTATCACCACGTCGTCGACATACCAAGCGTACTCGATCCTATAGTCGGGCGTGGTCGTCTTGACTACGCCTATCATGTTGCCCTTAGCAAGAAACTGCAGAATTCTCCTGGTCTCTGCCGTAGATATATTCATCAAGATGGCTATTCGGTCGTCCGAGAGCCGCTCCTTTCTTGAGTACAGCATCTCAACCATCTTGCGGGCCAGCTTGCCGTATTCGGGGCTGTTGAACTCGAAGGAGACGTTACGCTCAACCATTATGAGATAGGCGTTGAGCCTCTCCTCGCTCACAGGACTCTCCTCAGCTCGGTATATAAATTAAGAGACGAGCTCTCGAACCGCTTGACTTCGCCCATCTTGACCGGGAGGTACGACTTCCCGTCCAGCATGAGCCCCCCGATCGGGGGCCTCGCCTCGTATATCGCATATCCCGGCGTCTTCCAGAAGAGCAGAAGCTTGAGCGTATTGATGCCGAAGCCCGTCAACGCCGAGACGGGCACGAAGAGGGAGAAATGCCTCCTGACGATCGAGGCCTTCTCGACCAGCTCGGAGAGGCTAACCCTATCGACCTTACTCAAGACGGGGAGGATCTTCTCCCTATATACGCCGATGGTCGACAGCACGTCGAGCGAGGTCTGGAGCTCTCTCGCCAGCTCACCCTCGTCGTCGGATACGTCGACCAGCAGGAGGACCAGATCGGCGTCGGCGACCTCTTGCAGAGTGGAGTAGAACGACTCTATTAAAACCGGCGGCAGATCCTCGATGAAGCCTATGGTGTCGGTCAACACCAGTTCCTTCCCCCATAGGTTTATGCGGCGCGAATACGTGTCCAGCGTGGCGAACGGCTTGCCGTCGACGTATTTATGCTCCGCCGTCAATCTGTTGAAGAGAGTGGTCTTCCCCACGCTGGTATATCCCGTCAACACGACCTCGGGCACGCCGAGATCCCTCCGCCTCCTCATAAGCCCGACCCTATCCTCCCTCATCCTATCGAGCCTCCTCTTTATGTGGGAGATCCTGCTCACCATATGCCTATAATAGGCGTCGACGGCGTACTCGCCCGCGCCCATATAGCCGATCTGCTCGCCCATCTTTGCCCTCCTGAGGTACTCCTTGACCAAGGGCAGTTGATACTTAAGCGACGCCAGCTCGATCTGTAGCTTGGACTCTATGCCGCCGGCCCTCCGCTCGAATATCTTGAGTATCAGCAACACCCTATCCATGACATCGACGCCCAACCTCCTCCTCAAGTTGTACGACTGGAGCGGCGTCAGCTCGTGGTAGGCCACAAAAACGTCGAAATCCATGCCCGCCACCTCGTCGAGCTTCCCCCTGCCGAGATAGAAACGGGTATCCCGCTCTCCATACTGGGCCACTACGCCGGCCACCTCATAGCCGGCCACCTCAGCCAAGGCCTCGAACTCGGCGAGCCTTCTGCCGAGCCTCCTATCCCTGGGGCCTACATAGGCGAGAAGAGCCCTATTCCTCATCTCTCACCTCCGCCACATCGCCCAGCGTGAGCTCCCTCCTGGCGGGAGCGCCCGCGTCGGCCTCCCCTTGTTGCGCCGGCACCAACAGCTTCACACCAAGCGCCTTCTCGAGCTTCCTAGCCAACTGGACGTCGGGCACCAGCTGGCCGCTCTCCACGCGCCTCAACACGCTCTCCTTGACGCCCATATAGGAGGCCAGCGCCTCTCTACTGAGGCCCATGGACTCCCGCGCCCTCCTTATCACCTCGGCGTACTCCTCGACGACCTCGTACCTATCGGCGGACCTCCTGGCGGCGGACGTGCGTCTGGGCGGAGGCGGGGCCACGCGCCTCTGTGTCTGCGGCTCGGTTGCCGAGACGGCGCCGTAAGACGCCGCACACCGCCTACAGACGTGGAGAACCGCGTTGTCAAGCTTCACTATATAGGGTTGCCCCTCTATCGGGGCGCCGCAGATGTCGCAGTACAGCATTAATAGGGATTCGATACATGGTTAAAAGCATGACGCCGGAGGAGCACGCCTATGGGCTTTTGACATACATATATGGATATAAAAATATAGATATAGATAAAGATAAAATAGAAATAAAATATAATAAATATAAAAGGATAAAATATATATATTATGAAGGCAGGCCGATATTTGCATTCAGAAACAACGACGGATATCTCTTGCCCCTAGCCGAGGCGGCCCCCTACATGAAGGCCCCCTATGTGGTCGTCGACAGAGAGACGGCTAAATTTGTGTCGCAAGGACGTAGCGTCCCCGCGAAGTTCATCAAGGCCTACTCGCGCGGCTTAAGGCCAAACGTCGAGGTCCTCGTACTCGACGAAGACGGGAAGCCCGTCGCCGTCGGCAGACTTCTATACAGCATGAGAGAGCTCACGTTGAGGAGAGGATATGCCGTAAAGCCCAGATCCAGGCTGGTCGAGGCCCAGTCCGGGACTCGAGCCCAGACCCCGCGGAGATCTAACGCCTAGGAGTCCCGACAGGCCGGACGGTCGACCTGTCCACACGGCCGCAGACGGCCTCCACGCTCAAGGCCGCCGCGCACTGCCTCCGGTCGCTTTAGCGGCACGTCAGCCCCTCGACGCGTCGAGGACCTCCCGCCGACGTGTCCGATCAATTGTGCGGTCCCTCCATGGCGCCATCGGGCCGACTCGGAGGGCGGATCTATGCCGAAGGCAGCTCCGGATACAGGTCCCACGCTCTTCTTGATGCGACGGCCGGGGATCCCAGTGGGCCCCGGGCCTAAAACCCATACAGAGACCGCCCTCAACGAGGTGGGGGAAGCGCTAGCCGGAGCGTAGCTATGTACGCTATGCATATTACGGCTAGAGCCAAGACAAATACAGAGGGGGTCTGAGCGGAGGACGCGCGAGGGCTAGCCGGAGCGTGAAGTCGTCGAGACGCCGAATAGCCGCTAGCAAGGGGTCTAGCCGTCAACGTTGGTGGAAAACTTAAAAACAAGAAATATATGTAAAGAGCAAGGCCCCGGTGGCTTAGCGCGGTAGAGCGCCCTGGGGCTAAGCCCCGCGTAGGAGTGGGCGTCGCGCTACCGCCGACGTCCACGGCGGACCTTGTAAGCGGGAGGTCCCGGGTTCAGGGGAACCCGCCCAAGAATCCCGGCCGGGGCTTCCA
>Ga0080005_135045_pt1 | contig 15904 bp, 18 predicted proteins | sample JossMetagenome_2_FD_69208 | JGI IMG/M metagenome (GOLD analysis project Ga0080005, IMG submission 69208) | Hot spring sediment microbial communities from Joseph's Coat, Yellowstone National Park, USA - JC3_ASED (SPADES assembly) (version 2) | ecosystem: Environmental > Aquatic > Thermal springs >... | reverse complement strand
TATTTATATTTACATTTGAATAACTAATTGAAATTATGACTGAATATATTTTTCAAATGCAATCAGACATTTTCAACATCTTTTGGCTAATTATATTTTTCTTCATGATGTTTTTCTATCCGAGATTGCTTCTTTACCAGATAATCGGAAGATTTCTTAAAACTTCACAGCTTTTGGATAATCTAAACGAAAAAAGCAAAAATAAGATACTATCAAAGATAAAAGGTGGCAAGGAGGAAGAAAAGAATATCAAAAATTTTCTTAACTTTTTCCTTATAACACCTGTCTCTTTGGACCCATTTGGGATAATTAAGAAGTTGGAACACTTAATTAATCTGGAGGAAAAGAAATTCAAATACTTTGCTGATAGGGTAGCAAAAAATTTGAATGAAGAGGAGAAATGGAATTTCATTTCTGCTTTATCAGCACATATAGCGCTTTATCAATTATCAAAAATGGTTAAGCATTATATACAATTGATTGAGAAAACGAAGAGTTATCAACTCGGTTTAATAGTTCAAATGCAACTTCCGCTTATAGAAAAATATTCTAAAGCATTACAAAAAGCTGTTGATGCTACAATGGATAATTATCCCATTGGAGATTCTGCCGGACCATTACTTGCAGCTTCTATGATGAGAAATAAAGTTAAAGAAATAGATGGTGTTGTATACTCAGTAGAGAGAATTCATGGCAAGAAAGTTATAATTGTTAAAGCTAAAGGTCCTGGTGCCAGAGTTGGAAAATTGGGAAGAGCTGTAGAATTTTTAATAAAGAAGTTTGGAGTGAAAAAGATAATAACAGTTGATGCAGCATTAAAGCTTGAGAGCGAAAAAACGGGGGAAATAGCTGAGGGAATTGGTGTAGCAATAGGTGGCATTGGTGTTGAGAAGGCGATAATAGAAGAAATAGCAACAAGAAGGAGAATAGCGCTGGATAGCTATGTAATAAAAATGAGCCAAGAGGAAGCTTTGTACCATATGAAAGAAGAAATATTAAATGCCGTTTTTGAAGTAAAGAAGAAAGTAGAAGAAAATATCAAAGAAAGTAAGGAAAAGGTTATAATGGTTGTTGGTGTTGGCAATACTTGTGGTGTTCCAAATAACAATAAGCTAGATGAAGTCATAGAGAAAATAAAGAAGGGCTCAAAGGAAATTAAAAAGTGGGAGGAGGAAGAAAAGGCTAAAGAAAAAGAAGCATGGAATATTGGATTATAGCTACACAAACAATAAATATTGAAAAATCAATTTCTTATTGAAAGATCATTATGACAACAAAAATAATAACTTTTGAAAAACCAAAGCTAAGAAATCCCGTATTTATAGAAGGTTTGCCTGGAGTTGGGAACGTTGGAAGAGTTGCAGCAGGTTATCTAGTTGAAGAGTTAAAAGCTAAAAAGTTTGCTGAGTTAATTTCATCTCATTTTATGCCAATAGTTGTAATTCCTCAAGGATCTCAAGTAGAGATGATTAAAGCAGAGTTTTTCTATTGGAAGGCAAAGGAGAAAAATCAAAATGATCTAATAATAATGATAGGCGATAGTCAAAGTGCAGATCCGGAGGGACATTATGAGATCGTTGAGGAAGTTTTGAAGTTTCTAAAACAATTTAATGTAAGAGAAATATTCGCACTTGGTGGTTTGAATATTGGTGTACCAACGGAAAAACCAAAGGTTGTCGGTGCTGTAAATGATCCTTCTTTAGAAAAGAAATACAAGAAATATAACATAGTTTTTGATACTGCTCAAAGAGTTGGTTCAATAGTTGGAGCTGCTGGTCTATTTGTAGGTTTAGCAAAATATTATGATATACCAGCTATGTGCTTGCTAGGAGAAACTTCTGGAATGCCATTCTTACCAGACCCAAAAAGCGCAGAAGCTGTTATTAAAGTTCTTTCTGAAATTTTGAACTTGAAGATTGATATAAGCAAACTGCAAGAAAGAATAAAAGAGATGAAAGAATTCATGAAGAGAGTAGAAGCAATGCAATCTCAATTACTACAACCTCCTACTTCACCAGTTCAAGAAAAAGAAAAATTAACTTACATAGGTTAGCTTTTTCTCATCTCTTCCAATTCTTTCTTAAATCTATCAATAACTCTTGGTAAATCTTTATCTTCAACTCTGAATATTTTTGCTGCCTCTTTTAAAATTTTATATTTTCTTTTTAATTCTTCAAACTTACTACTCATTTTCCCAACCTCTTTCTTTCCTTTTTCCATTCTTCGAATAGTTTTTTACTGGCTTCAATAACCTCATCTTCTCTAACACCAAGTTTCTCGGCAACCTCTTTCAAAATTTTTTCTTTTTCTCTCAAGTAATTCAACGCAACATCTCCGCTGCAAAACTCTATTCTAACAACACCATCTTGAATTCTCTTAGTTCCTAAGATGAGTATATTTCCTATTTCTTTAGTAGATTTCAACATGTTATGAGTTCCGCTGCAAGCTTCAACTTCTTCTCCAATCTTAACAATTCTAACATTTCTTTCTGGTATTGCCCCACCTTGATAAATTCTAAAACCATATTTTTTCTCGGCTTCAACTCTACTCATAACATTAACCTCAATTGGCAAATCATTCTCAACTATTTCATTTGCAAGATTTTCTATCTTTTCTATTTCATCTTCGCTTAAATTCTCAAAATGAGTTATGTCGAGTCTAGCTTTATCAACATCTACATTACTACCTGCTTGCCATACCCAGTTCCCAATAATTTTTCTCGCTGCATAATTAACAATATGAGTAGCACTATGATGTCTTGAAAGAATCATCCTTCTTTCTTTATCAACTTTGCATTTTACAATCTCTCCTTCCTTCAAATTACAATTTTTTACTTTATGTAAAACTGTCTTTCCAATCTTTATAACCTCTTCAACCTCACAATCGTTAATAAAACCTCTATCACATTCTTGTCCTCCTTGTCTTGGGAAGAAGTGTGTTTTGTCAAGAATAACATAGTTTTCTTTAACTTTTAGCACTTTTGCTTCAAATTCAAAAACAGGCTCATAATAAAGTGTAGTTGTTTCTATTGGTTCTATTTCTATTGATTCTTTCTTTTCTCTAATTGAAGCAACGTGTTTTTTATTAAGAATATCATAAAATTCTTTGGTTGATTCTAAACCCAATTCCTCTGGGGATATTCCATATGTTTCATATAGTTTGACAAGTTCTTCTGTAGACAAAGACTTTCCATAATTAGCTTCTATAATTCTCTTGTTTCTATTTTTAGATTCTTCAAACTTTTTCTTTTCTGCATTTATTACTGTCACTATTTCATTTTCATTTTGCTTTAATTCTGGAAATATTGGTCTTAAATAATCAGCATGCCAAACTGCTATTTCTCCCAAATCTACATTAAAACCAAACTTTTCTATTAGATTTAGTGCTCTTCTCAGTATAACTCTTAAGAAGTATCCTGCGCCAGAATTACTTGGCAATCCACCATCTGAAATAGCAAATGCAAGAGCTCTCGTATGATCTAATATAGCATACATCGCTTGTATTTTTTCTATTTTTTCCACAAATTCCTTCTCATCAATCTTCAATTTTTCAATTATTTCCTTTCTTGCTGCTTTAAAATCAACGACATCTTCTATATTAAGCTTACCAGAGAGTTTGGAATACTCCTCAAAAACTTCATTGTCTACGTTAATTCCAGCTTTTTTGAGAAACTTGTCTATAACATCTCCAAAAACAGCATCATAAGCTGTTAGTGTAGCATTAGAAAACCATGCCAATCTCTCTAATCCCCAACCAACATCAACTACCTTCATTGGAAGCTCCTTTAATCCATCTTTCCAAGTGAAGTACATGAATCCAGAATTACTCAGCTCTAATCCTAAAGAAAACGTCTCTATATAGGGCCCTAGTGCCGAAAAATCCGGCATTGCCCATAAATCTTCAACATAAACTAGTTTTTCTTTTGGAATTTTCAGCACTTCTGTTAAAAATCTGAAATTTAGTTCTATTGTTTCATTCTTCCAATACCCCTCTTTAGGATAGTTAAAAGCATGTTGTCCTGGCATTACGAAAGCAGTAAAATGTCTTCCTGTAACACCAACATTCAAAATATCATTAAACCTTAAACAGACTTGAGGAATAATTAAAGGGTTTGCAGGATATTCAAAAACCATAACTCCATTATCAAACCTTTGAAAATCTACGATAGATGCAATATTATAGTAAATATCATCTCTCCATCTTGCCAATACCGGATATCTTGGTATTGAAGCATGTCCATTTTTTACGAAAAATTCCTCCATTTTCTTCCAAACCTCAATATAACTCATCTTTTTTGCTATCTGATTTCCTATAAAGCCGTATTCTTCTCCGCATTCCGGATCTGGGCAATGCTCTCTTTCCTCTATACTCCAAAAACCTTTACCACAAACTGGACAAACTTTTCTTTTAAATCCTTCTCTCTCAAACAAATCTACTTTCCAATATTTTTCTGGTTCCTTTTGTAATATCTTTAAAATTTCTGACTTACTTACCATTAAATCTTTTTCTATGTGAAAATTTATAGTTAATTATTGGAAAAATTCAAATTAGCAACAAAAATTAAAATTAAACAATACAATTTTGAAAAATGGGCTCGTAGCTTAGCCTGGTGGAGCACCCGCCTTATATGGCGATGCTCCTAAGAAAGCGGGGGGTCGAGGGTTCAAATCCCTCCGAGCCCATTATATTAACATTTTTTAATCGGACTCTCAAAAGAATATAATGAATGGTGAAGAGAAAAAAAGTACTCTATCCACATTACTTCTAATATTGGGTGGAGCAATAGTTCTTGCAATAATAATTTTTGCTATTTTTTCTTCACCATCTTCAATCTTTCAAACACAAAAAAGTGGATTATCAATAAAGCTTAATGAAAATACTACACTAAAGTCAAACACATATTTCAATTTGAATTTTACAATTTTGAACAATTATGATGTTGTCTTAGAAAACTTCAGAGTTTGGGCGGAAGCGGGAAATCTTTTCGCATTTACATATAAATTGCTCTCAAACGAGACAACTTTAAAAAATTATCCCATCATTCTTCCGAAAACAAACATATCATACTTTTTTGGAAATGTCAAAGTAGAAAAAATAGATGTTGAAATGAAAAACGTGCCTATAATTCTAAAAACTTTATATGTACCAAAAATTTCAAAAAATTTTACTATTAATTCGGTTAACAATAATAGCCTTCAGCTATATGGCGGCATTGAAAACATGGGAATAAGAGAAACTGATAATAAAAAAATAATTAACTCACCATTAAGTGTTTCGTTTTCATACACTTCGAAGGATTTTGTTTTTAGGGAAGGCAATAAGAATTTTGCTTCATTTAAGATAATTATTGAAAATTCTGGTGGTGGCAAATGTATAAGTGATATTAAACTTAAACTTCAATCCGAACAACCAGGCAGTTTTATAGTTTGCTCTTATAATAATATGACACTAGTGCCACCTATAGATGCTTTAATAAAACCATCTAATAAGATAGAAATTCCATGTAATTTCACTCTTTCTTATTTGAAAGAAAAAGATTTTGTTAGTATCAAAAACAATATTCAATTAACTTGTGACTATCTAGAAGAAAAAATATTCTACTTCAACATATATCCATAGTTTTATCCTCTGTAGACTATCTCTATAACATCGTTGTCTCTTAGTTCATAATCTGCGGATAACTTCTTTTTTGATCTAGCGTCAATTCCACAAATAAATTTTTCACCCATATCTGAATGGATAGAAAATGCAAATTCTTTTAAAGTTGTTCCTTTTTTAACTAGAAATGCATCTGGCAAAATATTTCCCTTTGTATCGGAAAGTTTATTCGAATCTGCAACAGGATATACAACTATATATTGTAAGATGTCAAAAATTGTAAAATTCAATGCGTTTTGTATGCCAGTAGAACCAAATTTTTTCAGCACTTTTTCTCTTATGGTCTCTAATGCTTTTTCCTGCTCCTTATTCAAATTACCTTTTACAACAAAATCTTTGTCTCCTGGAGAATAGTCAATCAGACCTTTATTTGCAGCCAATCTCAAAGCAATTTCGCTTTCTGCACTAGCAGGAATTATGTTTTTGTACTTGTTCTTGAGTCTTTCGTAGTTTTTTTGAGCCGAATCCAAATCTATTTTATTAGCAACTATAACAATCGGTTTAGAAATTTCTCTCAAAGTTTTTGAAAAAATTTCTAAATCCTCTATTCCAACTTTGTCTAACGCGGCTTCTATTTCTTCCTTCTTCACCTCTAGACCACTTAATTGCTTAACCAGCATATTAACAAGATCTTCTCTTGAAACATTTTTCAAATTTCTTTTATACTTCTCTAATCCCCTTTCTATAATCTCTCTAAACCAAGCGTTTATTTCTTCTTCAACAAATTTTATGTCATTTTCTATATCATAATTCTCGGTTGCTCTTCCTTCAGCATCTGTTGAACCAGAAAAATCAACAACATGAATCAAAGCCTTTGTTTTTCTTATATCATCTAAGAATCTAAGACCCAACCCTCTACCTTCATGAGCACCTGGAACAATTCCCGGTAAATCCCAAAGACCTATTGGGATAAACCTAATTCCATTTAAACATGCGCCTTGTCGTGGATTACATTTTACATTGAAATCATTGCATACACATTTCTTCGTAACATAAGCAACTGCTATATTTGGCTTCAATGTGGTAAATGGCACTGGAGAAATTTTTACATCTTGTAAAGTGGCTGCTCTAAGAAATGAAGATTTTCCAGCATTTGGCTTCCCGACTAAACCAACCTCTATCATTTGTGAAAATTAGACAAAGAAAAATAAAAAGAAGTCTAATAAGGCGGATAGAGTGGGGCTGAACCTAGTTTTTGAAGTGATGTTAATGTCGTTCCTGATTTAAAGATGTAAAATACTGATAGCAGGTAAATACTTGCCAATACTGCTAACAACACTAAACTTGTTACTATCCATATTGTGATTATATCTAGCTTATAAGTCTCCTTTATTAATCTAAACACCCCTGTTAAAGCTATAGTAAAGTAAAGAATGAATAGTATAGCTCCTATAAACACTGCAACCACTTCTGACCAACTAAAGAATGCAGAAACTATTAGGGATGAGAAAGCCACTCCGAAGAATGGATATGTTAAGGAACTTAATATACTTGTGAAGTCTCCTCTTCCTCCAGCCATTGTTAATCCAATATGAAGTAGGAAACCCACAAACAAAGTCCCTATTATTCCTGCAACTAAGATTGCTGGAATTAATGAATAATTTCCTGTGTAAAGTGAAAAAGCTAGTGACACAAGAAGCCAGTTCATAGTAAGCATTACTATTGCCTCATTTATGTTCCTTGATTTAGCAACTTTTGTTATTGCTTCATGCGGAGCTGCTAAAAGTTCTTTTAAAGTTTGAAGTGTTATTGGCATTTTAATTTTTGTTTTTTTATATTTAAATAAAATCTTAAGATTCAAGAAGACGATTTAGCTATCTCATATATTTCTTTTAACATTTTTTCCATATTGCTTATTTTTTCGCTAAGAACCTCATACTGGAATTTTAAGGCATCCATTTTTGCAATAAGTATTTCAATCTCCGATTTTTTGTTTTCTTGAACTTCTTTTGGCTGCTCCTGATTTTTTGGAATATTTATGTTGTTATATTGTTCTTGTATCTGGGGTGGAGTTTGCAAATTAGCTATACCCACTTTTTCTTTTCTTTTAAAGAGATTCTTTATACCAAACATTAGTTTATTTTATTTTTGAGTTTAAATTTATCCGATTTTAAGAAGTTCTCTATATTCTTTGGAAAGCTGAGCAACCCAATCATTACATATTTTCAAATAACCTCTTCTTACCCTAAAATAGAAAAAGAAATTATATAACCAGAGAAGCGCCTTATAAAAAGGTGATTGTTGAAATTGTGAATCTAACTTATATTCTGTCCTCATTCTAGGGTAAATCAATATAGTTAACTCACCATTTTTTGATGGATCTGATGGCTGATTTCCTTGAAATATTACTTCAAAAACGATTCTAGTTCTTGCATCCATAGACTTTTCAATTAATGCTCTTATATAAAAGCCTCTCGGATCGCCAGAAATATCCCACCTAAAATCCCTTTCCCTATAGTCTGCTGGATCTATCTGAACTATTTTTCTAAATATGTTAAAAGTAGCTTGATATGCAGCGAAAGGATTTGGGCCTTTGTAAATTATTCTAATATATCTCTCTGGAACAAGACAATCGTCTTCTATAACCCATGTTGCCATGATTATCTCCTAGGTAGAACATTCAAGAATTCTTTTAATGAGGAGTATATCTGATTCATTATATCAACACATTCCTGCTTATACTTTTTTCTTGCTTCTTCGTATATGAACTTATGATAAAATGTTCTAAACATTTCATAAATTAAACTTCTCTGCCATAATGTGTCTTGTGGATATTCTGTTCTTAGAACACCTTCTATGTTTATTGATAGACTTCCTTCTTTTCCAAACTCTTTGCTTGGTTTTATTTTACCTTTCATGCTTATGCTTATTTGGATGAAACTAAACCTATCCATATCCTTGATCACATCAAAAGTGACACTAAAATTTTCTTCTTCCCCCTCTCTTCGCCAAGTAAAATCTCTTTCTATAATCTCATTTTCCGGAACTTTTGTTATTTGAGTGAGCAATTTTTTTGCTTGATAATATGCAGCTTGAGGATTGGGACCTGAGTATTCTAAGGTCATAAACTTTTTCCCTGGTAAAGGGGAGCCCGAAATTTCAAGACAATCTTCATGAATTATTAACTTTGTCCTGGCAAATATTGGCATATTTATTTATTTTTATCCTAATAAAAAAGCTTATGAAAGGATTGTTATTTCCGATTTTTCTAACATTAGGGGTATTGTTCTTTTTTATAGCAGGGATATCTATGAAAAAAACAGGGTTTAAACTTGCCATAATTTTAGGCGTAATATTCCTCTACCTTGCATTAATTTTTAGGTGATTGAAATGCAAAAAATTATCGGAATGGGGCTGATATTGATTGGTCTTTCTTTAATAATTTTTTTTCCTTTTCTAGACAAGTATCAGCCTGAAGAAATGGCAAAGTCTGCTACAATAATAGGAATTATTTTAACGGGCATAGGAATATTTCTTTTAAAAAGCTAATAACTAGAGAAGCAAAAATTAATTATGGCTGTTCAATACCCAGAATATCCTCCCGAAAAAGGAATGAGACCTGGAGAAGGAATAAATTCTAATCCAGCTGATCAAAATGAATTATTGGATTACACCACCACGCTTGGTGGATGTACCGGAGTTTATTACGGTTTGATGTTTCAACTGGGAAAATTGGGATTTGAGAGAGTCAAAGTAAGTGAGGCTATTTTCGTTTCACCAATCAACAAGGGATATTATGATTTGGTTTTGGGAGAAAGAGAAAGACTCTCACAACAGATAAAGAGTGGTTTAGCTAGTATAGCACAAGCTTATGCAGATTTGGAATTAATTCTTCATGACCTGAGAAAATATAGAGAATATATCAAACTTTTCAATGACATCAAGGAAGCAGAAGCTATACTAAAACAAGAAAAAGATCAGAAAAAGATTGAAGATGCAAAAAAGAAGAAAGAAAGAGCAATCCAAACACTTAGATCAATATTTATAGATCAGGTTGACATACATACCGATTTGCCAAACACACCAATTTCTTTACGATCAATTGCATCCAGATGGCCAACAATAATTTCTGATTTCATGAAATTAGATAACGAAAAATCTCCAGAAGAAATAAAATTAGATGTTTCGTATGCAGAAAAAGTAGTTCTTGCTACAAAAAACAAGCTGTTTCTAAGTTGGCTTGAAATGTTTGAAAATAGCGTTAAAGAAAGGTATGCTAGAATAAAAGAATTAGCTGTTGCTAGGGAAAATTCAATTAAAGAATATAAGGAGATGTTGAAGCCAATTGTTGCTAGATACAAGATGATAAACGATATGCTTTCTTCATCGGAGGGAAGAACAAGAATTATGAAAGCTTTCTTTAGACCTGATGCACAAGCCTTTTCTATGGATTCTATGACAATTTGGGCATGGAAGCCTTTTGCTCCAGATGAAAAATGGAAGTCAAGTAGAGAATATTTTGATAAAATACCTGCAAAAGAAGCTGGATTTACTGATGAAGAAATAGAAGTTTTGAAGAAAAACAACAAGTTAGATAAAGATGGGATGATAGATGCATTACCAATAGAGCCTTCAATAGACAAAATAGTTAGAAATATAGCAAATAGTATAGAAAAAGAGTATAACATAAAGATTACTGCTCTTGATTTGTTTGAAGCAAGAAGAAGATTGTTAGATAGATTTAGTAGCAGTGTTAGAGGAAACGAGCCGGTAGTCTGGCCTTTCAGTCCATATTTCATTTTTGTTGAAATTCCTATGGATAGGACTGTTCTCGTACTACCGAATGGTACCCAAATTGAAGATTTGACTATAGGAAATCTTCGTACTTATGTTAAAACACAAAATATCATACTTGGTCATATTTTAGAAATAATAGCAAAGGAAAAGACTTTAGAAAATTATATAGATTCTCTTTTGGGAGAACTTGGTTATGACAAAGAAGGCAAAGCAAAAAAAGTAAAAGATATGCTAAAAGAAGAATTTGTTTTCATTTATGGCAGCGCAGAAGATGTAGAAAAAATATTTAATCCACCGGCAAAAAAAGAAGAAAAAAGCAAGAAAATTAACTTCGATCTTATAAAAAAGTTCTTAGATTATTTTGGAATTAAAGCAACTTTCTTTAGGTCATATGGTCCCTATGAATACAATTTGAGTTATAGATTAGCAAAGTATTATTTCAAATATTCTGGTACAATTTTCAACCAAATAAAAAACTATCTACATGCCTCCTTCCAAGTTCCTGGCGCTCAAGTAGAGGTTAGAATATGAGCTATAAAATTGGTGCATCATCAGGATGGTGGTCTATTTCAAGAAGCGAAGAGCTTCTAGGACTTGCAAGCAAAATTGGTTCTGCTGCAACATATGGAGTTAATTTTGTTCAGGTAGATTTTGAAAGCATAGCAGAATTTCAGGAACCAGATGTAATAAAAAACATAAAAAGACTTATAGACACACTTAAAGTTGAGTGGGGCATGCATGGTGAGATTGGGGAAATGATGGCATTGGAAAGCGCATTAGAAGTTGTGTGGAAACATAGTCATAGAAGACTTCATCAATACCTAGATACCATCTATTTGAAATTTTTAGTAGAGGGAGATTATAGAGAATATGTTCCTAGATACATAGTCTTTCATGCATCAAATCTACCAACTATAGCCATGGTAGTTGAGAGGTTTAGATATAGCGGTCAATTAACTGTAACTCCTCATGGAGACGTCAATTGGATTGAGTTTATACAAAAAAATGAAAACCTGAAAAACTGGGTAGAAAATAGCAATCTAATTTATTTCTTGATTGGAAGAGAAAGCGGAATTGGTTTTGTCTCAATAGAGAGCATAAAAAGTGGAATTATAAGGTGGGTATTGGAGGAAAATAAAGAAACTAGGGATATATATCAGAAAAAATTGAATGAAAAAATTGAAGAGCTGAAAAGAGCGGGGATGGACGAAGATTCTGCAAGAGAAAGAGCAATGGAAGAAATAACAAAAGAAATTGTGAATAATGTAGGCAAATATGCATGGGACTACTTTAGAAATATAACAAGATTAAGATTTGCAGAAGGCGCTATAACTCATGAAGATGTTGCATATTTAATAGTAGCGAGGTATCTCTATGAAACTAAAAATGATCCTAAAGAACCTTTGTGGAATCTTTTCTTTAAAGACAAAACATGGGAAAGTCTAGAGAATGAATTCGGAGTTCAATTTCTTGATAAGAATGGGGAGATAAGATTACCACCACAAATTGTAGCACTGGTTTCAGCAAGGTATATTCTTGGGCATTTCACCGAAAAGAACAAAGAAGAATTCATAATGGAACAAAAGCGATTGTTTTCTAAATTTTTGAGTGATGAAAAATTAAAAAAAATAGAAGAAACTTTTCTCAAAAAAACTCCTTTTGAAAAGATAGAAGAAATCAACAAAAAAATAGCAGAAAAGGACAAAAATAGAAAATTCACTATAGTTTTTGAGAATCCAGAAATAACAAGAGCTGGCGAAGAGGGACTACAAAGGTTGATTCATCTTGTAGATATATATAGGATGGTTAGAGCTGCCAAAGAGCTATCTGGAAATGTTTATCTTGGAATTGTTTTCGATCAGGAACACTATTTACATAATAATCTTGATCCATTAAACGAAATAAAATCTCTTCAGGCAGAATTAAACAGCTCCGAAGAAAAAGATGCAGGAAAATACATTTTAGTTTTTCATGTTGGCGCTCCAAAACCTTATCATCCTGCTCATCAACCAATAGACATTGGAAGTGAAGCACAATATTGGATTTATAGATATGCATTCGAATTGAGAAAGTTGGGCTTTGGAAAGAATGGTAATGAAGGAATATTTATTTTTGAAAGAGGTGGAGCTCGAGGAGGTCAATATCCAGCCCAATTCATTGGGCAATCAGCAGCAGCATTAAGAATAATAATAGAATTTCTAGAGAAAGAAATAGAGCCAGAGAAATTACCTCCAGAATTTTATGGAATTTCTTCAAGAGAAATTTTATCAGAAGAGAGGCAGCTTGCTATAATAAAAGAACACTTTTTAGATCCATTAAAAGGATTAATTCAAGTACCAGAAGAAGAATATACTTTCCTTGGTAGCAAAGCTATAGAAAAAGGAAAGAGACCAGAAGAATGGAAAAAAGAAGAACTTAGATAAGTTTTAAACTGGAAAAATAATTTGAAAAATGATTGAAAATTTAGAAAAGGAGTTAGAAGACACAAAAATTGTTAAAAAAGATGAAATTGAGGAAAGGAAGAAAATCCTCATCGAAAAAAGTGTAAAATTCATGAATGAAATAAGAAAGAAATTTGGAGAAATTGTAAAATCTGTGCTTATTTTTGGATCGATTGTTAGAGGTGATATAAAACCCACTTCAGATGTCGATGTTTGGGTTATATTGGATGATACATCATTAAAAACTTCTGTTGATTTTGATAGAGTAAGAGAAGAAATTTTATTGACTGCAGAAAGTATGAAAGATTTACACGTTCAAATAACTTATTTGACAGAATTTTGGCAATGGGTTAGAATGGGTTCTCCTGAACTCATAAACTTTTTAAGATACGGATTAGTTCTTTATGATACTGGTTTTGTTAAACCAATACAAAGAATGTTACAACTTGGTTTGCTTCCACCGAGCGAAGAAGTTATTAAATTGAAAGCAAAAGCCTCAGAAATAAGATTAGAAAAAATTAAGAGTGATCTGAAAAGTATGATTTTTGATTTAAGATATTGTTCTAGCGACATAATTCAAGCTGTAATAATGCACTATTATAAAACTCAACCAGATCCAAAAGAAATTCCCAAATATTTAGAAAAAATGGTTGAAGAGGGAAAATTAGAAAAAGATTTCTTAGAAAAATGGAAAGAAATAGACAAACTTTGGAAGGACATAGATCATCAATTGGTCAAGGAAATTAATGGTGAATATCTGCAAAAAGCTTTGAGTATAACACAAGAAATAATAGAGAGATTTAAGAAGTTGTTGCCTAAAGATATTTTGGAGGAGTAAAAATGGATGAAAAAGAAAAAAGACTGCAAGAGGCAAAAGAGTTTGCAAAAAGAGTTTTAGATAAATATGGTAATTTAGTAAAATCAATAGTTTTGATGGGTTCTGTTGTTAGAGGGGAATTTAAACCAGAGAGCGACATAGACATAATTGTCATCCTAGATGATACCATAGAGGAGCTAAGTAGAGATAAATTGGAAGCTATCGATGATGATTTAGAAAAAATAGCAAAAAGCATATCGGACAAAATTTCAGTCCAACCATCTTATACATTGACTGAGTTTGTAGATTATGCAAAATCAGGTCATCCAATAGTTTACAACTTCATAAAAGAAGGAGAACCATTATTCGACGCTGGATTTTTCATGCCGTGGAAAAGATTGCTAAAGCTTGGTAAAATTCAAGGAACAAGAGAGGCTATAGAGAATTATATGGAAGATGCTCCAAAGAAATTGGCTAGAGCAAAAACTGTAAAGTTGCTAATGCTTGCTGAAGATTGTTATTATGCTATGGTTAATTCTACGCAAGCGGTTTTGATGTTTATGGGTCTAGAGCCTCCTGTTCCAAGCAAGTTGTATGAGGAAGTCATGGAATATCTTGTTAAACCCGGGTTGTTAGAGGAAGAATATGCGAAATGGTTAAAAGAAATTGTTCAAATAAGAAAAGACATAGAACATAAAAAACTCTTAGAGGTAAAAGGAGAATTTGTGGATCAATGGATTGAAAGAGCAGAAAAATACGTTGAAAAAATGTTTAACTTGCTAAATGCACTTGAGATAAGAAAGAAAGAGAAGATTCTTGAAAGGACGCACGAGGTTATGATTAAAGCTGCAGCAACAGCCATAAAAGCCTTACATAAGTTGCCAGAAAACATGCAAATAGATGAACTGGAAAAACATCTAGGAATTAGTATAAGGGATGCTTTTAAAAGAGACTTCATTGATTCAAAGAGGATTGAAGGATACTACTTTGACATTTGGAAGAGAATTGAAGAATTGAAGAAAGAAGTAATAGATGAAAAGAAATTTGAAAAATTGAAAGGAAATGAGGTCGAACAATTAAGAGAATATGTAAGAAAGCTTATTCATGAGCTTTCTAGAGCTTTGAAAGAAGAGAGTAAAGATATTGAGCAAGGATAGTTATTATTGTATTGTTAAGTCAATAGGTTTGTTGACTCCTACACTAAGCTGGAATAGTTAGGATTAGAATAGTCTTCTTTCATTTGTTTAAACGTATTAAGAATTCTATTGCATTCTTCTTTGATAAACCTTCTTTCTTTTGTAGTAAATTGTTTTAGAACACCTACACTATCATTGCACATTCTTTCAACAATTTCTTTTTCGCTAACTTCGGTTATTTTTGAAACATATGGTATAACTTTTTTCAAAAGATAATTCAAATCTAATTCAGGCCTTCCAATTAGAATCGAATAGATATCAACTAAATGCTTGTTTCTCCCCATTTCTGCTGTTAAGTAAGCATAAAGTTTAATACCAATCAAATCTTCAGGCGAAACTACTCTTATTTCGTCTCTATTTACCACTTTTTTTATATTTTCAATCGAATATTTACCTATTTTTCCAGGATAAATGTCAATATGTATTCCTTCTTCATGTTTGAAGACTGAATATTTGTCTAAAGTGGTATTATAAAAAGTTTCATATCCATTCTCTTTCATTCTCTCTACAAACTTTTCAGCATCTTCTCTAGGTGCCAATATGTCTATATCTGAGGTTTTTCTTACCTCTCTGTTTGCATATATTCTTTGAGCTGCCAATCCTCCTACAAGAATTAGATGTAAATCTTCATTTGCCTCGAAAAGAGATCTAGCTAGATTTAATAGCTTCTCAGGTTCTTTTGCTATCATATTTATTACTTAGTAGTGGTATTTAAATTTATTTAAATAGCTTCTCAGTTGGATAAACCACTATTCCCTTTCCTTCTTTTATTTCAAATGGATGAATTTCTTTGTCATGATCAACTAGTCTCATTTTTCTTATAACAATCCCTCTTGGAGCGCCTATTTTATATGTTAGAATAATTATGCCATCTGAGGTGAACTCTTCAATTCCAAAAGAAGATATAGCATTTGTTCCTTCAGGAATTTCACAAGTTAATATAGAAGTACAATTCAATTTTTTTAGCATTCTATCTAGCTCCAAAAGACTTCTTCTTATCTCTAACGGTTTCTCAAAAAACAAACTTATAACCGTTATTGGATCTATAACAACTC
>Ga0080005_120953_pt1 | contig 15918 bp, 21 predicted proteins | sample JossMetagenome_2_FD_69208 | JGI IMG/M metagenome (GOLD analysis project Ga0080005, IMG submission 69208) | Hot spring sediment microbial communities from Joseph's Coat, Yellowstone National Park, USA - JC3_ASED (SPADES assembly) (version 2) | ecosystem: Environmental > Aquatic > Thermal springs >... | reverse complement strand
TATAAAGTCCACATGCATCCACGTCCGCCAGCGCCAAAAGGACGCTGTTCCAAACCTCCTTATCACCCTTCACAAGCTTCCTGTAGATAGTCTCGTCAATCTCCACCTCAGTAAGTACCCTCCTTGGCAACTCTTCAAGAAAATCTAAAACCTTGTATTTCGCCGCCTCCATCATAATCCTCGTAAAATCAAGGCTTATAAATATTTCTCTTCACGATTTTCATAAAGAAGACCACCGATACCGTAGCTTATGAGTCGCCGTTTTCAAAGAGCCTCTTTAGGAATTTGTGTCATTGGTAAATATCCTTGTGGTTGAAGCATCGATCTATGTTGGAGAGACCGTATTGCTTCCATGCATAATCCTCAGTTTTTTGATAGGCATCCACTACGGCTGTGATTAACTCCCCATGAAAGTTTGACCAATACACTTTACGTATCTCGTCACAAACGTTGAAATACTTGATTATTATATCTTCAAGCGCCATACCAATGCCGTGCATCTCCAATGCAAGATTCTTAACATCACGGCAGAGACCCTCGTTCTTACATATTTGTTCCTTACGGAATATCACTTCGATATGCAATAGTCTCACCTCCAAATTACCAACCTCTTTACGTATTGTTGCTAATTCACTAAGTACCTCATTGAGCACCTTATCCTTTGCTTGCCCCATCACAAAGACCTAAATTTAATCACTTTTTAAATTTTTTGATCCAATGGAAAAATAAAGGGTTGAATTTAATTTTTAAGGAAATTGCCTTATGCGTTACCTCACACTAAGGGATGGTCTAGATTGAGATGGTTATCACCTTGAAGTCAAGAGCGCGCTTAAATAGCGTGTCAATTATCTTCTCCATATAGCTCCTTAACGTTTGGAAGTCCTTCGCTATTATTGTTATGGAGACATCACTATAGTATGCCGTGTGTGCAACAGGTGTGTAGGAGATAATTGCATCATTAGTAATGCCGACCCATCCGTACGGAACCTTGATGCGCGTTGGTTCGCCTCCACTATTGGCAAGGTAATATGCACCGCCTGACCAATGGTAGGGTGATGCTATAATACTATCACCCACTAGCGCCTCGCGTAATTCCTCTCCCAAGCCTCTAACACTAGCTTCCCCATCCTCAAAGTTTGTTGAAGCAAGCGATACCTTGAATGTAGCCTTGGCTATATTATTAACCGCTGGGGGCTGAACAACAGGCTCTGCGTCCTTCTCCTTTTTCCTATGCCACCACGGCATCAAAGGCTTTCCTCATTGGGAGCATTTAAACATTATTATAACGTAGCTACAACGTAGAAAGGTTTATTAAACTGAAAGTTCTACCCCTAATTGATGGGGACTAGGAAACTGCTTGAAAAGGCGATGGACTTGATAATCAAGGCTAGGGGTACCAGAGATATTAGGGCTAAGGATGAGGCGCTGGACGGCTTGTGGGAGCTGATAATAAACATTGATTTTGATTTGAAAAATAGGGAGTGGGTTAGTGTGAATTAGCTAGTTTCATTAGTTTCTCTAGTTTCTTGTTAGCATCTTTAGTAATAACAACTTTCTCTCCCTCGAAGTCTATCCATGCTAGGAGTATCATTATGTCCTCGATGTCCATTTCACGTCTCTCGACTTTGTCGGCAATCATTTTTTGGAACTCGGCTATGTCCATGCCGTTCCTAGACCTTATCAGTCCTAAGACCTTCAGCAACCTCTCGAACCTATTATCCGTAGACATAGACATGCTCCCCACCCTCGCAGGCGTAACACATAACAAACCTAACCCATTGTTCTACGCTTTCAATGTCATCATCGGCATCCTCGTGAACCTTAACCTTTACTGGCGTGCCCCTTGGTGGTAAGAGCAGTTTATAAATCACAACGTCCTCGTCCTCCTGCTTAATTATCGCATAGTGGCTCGGTGATAAATCGAAGCGGTACTCCCATCCTTTCGCGCCGGTGTATAGGACAAATACGCCTTTCGTCTTCGGTGGAACCTCTTGGCAACTACGTAGGTCTATCACTACAACGTTGCCGTCGCCCATCACCGTCTCTATTAGCTCAAATATGTTACTGCTCATATCCACCACCATAATTTACTATCCTACTCCCCTTCCTTATGATTTCGTTTAAATCGGTTTGCATTTGCTCTAGGCGCATCATTAGGTGGTCGTAGTTCTCCCTCCTCTCCTTGAGGTTCTTCCCCTCCTTGATTAACCTCCCGACTTCCTTTTTCAGCTCCTCTGCTTTTTCCACTAAGGATGCTATCCTCTGTCTTGTTTGCACGCATTGCTTAGCCAACTTTCTTGGTAGCGAGGTCTCATATACACATATGTTGTAGTCCATATACATGCTCCAGAAGTCCTTGACCAAGTGCTCGACCTCTACCCTTGTTTTGTGCACTCTATTCCACCACTTATCGTAAAGGGTTTGGGCTTGCATACGAGATGATTTTGAAAACAAGGGTTTTTAAGCTTTTCCTCTACGGGTTGGCTCAATACCCACAATTACAGTCGCAATCAGTGTTGCATTCTATTTCGGCTGTGTGCATCGTGTTTATTGTGGCTATCTCTGCTAGGTTTGGAAGCTTCTCCTCAAGCTTTTTCAGGTAGAGGTGGAGCCACTCTATGCCCTCCTTGGTTATTATTGAAACGGTAGTGAACTTATTCGTTGCCATATAGTAGTGAGTCGTCTTGGAATAATAACCCTCGGAATAGGAGTAGATTCCGACATGTGGTATTGTTACATCTATGAAGCCTTGGGTTGTTGGTAGCGTTATTGTATCTGTATCTTCATCCATATACTTCACCAGCCCCTTCCACGTCTCCTCAATGATATACAGCCTAGTTCCATCCTCGTGAACGGATGTCTCAAAGTAAGGCAGTATGAAATTCTTGAGCAGGAAATCGGTTATTTTCCCCTCTATTTCTCTCGCGATTTGGTTCAACCTCTCCTCGCTCTCAGAATCGCCTTGCATCATCTTTGGAATAAGCTGTTTAATCTCGTCATTCTCAACTATCACCTTGCCACTCCAGAGGGTATCGTAAATGTTATAGCTGTGGGGGTCTATACCTTTGTAGTTCCACTGTTCCAGTAGCTTATCCGTCCTGATGGTTACATCAATTTTGAAGTACATCGGGAAGAGGGGGAACTCTCTTATTTTTAAGTTTTTCCTCTACGTAATTTTTTATACATACTTATAGGACTTTAAGGAGCTAGGGCAAATTATGCATAGACAAATACTCAATTGACCGGTCCGGTCAATGAGATATTTGCCCGGTGTAGTCACCAATAAATATAAAGATACCCCTATGTTTCAGTTCCTTAAACAAACTGGATTTTCAGGAGGTTGTTCAATTGCTCCTTCGTGGGTCTATTGACCTTTACATACCTGGCTAACATCACTATCTTCCTTAGGCTCAAGGCATCCGCATACTTCATTATCGTGTTTATGATTTCCTCGTCCTCGGTATCGGCTTCGTCCGCTATGAAGAGCTTAAGCTCCTCGTCGGTTGGTCTGGGTATTTCGATGATAATGAACCTGTCCATTAGTGCCCTCCAGTAGTTCTGGGAGCGCTTGTTCATTGCTATGTTCATTGCCGCCACTATTGGAACTTTCAGCCTGACCATGAACGACTTGTTAGCCTTAGTTATGACAACCAACTGCCTCGTTGAGTCGGCTAACTGGAGTATTATCCCTAGGTCCCTCGTGTTCGCCTTATCTAATTCATCTATCAAGACAACGTCAGCGCTGGCTAGCATCGGTATTATGTTCTCGATGCCTGCATTGCTTGCGTTGGTCATGTTGATATAGACGGCATAGAGTAACTCACCAAGCACGTCCATGAATAGGGATTTGCCTGAGCCGGGTGGTCCTACCAGGAGGACGTTGTTGCCCGCCTTTAGGTGGTTTATCGCATCGGAGATGTGCGGGACTTGGCTTGGGAAGTGCTTGAAGCGTTGGGCGACTGCGTCGCGCACCTTGTCCCAGTCTATGGACTTCTCCTCGCTGATGACCTCGATGGTGTTGTAATCGCTCAACTTGGTCCTCCACTCATTAACGATATTGTTAAACAACGCCTCGGCGTTGTCCAAGTCAATACACGCCCAAGTGCCACCCACCTTGTCATCCCTAATAATAACGAAACCGCTAGCCTTCAGCATACTACGTAGAGCAAAGTACCTCTCGGGGTGATTATAATCGTAAAAGTCGGATATTTTGAAACACTTCATTGAGAATCTTTAAACAGACTAGTTTTTAAGCTTTTCCTTCATGGTATCATTCAACTTCATATTATGCAAAGCATAGTAAAAGTTATAAGCATGAGATTTACAGCCTATCTGATGTGGTATAGAATAGATGCGAAGATTAATGAGACAGTGCTATTTGAGATGCTACACAAGTATGGCTATTGGATAGGTGGCGTGGAGCCAAGCACATACCAAATAAACGGCGGCGAGTTGTATAAGCTCATGCAAGAGCTGAAGGATCTGGAGAACCAGGCTCGATTAGCAATGGGGAAGGTAAAGAATGATCCAGACTGGGTGGCTGTAAAGAATGATATACTCCACAGGATGAAGAAGATATTAGATTCAATGAAGGAGGTTGCTACCGACATTAGGGCAAAGCTTGCTGAGGATCTCTTCCATGCTGTAGTTGAGCCGGCTTTTTCCTCGTTCTTCTTGAGCCAAAAAGTTGTTGATATTTGGCGTGCCCTTTCACAGAAAAATGATGATGTAGCGCTACCGATAAGGGACGGATACGTAGTGATTAAGCTACCATTACTAATTATATCCACACCAGAGGACTGTCTCAACTTCAAATGCTACGGCGTAGTACTAACGACCTACAAGGACAATGCACCAAGAGGTGTAGCTTCAATATACCTTACCAACCCAGCCACAGCGATGGAGGTACTGGAGAAGGTTACCTCAATGACGTCCACCTTCTCGTCAATCACAACATCAGTCGAAGCCGAAAATAGGGGTTAATTTTGTGATTATTTTAACGATTAGCTTCAAAATCACCACTTTTCTTTTTCTTCATGGGTCCTTGTATGGTGGTAGAATTGAATGCACCTTTGTCAATAACCAAATGGAAATCAACTCCTCATTGCAGAGCTTTATGGAGACGCCTACTTCGCTACACCTTGCCAATACTTCTTGTGCAGTAAACGGAGGGAGATATGTTTGTTGAGCAATACTCCTAACTGAATCGAAGTATTTCTCAAGCACTCCCTCATCAAGCGGTAAATATAAGGTGGCGACAAAGTACCAGTCCACGAAATGGAAATTAGGGCCCCAGGTATCGTGTCTTTCTTTGCCAAAGTAAATGAACCCTTTTGGTAACCACAAAAATTCCTTTTCACCTCTTTCCATTACGCGCTTCAAGGCTTGCGACCACGCCCCCTCAATCTTTGCCTTCTCCTCATCAGATACACCTACTACCTCTAGGTATGGTTTAATTATAATATTGAAAAAGAAGTTCTCCACAAACCTTGGCATTAACTCCTTACATGGAAATTTATTCTCATCCAACCTTATCTTCAACCTGACGTAAGGCTCCAAGGGAGGTAACTGACCTTCCATTATATTCACGGTGAAGATTGAATTTTTAAATATTTCTTATACGAAAAATTTTATACATACTTATAAAGCTTCATGGAGCTAAGATGAATTAAACATGGACAAATAGCCAATTGACCGGTCCGGTCAATGAGATATTTGCTTAATGTAGATTTGAATAAATATACTATGAGGAACTCGTGGATTGTTGCAAAGAGTCATAACTCCTCTCTTTCTCCTGAAAGTATTCAATTAAGTGCTCAAGAAACTTATCCATCAACTTATTTATTGCGTCGACCACCGCGCGCCTTAATGGATCACGAATAAGATCCTCATTAACAAGGTCCTCTTCTCCAGCTTGGATTACTTTCCCATCGCTATTGAAGATCTCCCTGACCAGCTTGGCTAGGTCATGATCAATTTCTTTTCCCTTCTTCTCGTCGTTGTTGGAGTTGCTCATCAAGAAAGACAGCAAATAGCCTTTTTAAAGCCTAACCTCAACATTATTCTTAATGAGGGGAATAGATGCTTATTTCTTGTGTGGACAAGCTAGAAAGCTTGCGTCATTGATAGCGGAAACCAACAACCTCATTTGTGCAGAAGCTGTGAAGAGGATTATAATGGGGCAGGCAAATAATTGTAGGTTAAGCGTTGAACAGGGGTATGGTATTACATGGCTTATTCTGAACTGTGAGGGTTATGCGCTCGGCTTTACAGAGAAGCCCCCGTCAATGATGGCAAATTTCAACCAACCAGCCCTAATGGCATATGCTAACTGGCTGGTCTCGAAGGGTCTCTTTGCCGTAGGCTTGGACATGAACACTCCGTCAATAAGAAATATTTGTGGCATCAGATTAATTAAGCAGTCCCCTCTTACAGTTACGACGGGCTTTGTGCATAAACACCGCTACTACCTACATGAAGTCTCCTTTTCTATTGAAGAAACACTTTGGGGAGAGCAGTATGAGGGAGTAACCTTCGTACTTTCACGAACCATGAAAAAGAGCAATAACCCCACAGTGATTGTAGTAAAGACGGATCTTGAATGTAAAGGAGATAGCCCGCACACCCTCGGCATTAGTATTATGACTCCCGACCCATGCCTTAGAAGGATAAGTGAAGCAGAGAGACTGGCTAAGACAATAACAAACAAGCTAGACTATGTTATTAAGGATGCAATCGATGAACTCAATACAAAACTAACAGGATACATGTAGCAGTACCGATGGTGAGAACATAATTTTTAAAAGCCTAACCTTCATCTTTATTTCTTGTGAGTAAGCCCCTCCATAAGGTCATGACTTACGAGGATGCGATGAGGGTGCTGAGGTGCGTGATTGATGAGGCTAGGGAGAAGTATGAGTTCGTGCCCTTCGATGAGGTTGTGGAGTGCGTGAGGCTTGACTACGGCATAAGCGATAGGAGGTATGTTGAGGAGGTGTTGAGGACTTTGGCGAGGGAGGACAAGGTGCATAAGGTTGGGTTGAAGTACTTCCCCACGATTTACGGCATTATTGAGGAGAAGCTCTACAATGTCTATAGGGGGTTGAGGTTGAGCTTCCCCGAGTTCAAAGAGGCTGTCGCTAAGGTGGCTGAAATGATGACTGCGGAATCAATTAAGATGTTGAGGAGGTCAAGGGACCCAGAAGCTGATGCAGTACTTGGCGCCCTCTTCGCAGTCATCATAAATGGACTGGAGGGGAGGAAAGCAAAGCCAGAAGTGGAGCTTGAGGTCTTGAGGTCATCGACGGGGTACACCATAAAGGAGCTGGCGGAGATAAAGCCCGAGATGACGGGGTTGGAGGCGATAAGGTACTTAGCGACGTTCCTCGGGTGTGCCACCAGGTTCTTTTTGGAGAACATGAAGCTGATTGAGAAGAAGAACGTAACGCCACAGATGATAAAATACGAGGAGGAGTACCTAAACAAGTGTATTATTGAACATATGGACTGATATTTAATTAATTTTAATGAAAGACGTAACCCTATAGTTCCTCTATTGTAACAATTTTGCTCCATCTTCTCATTTCCCTTAATGCCTCTTCCCGCCTTGATGGTGTGCCGTGTGCCGCGTACCAACCAAGTACTTCGAATAGTGCGAACATATTCTTTCCATACTTCTGTGAGTACGTGAGCCACAGCTTCATGAACTTCGTGTTGAAGTGCCTGGCTATTTCATCCACTTCTTCGTCCTTGACTGGTATGTTCTTTAGGAGCGCGAACCTCTGCTCCACCTTCGGCGCAATGCCGATGGTGCTCTTCACGAACTGCGTTATCCTCTCCATCACATCCACGACCTTCTCCCTATATGTTGTGTTCTCGGTGAGCCTGCTGTGGAACACCCTCTTCGTTGCCCTGTAGCCCAGCACCATGGCGCTTTGCGTGTTCTTATCGGCAATTGCCAGGTAAGTCCTGAAGGCGTGGAAGCCATCATCGCCCCACTCAACCCTGAGCAATATATCGGCATTTTCGAGAACCTTGGTCCACCCCAGGCGGGCGGTTAATTCGCCGTAGACCGCACCGTCCCAGAGCTTAAGCTTGTTCCCCCACTTCCCGAAGTTGTCCAGCTCAATCTTCACGCCCCTCAAGAACCCAACCAGCGTATCGACAACCTTCTGCGCTGGTATATCCACATAACCTTGAGAAGCGACCCTGTATAGCCAGACCATGCCGTTGTTGTACTTCCTGAACGATGCAATGTAGTCGTTGGGTGTATCGAGTACACCGCTAATCCCGCCGTACCTCTTCACAACGCGGGCATTCAGGTAGACTATCCCTATATTATCCATCCTAAGCATCCACCTCCTAAGGGATCTGTGCCAGTTGTAGCCACGTAAGTGCTGGTGTAGCTCCTTCATCGTCATGCTCCACGAATTCGGGATTTGGATTGTCTCAAAGGTTACGTTCTTGACCCCTTCCCGCCCTAGTGGGCGGGTTTCCTCGGGGTCTTGGAGGTTACCCCCTTTTGTGGGGGCTACTAAAGCCCTAGTAGGGCTGGGTTTTATAAACCCATCTCCGTGAACTCCTACGTAGTGGGGCGGCCCCGACCTAAAGGGTGAGGTTTGTCCACTTGACATCAAAAGCTTCATGCAAGAAGAGTTTATAAGCTTTTCCTTTCGTGCTTTTATCAATCTCAATACAATAAAATCGATACAGCCCCCTTGGTTACTTCGTACAGGACCTTGAGTGTGGGGTTTATCCTCTTCTCAATCTCGTCCCTCTTTTCATAAAGTGCATTGAGGATGTCTGTGGGTGGGAGGTCAGGGTCCTCCTTGTTTTCGTATCCACCAACCCCTAGCCCTTCGTTGGTTAGATATATGCTGACCTCGTAGGTGTACTCATCCTCTATACATTCATCAGAAAAACGGATAAAAGGATATTTATACAACGTCTCTGTTGCGACAATGCGACATAGATTGTACTCCCTGCCCCTTATTTTCCCGATGGAGAACATGTAGTCATGATACACAAGAAGGTTTGCCCCTAATTGTAGTTTAAACCGCGTCGCCTTTAGGTATCTCTTCTCTTTAGCCCTAGCCTTCCTGATTTCCACCAATAGGCGACGCGCAATTGGGTTGTGGCTGGACTCAGCAAGGATCTCTCCGGATATGTAAGAACCCACCGCCAATAGGAAATACATCTCGTCACACTTGAAGATGTAGTAATTGTCCTCAGGACCAACCCGCCAAATACCGCCACACCTCCCAACAAAGGACGCAAGCAATGGTAATGGAATTTTATTATACACAGTAACAAACCTACGATACATCTCAGCTAGGTTGTTCATTAAATTAGTGAGCCATTGCTCAACCTCAGTACTCAACTTCAATCGAGTGCTCATTATCGCTGCCTTCCATCCGAGCCTTAAAAAGGTTCTTTTCTATGGTACAAACTAGCGTCAAAAAACTATAATGCCCAGTTCTAGCTCTGTTAACTAAGCCTATTTAGCCCAAAAATATTTAACTCTTCACGGTATTAAAAGCCGTAGTTTTACGCCGTAAATTCACGAAAAAGTAATCCGTCTTCAATTATTCCATCAAAGAATTTCGTGAAAGAAGAGTTTATAAAATTTTCCTCCCGTATTTTGTTAAAGCTATTCTTCCGTTGAGTTGTAGAGTCTCGTTGCCCAATATATTGGGACTAGGTCTCTTGGTGCTTTGAATCCGCAGTTTTCGCAAACCATAACCCTGCCATCTTTCTGGGTTAGCTCATACCCACATATCGGGCACTTCCTGCTATACAGTCTCCTGAACTCATACGGTACGCCATACCACTGCGCCAGTGTCTCCAGCTGATGTACGAACTTCTTTAAGTTACTTATCAATAGCTTAATCACATCCCTTGGTAATCCCTCCTCAAGCAACTCCCTCCTCAACTCCTCAGTCATATCATCGATGACTAACGACGCCCTATACTTTAATGCCTTTCTAACGAGCTTACCCGCCAGGAAATAAGCCTTATCCCTAGTTATGGCGTATAATCTAGCGTGCATTGCCTTAATCCTCCTCCATAACTTGCGTCCCTCGGTGGTTCTGTGAAGCCCCGATCTCTTCAGCTCACCGTACTTTTTCCCAAGTCTAATCACCTCATCATATAACCTATAGTACCTGCCTAGGTTTAGTCCCTCTTGCTTATATGACACAATCCTTCCATTCCTTATTAAGCCCCAAGATATCCCATACTTCCATGAATTAACATCAACCACGAGCCTGTACTCACTGGGAGTATATTGAGCAACCTCGCGTTCGGCAATTAAAGCCAAGTATGGTTCACCATCCTTTAAACCAATCATTGCAAACCTCACATCACCGCCTTCCTTGACCCTATCAATGACCCACCTTGGCATTGGAACGGTAACAACGAAGCCAGGCTTGTTCCTACAGACTTGGCGTAGTTTAATGACGTTGCTCCTAAAGTCAAGAACCACAGGTGCACGATTATCGCCCTTCATGGAGTCGTTGGTGTAAATCCTCAGCGTTGTCAACGGAATCCATGTCTCAGCAAACCACCTCTTTGGCGTAGTCCCAAAGACTAGGTTCTTTATATAATTCTTGAAATTTTGGAGTTGATGTTGCATGGTTTTAGGCAGATCCGGGATCCAAACTTCATAATCTCGGTAGGCAAGATTTGTGAGAGATATTAACCGTTTAATATAATCGATATTGCATTCATCCTTAGATAAACTAATGAGTAGTGCTCTGTGGGCTTCCATTTTTCACCACCACCATGCCCTCGACCTCCTTCCCTATGTAATTAACCAGCTTATCCCCTCCGTATGCCATATACACGTAAATCCTGACGTAGGTTTTTCCTTTCCTCCTCTCGGCTTGTAACCTACCCTTGAAGGTTAGCACCTCCATTGAGAAACTAATTACCAAACTATTAATAAGCCTTTTGCTAACAAAAGGTTTATATTTCAGATAAAATAAGCATTGTTAAGCCCGCGCTCGGAGCGGAACGCTGTGAAGGTGCGGGCGCCCAGCCCCGGGGCACTGAATAGTGATGCCCCGAGAATGGGGGCGCAGGCATGAGGGGAAACGGGGCGAAAAATCGATCCCTCGCAACTCCCCCTACGAAGGCACGAATGTGCTCTTCGTGATGGGTTCCAGAGGCTACCTGTGAAGTTCCTGTGTGGTTCTTTCAACTCCCATATATTTGTACAAATACTACAAAGTATATTTTGTAGTAATAATACAAATATATTTGGAGGTATAATACAAATAAGTAACGTACTTTGAATTTTCTTCTTCAAAATGCGTAATGATAAAACGTTATTGTTCACAAACAAACCTATCTTTATGGAAGGTTGTTTAAACCCCCACGATGAATACATAAATATTTAACTGCATGCGTACGATGTTACGTAGAATGACTGTAGAACAATTATAGTTACTAAAATTGGTCCCTTGTGTCACGAAAAAAGAACGGATATAGAAAGCTACGATAGTAGTAGGCTACGATAGATGATAGTAGTAAGTTTTTTAACTCTCTATTGAATCACCTCATGATGGGCGGGGTAGTCATAAAGTTGCGGTCATCAACGAAGGAAAGGATCGACAAGTTACAAGTGTCTTTGCAAGACTATCTCTGCAAGGTGTTGAAGACTTGCCCACCGGCTGGAGTTCCAAAGACCGTTATTATCGACGCCTTGGTGAGGTTCTGTCTCAAGAAGGATCCGGACACTCTCTTTAGAAGCGTAAGGCTCTGGTTAGAGAAGAAGGACAATGATGTTAAGGGGAAGTTGGTGTCGGTGCGAATTTTGGACGAAACAAGGGAGGGGTTAGATCAGCTCCGAGACAAAATCATAGAGACGTTCCTAAATAAAGCACAAGACTTAGGCCTACATGACTTCCAGCCCAACGATCTGAAGGAGAGCCTTCGAGCACTTCTCAGTTATTCTAACTTATTTGACATAATCCTTGAGATCTTTAAGCTGGAGGTGTTTATAGGCGAGGTCACTAACACAATAGACAAGGGTTCTAACTCTAAACTAAGTCCACCGTTTTATCGTTTTGTAAGTATGATCATGGAAAGGATAGGAAAGAGTATTGCATTTGAGAACCCCAGCACCAAGGTGATGTTATTCTTGAAGAGGGTAGAGGAAGAGGAGATAAAGAGGAGGAGACTCGAAGCACAGATAAGGAGGGGTAAGGAGTTGCTCCAGAGGCTGGAGGGTAAATTCATTAAGGCACGCCTTAGGATAGGTGCACACGAGGGTTACTTTGTCGCTGTACCTCAAGACATAAACCTACTGAGGGACTTCGTCGCGATTCTTCGCACTAGCGAGAAAGAAAAGTATGAAATAGTGGTGAATGCGGAGTTTGAGCTGGGCGGTAGGATCTATATTCTCAAGGGGTTGAAAATCCGTGGGTACCAATCAAGCCTTTACGAAAGTCTCATCCCCCCAGGCTGGATGTCGGGAGAGCTCCCCGGCATCGAAATAGGTAATTATCGTGATCTGCCGCCAGACCTACAGACAGCACTGAATACAACATCCATAAATGTTGATGCAACGATATACAACATCCATCTCGTTAAGGAGACCTAGGAATCCTTAGTGGCTTCTGCGGCGAAATTACCGGAGAAAGATTTATTTACTCCCACTGGTTCCTATGGCTGCAGTGGTAGAAATGGGGGAAACCCAACCCAGTAGGTGGGCCTCAATAAAGCTAAACTCAGAGTGGATTTCAATAAAGCTAAACTCAGAGACCGTGGAGCTGTTGGATAAGTTGCGGCAAAGCATTACCAAGATGGTAGGAATAGAGAGTTTGGTTGATGAGAACGCCTTGGAGAAGCTCGTGTCAAGGCCGGCAGTTATTAGGGCACTCCTTAGAGTACTGACAAGTAAGGGCCATGAACCTCTCCTCTACGAGGTTGCGAGAGAACTTGGGTTCAAGGTGACAAAGCAACAACCCCAATCTCCTGGTGGCTTTGCTCAGAATGTTGAGCTGAAGGTGGAGCTAACCCAGTTCTTCATCGATGAGCTGAAGAAGTGCGAGGAGGTGAAGGCTAGGTACAACAGGCTGGCAAATGAGCTGGACGATGTCGTGAGGAGGCTGGCGGAGCAGGGCATTGTCCCGAAGAGCGCCGACTTCAAGGTCTTCTTCTCCCCATCCGAGAAGGTGCTACAACAGCTGTCCAAGGCCGAGAGGGACAAGGTGGAGGAGATCAAGAAGCTCCGCCCGCAGTTCTCCCGCTGCAACATCATCAGCGGCATAACAATCCTGGAGGAGAAGAGGGTGGAGAACCTAGGGAAGTTGCTCAGGGGTGAGTACTCTCCAGCCGAGTTGGATAAAACCGTCGTCGAGTCCCTCTTCAACGACGACAAGACCCTCCGCATGTTCGAGAACGCGGTGAGGTCGGAGCTGGCGGGGGCGGCCAAGGAGCTTGTGATTAACGACCCAGAGTTCATGCTCAAGGTCTTGGCGGGCGTGAGGACTGCGGAGATATCAAACATGTATGGGAAGCCGGGCACCTTCGCCTTGCTCTTCCGCCTGGGTTGCGATATCGCCCAAGCAACCATCGATGACCCAGAGGTCGAGAGGTACAAAACGTACATAAACAGCATATGCAAGGAGGTGCAGGACCTCACCGACAGGCTTGAGCAAGATTACAAAGTCGAGTGGGAGGAGTAACTTACCTAGTAATGGTTGAGTAAAACTTAAAAACTAGTTATGCAAGATATAAGGTTGGCAGAGGTGAATAAACCTTAGTAAAGGAGCATTAAAACCAACCCCTTGGTACTAATCTTGAGGACCTCCTCAACGTCCTTTAGTAGGTCATCCACGACATAGTACTTCTCATTCAAGGCTTTGATTATCTTATTCACGCTCTCTTCAATTACCTTTTCCTCCTCCCCCTTTTTATGAGGAATCCCCTCTAGGAGGAGCCACTGCGTAAAACTGGACATTGATTTCCTTGCAAGGAGTACCTCCCCATTTGATGCTACTACATACTCTATAAAAATGTAGCTGGTTGTATCTGGCGGCTTTGAGAGGAGTACCCAAAATTCAAATGATGGATTCGTTGAAAATATATTCCATCGTACGTTTACGTTGAGCAAGTACAAGGATATATCACTCAAGTTCAATAGATGAGTGTATCTATTTTCTCCATATACTAAAAAGTCCAAGCTTTCATCCTCTGACGGTAGTTCATTAAGGACAACATTCACGCGCATTCGCTTATCAAATAACTTTACCCTCTCCTCCTCAGTCAGTATCCTTAGGCGCAATATCTCCTCTATAAATTCCTTAAATTCCTTAAATTTCTCAGGGTATCCAAGTGTTTTATACATAATGTTTCTCACTAACTTTTTATCACACTTCAATACCACATCCTCATCTACCCTCCCTATGGACGTGCACCCATTGGCCAATAATGAAAGGTAAAACAACAATTGGACTGGCCACAGCCTTGCGGACTGTTTCAGTAATTCAACGTACTGAGGAAGCTTCTTAATGCCCCACTCCTTAAGCACCTCAATCAGCTTTGAATCAGCTTGCTGGCTCATTAGGGATGTATCATAAACGAAAATAAAAAGGTTTGTTATTCAAGTTCATTAATATAGGAGCACCGCTGTTAATCCCTTCATCCCCATGATGAAGATGTCCTCCGCGTCCTCCAGCATCTTATCTATGATGGAGTACTTTTCATCCACAGCTCCCAGTATTGTGGCGATGCCCTCTTCAATCAGTTCATCCTCCTTCTTTTCGCCTTTATGTTGGGCCGCCTTTAGCAGTACTTCTCGCGCAAACTTAGTTGTCGCGCTCCCTAAGTACTTTATCTTTCCATTTCTCTGTACATAATATGTTACATTTACATAGCCGCTGTTTGATTGGCCACTAAGGACAGCATGAACAACAAGTCTCGCCCTTAAGGGCAAGGTTGCCCCACTTCGTGGGGAGATAGGTTTTAAAATCCAGCCTTGCTGGCAATATCTGTGCCTGGGGTGGTGCCTTCTTCCTTGGATGAGCCGGTGGGGCGATACCCCACTGTTTTCACCACCCCGGGCACGCCCTCTCCTCACAAACAGAAGGGCAGAAATAAACGCAAGCAGAATGGCAATGTACGCACGGTTAGGCTTAGGTTGTTGCCTAATGGTGCTCAAGAGAGAAAATTGCAGAGAATAGGTGATGTTACAGCCAGGTTATGGAACGAGCTGAATTATACCAGGTTGGTGCAGTATAGGGAAACGGGCATGGTAGATTTTGAAGGTACAGAACACGAGTTTTACCACAAGTACAAGGATAGGCTTGGTGTGAACGCTGGTCAGGTGATTAACTTGAATAATTGGATGTGGGATTCATATTTCGAGTTGTATAGGATGTATAAACAAGGTGAGCTACCTAAATTCATGGGTAAGCCATCGCCACCTGGCTTCTGGAAGGACAAATTACTTGGAAAGAGAGAACTAATAATCCTCGTGAGAAACGACAAGTACTACATTGAGCCTATCAACGGTGGGGAAGGCTATATTGTACTGAAGACATGGGGCTTGAGGATAAAGTATGCCGGCAGGATTAAGTGGTCTGGTAAACAAGGTACGTTAATAATCAAGTTTGAAGATGGTAGGTGGTTTGCCTATGTGCCGATCACCGTCGGTGAGAAACCAGCGAAGAAAAACCCGAAAGGCTACGTTAGGGGCATCTATGAAAGGATTCAGATTGAGAAGCCCAAAGGCAACAACAAGGCTTTCATAGACATTGGTTTGAACAACTTGTTCGCGGTTGTTTTCAACCACAGTGGCGTTGCTATTCTGATCAAGGGTTCGACAATTAAGGCAGAGTACTATTACTGGAAGCGTGAAATAAGCACCTACCAATCCGTTAGGGATTGGTTGAGGAACCACGGCTTTGAGTC
>Ga0080005_150585_pt1 | contig 15944 bp, 16 predicted proteins | sample JossMetagenome_2_FD_69208 | JGI IMG/M metagenome (GOLD analysis project Ga0080005, IMG submission 69208) | Hot spring sediment microbial communities from Joseph's Coat, Yellowstone National Park, USA - JC3_ASED (SPADES assembly) (version 2) | ecosystem: Environmental > Aquatic > Thermal springs >... | reverse complement strand
TATTAGAGTTCGGGGCGAGAGACTAAGCATACCTGTCTCAGTTGACATGTTGGGTAGGATTTTCAATGGACTGGCACAACCCCTCGATGGTGGACCACCAGTAGTGCCCGAGGAGTATGCTGATATACATGGAGAGCCATTGAACCCTGCTCTACGTGAGCCTCCATCAGAGTTCATTGAAACAGGGGTTTCCGTTATAGATGCTATGCTTACACTTGTGAGGGGTCAGAAGCTTCCAATATTCTCTGGTAGTGGGCTCCCACACAACAAGATCGCTATGCAGATTGTGAGGCAGGCTAGAGTGAGGGGTAGCGAGGAGAGCTTTGCAGTGGTCTTTGGAGCTGTTGGCGTTACATTCGAGGAAGCCATGTACTTCCTAGATGAATTAAGGAAAATGGGTGCTATTGATAGAACAGCCGCGTTCATAGCACCAGCAGCAGCTCCAACTGTTGAGAAGCTCGCACTCCCAAGAACAGCTCTTACAGTAGCAGAGTACTTGGCTTGGAAGCACGACATGCACGTTCTAGCAATTCTAACAGATATGACTAACTACTGTGAGAGCCTCAGAGAGATATCTGCCGCCAGGGAGGAGGTTCCCGGTAGGAGGGGGTATCCAGGCTACATGTACACAGACCTCGCAACAATGTATGAGAGAGCTGGGAGAGTGCGTGGGAAGAAGGGTAGTGTAACGATTATGCCAATACTCACAATGCCAGACGATGATATAACCCACCCAATACCAGACTTAACTGGGTACATCACAGAGGGTCAAATAGTACTCTCGAGGGACTTGTGGCGTAAAGGCGTATACCCACCCGTAGACGTATTTCTCTCTTTGTCCAGAATGATGAAGGAGGGCATTGGGCCGGGTAAGACTAGGGAGGATCACTCTGCGGTCTTCGGGCAGATCTACAGAGCATACGCTGAGGGGCAGAGACTACGTGAAATAATAGCTATTGTTGGAACAGAGTCTTTAACAGAGAGAGATAAGAAGTACCTTGAGTTTTCAGATGCTTTTGAGACGAGGTTTATAAATCAGGGTGAGTATGAAAGGAGAAGCATTGAGAGAACGCTTGACCTAGCCTGGGAGCTCCTTAGTATCCTCCCCGAGGAAGAACTGGCAATTAGAGAAGAGTTGATCAAGAAGTACCACCCCAAGTACAGGTCTTAGACATGAGCATGGAGATCATTAGAATACCGAGGCCAACTAGAATAGAGCTTCTAAAGCTTAGAAAAAGGCTCATACTTGCAAGGCGCTTTTACAACCTACTAAGGGATAGAGAATTATATCTTCTAGAGACCTTTAGAGAGACATTGAAAGCCGTCGTTGAAGCTAGGAGGAGACTAAATGAATTATTAATAACTGCTTTTTCAAACTACTACACATCACTCTACCTACATGGATTGGAGGCAGTTGAAGCATACTCCGCCACAGTCCCCTCAACATTAAAGCTACAAGTGGGTTATAAGAACGTCATGGGTGTATGGTGCTACACGTATGAATTCATCGACATTCCAGACCCACAACCACACCTCCCCATAGAGTTCTCAAATATACAATCTCATAGGAGGGAGATACTTGAGTTAATAGCGAAGATCTCGGAGTACGAGAAGACCCTAGTGAATGTAGGAGCAGAGATCAGGAGATTGAGGAGAATTGTAAACATGCTTGAAAAAGTCTATATACCGAGGCTTGAAAAGACCATAAAGTACCTCACAATGAAGTTTGATGAGTTAAGCCGTGAAGAGGTAATTAGAGCTATTAAAATTAAGAGAAAACTAGAGGTACGAGGATAAAATGATCTTCATTTAACGCTAAGTAGAGGAAGAACTGTCCACATACTGAGTTTTGCATCCCGGTTTAAAATATATGTTAAATAGCCTCTCCCGTGAGGGCATCAATGATCTTCAGTAGTTTAACCTCTAGTATATTGTCCCCTCGTGTAATTAAGTATCCTGCATACACTAGTGGCTTATCAGAATCTTTCTCATATAATCCAACTACAACTATATCTCCACATCGATCCTCCTGTGGAAATACATCGCATCCCTTCCCCTCTAGAATCGATGCCTCCAATTCATAGGGCTCTACAGCCTCGTTGATAATAATGGGCATTCTCTCCTCTAGGATCTCGAGGATATAGTCTAATAGCTCCCTGAAAGCCCAGCTTGCACTACCCTCAACAATGATCTTGAGGTTTAGTAGTCGCTTTAATACACTTGGATCTATACTCATTGAGAAACCCCCTGAATACTCCTATATAGTAGGATTAATAGGGCAGTCTTAGCGTCCACTATCTTGTTTTCTAAAACCATCTTATAGGCTTCTTCAAGGGTTATTCTAAGAGGCTCTATAACCTCATACTTCTCTGGTCTGGCTCCAACGTACTCTAAGTCCTCTGCAGTGTAGAAGTGGAGTATCTCAGTACTATACCCAGGGGAGGGCATGAATGATCCAAGCTTGTGGAGTCTTCTGGGGTAGTACCCTATTTCCTCGACAAGCTCTCTCCTAGCAGTATCCTCTGGAGACTCCCCGGTGTCAACTACTCCGGCAGGCGCTTCAATTATGAAGTCGTTGAAGGGTGCTCTAAACTGCTTAATTAATACAACCTCGCCTCTAGATATGAATGGTAGGATGACAACAGCGTGTGGAAATACAACAACGTCTCTCTCAAATAAACCACCCTCCTTCGCATACCTCCTCCTCGAGACGCTGAATCTTAAGCCTTTAAACAACTCTCGTTCTTCAACTAAAACTGGTTTATTCAATTCAATCGCCACTGGATTATAAAGTGTAATCAATGATATAAATACCTAGGGGTTTGTATGCCGAGGTTTTGGTTTGGCCCTGCTGGGAAGCCTATAACGATGAAGTCTAGTGATATACTTAAAGCCCCTGTTTTCCTGAGGGAAATGGGTTTAAACGCGATGGAGTATGAAGCGGTTAGAGGAGTTAATATAAGGGAGGATAAAGCGAGGGCGTTTGGAGAGGAGGCGCGTGTAAATGGTATTAAGCTTAGTCTACACGCACCATACTTTGTGAACCTAGCTGGTAAGAGAGACGTTGTTGAGGCGAGTATTGAGAGGCTTAAAGCATCTGTTGGGGCAGCTAATTGGATGGGGGCTTATGTAGTCGTATTCCATCCAGGCTACTACAAAGATGCACCATCTAAGAGGGAGGCTCTACGCAGGGTGATAGAGGCTCTTAAACATGTAGTGGAGTATAAGGTTCAAATAGGTGCTAGAGAGGTTTGGCTTGGACCAGAGACAACTGGGAAGACTAGCCAAGTAGGTGATTTAAACGAGGTTATTAAGATTTCAAGTGAAGTCGAGGGTGTTAGGCCAGTAGTGGATTTTGCACACATGTATGCTAGGAGTGGTGGGAAACTCATAGTGGGTAAAAAAGACGTATTGAAAGTCGTCGAGAAAATAGACAAGGAGCTCGGCTCATGGGCATTAAAACCCCTACACATACACTTCTCGAAAATCGAGTATGGGAAGGGTGGTGAGAGAGAACACCATAGACTCGACGAAGAAGGGTATGGACCCGACTTCACATATGTCTGCTCAGCTCTATGTGAAGCAGGTGTAGACTCGGTGATTATTAGTGAGAGCCCTGTACTAGAGCAAGATGCTTTGGTCATGCTAAGAGTTTGTAGAGAGGTGTGTGGGGAAAACTGCATTGTTGAACAAACTACGGAGTAGTATTGAGGGGTTTTTCCAATACATAGCAGGGTTTATATCTAGAGCGGGGGTTACGCCTAATCAATTAACTTCAACATCATTAATCATAGCTATTGTGGGGTATTTACTGGTAGTTGTTTATAAAAACCCGTTGATCCTAGTAGCTGCAATACTGGTATCAGGGTTTATAGACGTAGTTGATGGAGCACTCGCAAGGTTGAAGTCTATGGCTACTAAGAGGGGAGCGTTTCTAGACTCTATTATTGATAGACTATGCGAAGTCATCTACTCGCTCTCACTAATTGAAATAGGTTTTGAACCTAGGTTGGTTCTGGCTTACACTGGATTATCATTAATGGTTAGTTATGGAAGGGCTAGGGGGGAGTCGCTTGGAGTTAGTATGAGTGGTGTTGGATTAATGGAGAGGGCTGAGAGGCTCATAGGACTTGTAGTTACACTAGTAGTATTCATATTCAACAACACTAGTGCTCAAATAGCACTCTTGGTCTTGACCACTCTAACGGGAATTACCGTATTGGAGAGATTTATGCATGCTTGGAGGCTTCTGGGGTCAAATAGCTAAAGAACCGATAAATCATAGTGTCCAATTAGGGGAAGCGGGGTTTTGAACGTTGCGTATCCCAAGCGTAGGACATGGCTTTTAACTACTCCAACTCTATCTCCAGCTCTAGTAATGAAGTCTCTATACTCCTCGGGTAGATCTAGTACTCCCAGATGGCTCTTATCAGTTCTAAGAGTGATCTTTGTATTCGTTAATTGAAGTATAATATCGTGTACATCTCGTGGACTATGAGTACTGAATATTAACCCCATTTTACGGGATCGACCGAGCCTAGCGACTCTATCAATCATTGCTGAAACGTTTTCAATGTATTCTTCAACCCCTCCCCTACTTGGGAAGAACCTGTGTGCTTCATCAATGAATATCAATATCGGCTGTGCTGTTGCTTTATACCTACTCTCTAGTAGCTTCCACTCGAAGATCTTATTTAGTATTCTAAACGCCACTATACTAATCACCTTCTCGGGATCCGCATGAGAGTGTATTTGGAGGTATTCTAGGTCGACTGCAATTGGGTACCCATTAAACAACTCAACGTGCTTCTCCAAGATCTCCCCTATAGGTGGCTCATGTAGATACTTATCCTCTCCAACCCCCTTTGTGTATACATCGAATATCCCGGTATCTATAATTGCGGCTACTTGTCTAATCATGTTTTCAATAGTGCTCTTGTGTATTGCGAGGTCTTTAATTACTTGAACAACGTACTCTCTACTAGGATCAAGCACGACTCCTCGCGACTTGGGAATGCGCTCCTCCAGTCTATAGCGCGCTTCTTTTAAAGCTTCATAGAGGTCATATATAGTCTCTAAATAGGCATTCTTAGCCTTTAAAGCCTGTAGAATCCTCATTAATGCGTCCTTAGCTTGCCTTGTAAAATACGGGTTTAAAGCGACTAGCTCTCTAGGTGTGAAGTCGGGGAATCTTAGTGCATATGGTACTATGTAGTAGTATGCCTCGCCCTCTACACCATTATAGTTCATCTTAACCCTAGACTTTACAAACCTTATGGAGCCTTGTTTACAAGGTTCCTCTACGACGTCTAGATCTGTGATCTCGTACCTCCAGTTAAACCTCGTGGAGACGGGGTTTAACACGCTCTTCAAGTAGTCTACGGCTATTGCTTTAAGTATTCTAGCCCAGTTCTCGTATTTATCAATGTAGTCTTCAACTACACTACGCGTTATTGGCAGTAGTATGACTACACCATTTAATCCCTTAACAGAGTCAAGGGCTTTCTTAGAGAGAGATAGCTCCTCCTCGCTTGTAGACCCCATTATGGACCATGAGGGTGCTAGTGGTATTGTAATATAGTCTTTATTAGGGTCAAATATAACTACGCTCGGCCTCTCACCATCGAATTTAAACCCCGAGTACATAGAGGCAATCATGTTCTTCAATAGTGTTGTCTTACCACTACCCGTAGTACCGAGGACTAGGACGTGTTGGTAGAATGCTTTTAGTGGTAGGTAGAGTGGTGCATTACCCCCAAAAGCAGGCACATCACCTATCGTGGAGTAACCTAGGAAAACTCCGCTTACTGGTAAACCAGTAATTTTCTGGATGACCTCGGTGTTAGTTAATAAGACCACGGGGCTCTGTGGCTCAATAACGTAGTTTGCAGCAGTAACATCCCCTGTCTCAATATTGTAGGCGAGGAGTGGTTTAGCTTTAATTCTAGTCTTTGTGAGTAGCCCCGCGGCCTCAGCCTGCGGCATTGGGAAATACATGTCTGGTAGATCGAGCTCTGCTAATACATCTCTTCTCTCTACACTTAAAACCCTGAGGCTAACGATATTCAGTGTCTTTATATCTACTACACCAAGTAGACTACTAGCCTGGGCTAGCATTTGGAAGTTTTTAAAGTATATAACGGGGTCAACATCGAATACAACGTACCCACCCTCCTCGTTGATTAGTGATGGACTAGTGCGGGATACGTAGCCTACAATATACCCTATTCTTTCAGCGAGGCCTATGGCCATTTTCAACTTTTCTTCAAGAGACTTAACGATCTCACTCGAGGCCAAGAGTAATCTTCCCCATAATCTATAAAAAATAAATAAAAACCGCTTTATATGATAAACAACTAGCTAGTCAATACTATGAATAGGAATGTATTATTGGAGAGATTTGAGGGGGTTATTGAGGTCGAGGCGGAGATCTACACTCATGCTAGAGAACTAGATAGACACTACATACCATCAAGGTATCCAAATGCTTTTGAAACAGGTTATCCAGCACTATACTATGATGAGGAAGTAGCTAATAGAGCTATTAATTCCTGTAGAGAAATAGTCAAATGGGTGAAGAAGCAATTAGAGAGAATTGGGTTAAAAATGTAGAAAGAGTGCTCAGTGAGCTTAGTAGAGAGTTCAATGTTGAAGCTGCAATAGTGTTTGGATCTTGGAGTAGGAGTGGTGGTGGAGATTGGAGTGACGTAGACCTATTAATTGTTTCAAATAGCGTAAGTGAGTTGAGTATTCTCGATAGATTTTCTTTAACATCGGAGTTTAGAAAGTGGAGAGTAGACGTTTTCCTATATACACTAAAAGAACTTGAAAACATGGTGAATAAAGAGAATCCAATAGCGTTATCGGCACTCGTAGAGGGAATACCACTAATAATGAATAGAGAAGTAGAGAAACTAAGGAGGAAAGCCATTAGTACATATAAAAGAACCGGGAGAGTATGGATTAAAATAACGTAGATTATAATAGATAAATAACCTCTAGAAACCAATACAAACCACTAAATAATCTAATCCCATAGTTCATAGAGAAAAGCAAAGAATTAATATATACCTTGAGTCAATGGAATTAGTCGAAGTATCCCATAATTTAAGGAATTCACAAGCTCTGCGCTATATAGAGGCATAGAGCAATTTAGATCTTTAGGGTTCAACAACGCGCTTTCCGTGTATAGGAAGGTATTAATCTTGGTTACTATTGGTTGGATGGATTAGAACATTGTTATGTACTGGCTTGTTGCCTCTATGGGTATGCCTGTCGTGTATAGTAGATATGTTGTAATCGATGATGAGATCTTTTTCACTCTCTTATCAACTATTAATATACTTAGTGGTAGTAAGCTACCTGTATTTAGACTATCGTAGAAGACGTATCCTAGCAACTCCTGGTTTTTACTCTCAATAGACTCTGGTATCTCCACTCTAAATACCGCGTAGTTGCCCATTCTCCCAGGTGCTGGGTAGATTCTCCTCGATGCAACTATATACCATAAGAGCCTACCCATGCCTCCAGCTTCTTGCTTAACTCTCAAAGGACCTATCAATAGAGACCTTGATATAAAGGGCTTCATTCTCGTTATTAACGTATCAATGTATGCTTCATCATTTATTTTACCCGTGGAGAGTCCAAATGGGTCTATTGTTGATAAGTAATAACTCCTATTAAGCCTCTTTACAATCCCCGCGACGTAGATGCCATTCTCTATTAAGTTATCTACTACTTTAGAGCGTTGCTTATTTAAATAATCAAGGCTATCAATATATGTCTTAATCCTCTCCCTTGGCGAGGGGTAAGTGGACTCCGTGATAATTGTCTTGGGGTATAATAATGGCCCATCTATGAGTAAAACTGGTTTATCATTGACGAGGCTTGAATCGTGGAATTTCTCGAGGAGGCAGTTTTCAATGAATAAGCGTAGCTCTACGAGAGCGATGTGTTTATTGTAGTAGCTACTGTACTGAGCCCCTAGGGGATTTTTTGTTAGAACACCCGGTATATTCATGATGGAGTTTAAAATATCGCTCTCCAGCTCAACCTCTGGAACTAGGAGTATGTGTCTACACAGTGGCTCTTCAAGCCCTAGGATTGAGGAGGCGTGTGGGACATCGAAGCCCCTGCCAGTGAAGCGGCTGAATACGCCTCCAGCTCCAATAGCGAGGAATAAGTATGGTGTTTCAATAACTCTTGAGCTAGAGTCTAATGCGTAGAGATCACTCGGTGGCTTTAATCGAGTGTATTCTAGTGTTTTAACGAGTTTTTCCCCAATGACCTCTATTTGCCTATTTGAAGCTTCCTCTACGAGGAGTATTGGGTTACTCGAGGAGTCTAATCTTGTGAGTTTTGCACCACTTGAAACTATTTTTCTAAGCTCTTCCGCTATCATAGATAAGTGCTTCATTTAAACCCCTTTTTATAATGCATTATTTTTAAATTGATTACTGTATATGTATTGGTTAATGCTATTAGAGTGTATTATGTATTCGAGGTGCTTATATTGTGGAGAAGAAGAGGAAGGTACTCGTACTTGGAGACTGGGATGCTGATGGAGTAGTTGCTACAGCACTATTGACATATAGCCAGGAATACGTGAAGAAGTACCCAGTTGAGGGTGACGTTGAGCTAGTTAAGCAGCCAATAGACCCGGATAGATTGAGGTATCTACTATCGCAGGTTAAGGAGAGCTATGAGATCGTTTACTTCTTAGACACTCCATATAGCGAAGTACTGGGTGGTGTTGTTAAGTTGTTAAGGCAGCACTTCGGGGTTGGTAGAGTGGTATTTGTAGACCACCACATTGCAAGTGTTCAAAGGGTGAGTGAGCTTAGAAAAGTATTTGATGAGGTATTTGTTGACTACAGGAGGCCCACGTCTGTGATCCTATATGACGAGATGGCGCGGAGAGGCGTAAATATACACTCTAAACTAAGGGAGTTCGTTGAGGTAATAAAGTACATGGATGCAGGGAAGAGGATACCTGGGAAGTACATGAAGTTATTTGAGCTAGCGAAGATGATTTCTAAAGCATTAACGGCTGTTAGAAACGAGGAGTTGTGGTTGAAGACTATTAATTGGCTTGCAGACCCATCTCCATCTCCGATGCCTTTGAATGAGTCTACATGGAATACAGTTAAGAAAGTTGTTGAAGAGAGAGATAGGGAAGTTAGAGAGGTTGCAATGAAACTAGCCATTGGAGCAGTGAAGATTGGTGATTTGAGATTTATTGATGCAAGACATGTGTGGAGAAAGCGTGGTGCTACTGCACTAGCCTCTAAATTAGCCTTAATACTGCAAGCACCAGTAGCAATGCTCGCTGGGACTAATCGCGGCTACTCACTACTAATTATAAAAGCATCTGGTGGGAGGGCATATAGAATTGCAAAATTCCTACTAGCTGAGGGTGTTGCAAACGACATAGCAGGACACCCCAACCTCGCCATAGTGAGGGTAGATAAAGACATTGACAAGAAGAACTTAATTGAACTACTCTACCAAGCACTATACTACTCCTCGTAGAAGTGACGAGTGTTGAGACTAGTCTTAGTTAGAGAGTCGATAACTATGCATAAGCCATGGTTCCAACACCCTGAAAACCCGGGTAGAGTAGTAGAGGTCAAGTCAACACTATCCACAGAGGGATATTCATTTATCGAGGAGAGTATTCAGAGATTTAATTATGGTGAAGCATTAAAAACAGCTAAGAGAGTACACTCGAGCGAGTACATTGAATACCTCGAGAAGCTCTCATGTAGAGCACCAATAGAGATCGACGAGGACACGTACATGGCCAAAGACACACTCAACTTAGCGCTTGGATTCTTAAACCTCGCTTATGAATACTCATTGAAGTCAAATAGCGCGTTCCTTGTTGGGAGACCACCTGGACACCACGCGGGCTTCAATGGGGCAACTCCAGGTGTCTCAACGCAGGGTTTCTGCATATTGAATAACGCAGCTGGAGCCATTCGGGGGTTTATAGATGCTGGTTATAAGAGAATACTGGCGTTAGACTTTGACGCTCACCATGGTAATGGTACTATGGAGATATTTTATAGGGAGAGAATACTACAAGTAGACCTCCACCAAGACCCCACCACGCTATACCCTCATACGGGTTACCCGGATGAAGTGGGGGAGGGTGAGGGATATGGTTATAAAGCAAACATTGTTCTACCAAGGTACACTGGCGACGACTTACTCGTGGAGTTGGTGGGGTTGATTAGAGATCTATTGGTTAAGTACTCTCCAGAGGCCATTGTGGTGTCAGCTGGATTCGACGCTTTTGAAAACGATGGATTAGCGGATCTAGCGTTAACGGAGGCTTCATACTATGCGCTCGGATCTCTCGTGAGGGAATTAAATGCCCCAACAGTGGTGTTGTTAGAGGGAGGCTATAGCGTTGGCTTGAAGAGAGGGCTACTAGCATTTATTAAGGGGTTACAAGGTGAAAACCCCGAGTATCCACTATTAACGAAAACCCCGAGTACAGCACGTAGACTTGCACTCGAATCTACTAGTAGGGTTCTCGATAAGGTTTCAAGGAGGGTGCTTCAAACTGCATAGTGAAGTAGAAGTTAAATTCAAAGTAGATGATCCAGTCCACACAGAGAGACTTCTAGAGAGCCGTGGATTCAGCAGAGTAGGGGAGTGCCTTGAGGTAGACCACTACTACAACCACCCGTGTAGAGACTTTAGAGAGACTGATGAGGCATTGAGAATTAGATTGAGGACCTGTGGCTCTACTAAAGCTCTAGCATTGACATACAAGGGTCCAAGAGAGACGGGTGTTCAATACATTAAAGTGAGGAGAGAGATCGAGCTTCAAGTAGATCCAAGCGAATTCGAAAAACTAAAATCACTATTTGAGAGCCTGGGTTTTAAACTAGTTTTATCCTTCGCTAAGAGGAGGGTACTATATGAAGGTACCGGGGTTAAGGCTACACTAGATGAGCTAATTGGGGTGGGTTACTTCCTAGAGTTGGAATTAGTGAGTGAAGATATGAGGAGAATGTTTAAATCGCTCGTAGAGGAGTTTATTGAGAAACATGGATTTAAACCAATTGATAAAACCTACTTGGAGATCTGCTTAGAGATAAATACTTGCCGCCTCATGGAATAATAAGTGGTGGTTTTCATTGGTTGCGGCTGTAGGTAGTGTCGTGGGGTTGATCTATGAGTGGATTATGAAGAAGCAAATTGAGAAGTTGCAGGAGGCTAGAGATCCACGGGTAGTATACGTTACAGACCTCGTGGGATGTGCTCATAAATACCACTTGAGGAAGAAGTATCCTGAGTTAACTCTATCCTTTGAGCCAGCCGCTGTACTAGGGGATGTTGCTCACGCTGGTCTCGGGAAGTTACTGGCTGAGAGGGGGTTTGAAGTTGAGTATGAAGTTTCACGTGAAATAGTTGTTGATGGACAGTCATTTATATTAAAGGGCCGTGTTGATGCATTTAAGAGAGATGAGGGTTTAGTAGTCGAGATCAAGACTAGTAGGTCCGCAATAAACCTCCCTAAGGAACACCACTTAAAGCAGTTAAAAGTATACTTAGAGCTACTGGGAGTGGGCAACGGTGTTCTAATATACATAACTCCGAATAAACTCGTAGAGTACTATGTAAAACACGAGCCAGTAAACATAGAGGTTGAGGTTAAAAATCTACTAGTAGATGCTAGCCACCCAAGGTATACTTGGGAGTGTCAATACTGCGTGTTTAGAAAAATATGTCCATACTACCAGCCGGAGAAACAAGAAGAGTTATAAAGAACTAAAGCAATGCATTAAATTGATGATGAGCGCTCGGGTTGGCTGCACAGTGATGAAGGTCTTGAGTCCTGACCAGTAAACAACAATATAGAAACATAGAAACCAGGAAGATGTCGATTCAGGAAAGTAATGTAACACATTGTTATGTCAGATTGTAATTTAGAGCCTCACTCTTCAAGACCGGGGTGATTGGAGAAATCTATGAGTTTTCCTAGTTTGATCTTTAATGTAATGGGTATTAAGCCCTACGAGCCATTAGAAGTGATCAACAACACTCACGAAACCTGATTCAGGATTAGGACAAGATAAAGGGGTGGAGAGTTGGGATTAAATCCAAAAAATGGAGGGAGTCTAAGCTCCTTAAACAAGAAGTTGCAAGTATGAATGTTGAAGAATGCATAGGGCTCGCTAATGGTAGAGAGAATACATCAAAGGTGCTACTGATGAGGGGTTCGGGTTTCATTGGGCTTGATATCGCTTGATATCAAGCCCCCTCCCCTTGGCTTCACTGCCCTCGGGATCCCTTTCACCGGGATCCATGTCACTGGGCTCCACCCGCTCGGGGTAACCCCAGCCCACAGCTCCTCCTTCATAGAGATCTCCGGATCATTGCTGTGGGGGAAACCCCCCATCCTGGATTCCTCCCTCAAAACACGCCTCTCTTGGGTCTCCACGATACACCCGCATCTCGAGGCGTCCTTCAATAGAGGAAGCATCAACAACCCTTATAAACCCTATATGAAAAACAAAGCAGTTTCACGACGGCATCCTATGCATTTGATTTAATGACTTCTCTAGGCTCTGAAATAGCCCCGATCATTGTTCTTATGGCTGATTTCACTTCATCGGGGTTTATTGATCCACGGTATTCCAGTACAAGGGCTTCAAATCTCTCAATGTCTCTTACTCTGTATATTTTAACGTCTATTTTCAGGGTTTCCCGTAGTGTATTCTCTATTGCACCAGGGCTTATTCTATACCCACTAATCTTCGCTACATTATCTAGTCTACCGAGGATGTATACGTAGCCATCGCTAGATATATAGCCATAATCCCCGGTTCTATAGTATCCACTTTTCCACTTCTCAGAGTACTCAGCTGGGTATTTAATAGGCATTGAGGGCCATGGATTCTTCACGACTAGTTCTCCAATAACTTCAACTACCTCTAATCCACTACTATCAACAACTCTAATATCGAATCCTGGTATTGGCGTGCCGGCAGAACCCGGTGCAATGGGTGGAAAAGTGTAGTTTACGAGGTTTCCAGTTATAAAAGTACCAGTCTCTGTTTGAATGTAGAGGTTTACAACTGGTATTCTACCACTCAGCTTGTCAGGTATTGACTCAATTAATGGTGTCTTACTAGTCCCCGCAAATCTATAGGTCCACCACCAAGTCTCAGGGTCTAGGGGCTCTGCTGTTACGAGTATCGCACGGAGAGTGTCGAGTCTCCTAGTGGATACTAGATCACTGCTCCTCTTAGACAGTAATCTAAGTGCACTACTAGTAGTTAAAAACAATGTAACTGAGTAGTCCTCAATAATCCTCCACCACCGATCCCACGATGGGTAGTCAGGGCCTCCATCATACAATACTATGGTTGAGCCAATCATCAACGGCCCGAAGACCACGTAGCTTACACCAGTTATCCACCCAGGCCACACAGTGCAGTAGTATGTGTCTCTTGGTCTAAGCCCGATCCAGCGGCTTGTTGCATATACTTGAACTAGAAACCCCCCGGTTCCATGGACAACTAATCTATAGTCACTAGAATAACCCACATGTAGTCCAAATAAGGGGTGGTTGCTAGGTGCATTGAAGTCGCTTACAACGCTGTGTTCTCTTTTAATAAAATCCATAAACCCCTCTTCACTTTCCCTGAGTGCAGGTAGACCCATTCTCTCGTATACAACCACTCTCCCCTTAAACCCAGATGCTTCAACTGCTTTTCTAACTGTGGATAATGTATCAATAGTCTTGCCTCGCCTTGGGAAACCGCTCGCTGTAAACACTACTCGTGGTTGGACATCCCTTATTCTCCTAGCTAGCTCATAGTATCCAAAACCCGTGAAGACTGTTTCAAAGGGTGCACCGATCTTGACTGAGGCTAGTGCTGTTGCAATTACTTCAATTAATGGTGGTGAGTATATGAGTACCCAGTCGCCTGGTTTAACTCCATTGTTGACTAGAGCACTGGATACTCTATTGACTAGTGTATCTAGCTCTGAGTAAGTCAATACTCTAGCGTCTCCTTCTTCACCCTCCCATATAATGGCTGGCTTGCTCCATACAAATGTATCTCTATGCTTACCGATAATGTTGTAGTATGGATTTATCAATCCATCAACAAACCAGTTAACCCCTGGGGGAGATCCCTCGGCTACAATACTCCATGGCTTAGACCACTTCAATCCCCGGGCTACGCGGCTCCAGAATGAGTAGGGGTCTTTAATGCTCTCTTCATAGATCCTCCTATACTCACTCGGTGTCACAGTTTTCCACTTCATTGATGGAGGAGTGATCCTCTCAGACGTGGCGAGGGCTCTGAGTAGATCATGTGGGTTGAGGCTCATAGTAGGATTACCTGGGTGTATGGTTGAGCCATGTCTCTGAATCTATAGTATAAGTCAATTTCTTCAGCGTGAATAGGTATAGTTATAGATGACTTAATGCTCTTAACTAACTCAACAGCGTCCTCTGGAGTCATTACAGAGCCTCCTCCAACCGGTGCTACAAGTACATCTATGTTTAAACCTGGGTTGAGTACTTCGCTAACGAGACTAGTGTCTCCAGTGTGGTATATTGTTAGCCCACTTGGAGGGATGAGTATGTATCCAACGCCAAAACCCCTCGGGTGTGGTGGTTTCCCACCGTAGAGGTCTGGGTCGTTGTAGGCGTCTCTGACTAATACACGCACACTGTTTACATCGAGATCCACTCCTGGCTTTACAATGTAGCCGGTGAAGGGTGAGTATATTGGTTTACTAGTTGATTGTATCCAGCTACCACAGTGTCTACTGTGATTGTGCGTGCATAAGACTACTTGGCAGTCGTGTGCTTCACTACCGGGGTCTATGCATATGGCTAGGTCTCCATATTCAACCCTTATACCTGCAAACCCTATTCTAGACAACCATGTGTTCTTGAGTAAAAGCCTCCTAGGCAATTGAACCAACTCAGCAAATCCTTGGTACTAGCTCACCGCGTGGTGGCTCGACTACTCTTAACCCGCCAATAGGGGTTTCAGCGGCGACATATCCCTTAAACCTCTCACTCTCTCTCACTTCACCTATAACTCTAGCCTCGTTGAATCCTAGTTTATGTATATACTCTAATACCTCTTCTACACACTCCGGCTTAATTGATAGTACAGCAACACCCTCACTCGCGAGGAAGTATGAGTCTACACCAAGCATATCCGCAACCCTCCTAACGGGGTCTCTAATTGGTACATCAGCGTCTCTAATGGTTATTAGAACACCTGTTCTACTTGCCCACTCATTTAAAACCCCTGCAAGACCCCCTCTCGTTGGGTCTCGTGCAGCGGTAATGCAGTCTCTATACCTCGATATTAGTGGATTCATTAGCTTAGTCAGTGGCTTTACATCGCTCACTAACCCCCCTAGATCACTGCTTAGGCCTAGCTGTGTTAGTAGTATTACTGCACCGTGTTCCCCGATGTAGTCGGTAACAATGATCCTGTCCCCTGGCCTTGGTTTATCAACTATTGGAGGGCCGTTTGAAACACCTATAGCTGTCGTCGTTATAGTGATCTTGTCTACTTGGCCCCTAGGCATTACCTTGAAGTCTCCACCGATCAACGCCACTCCCTCCTCTTCAAGTACTTTAATCATGGACTCTACTATTGTCTCTAAATCCCTGATTGAGAAGCCCTCCTCTACGATGATAGCGTCTAGTAGGGCTATGGGTGAGCCACCCATCATTAATACGTCATTTATTGATCCACTGGCGGCTAAAACCCCTATATTTCCACCTGGGAAGAATGGCGGGTTCACCGTGTACGCGTCTGAGGACACAACTATGTATTTCCCACCCGGTATTGGAATAGCTGCAGCATCATCTGCAACATCTATTCCAACACCTCCCTCTACGCGCTTAAACTCCTCCTTCACTCTCCGAAAAAACAGCTTCTCAAGGA
>Ga0080005_129081_pt1 | contig 15984 bp, 29 predicted proteins | sample JossMetagenome_2_FD_69208 | JGI IMG/M metagenome (GOLD analysis project Ga0080005, IMG submission 69208) | Hot spring sediment microbial communities from Joseph's Coat, Yellowstone National Park, USA - JC3_ASED (SPADES assembly) (version 2) | ecosystem: Environmental > Aquatic > Thermal springs >... | reverse complement strand
CTGTCGGCAGAATCGAGAGAAACTCCTCGCAGTCGCTGGAGGCCTCGTGCACCAGCGCCAAGTAGCTGTGCAGGTCCCTGAGTCTCAGGTACTGTAATTTCGTGATCAAGACGTCGATGTCCTGGAGCACCTTGGGGTTGTCTTTGTACTTCGTTTTCAATGCTAGCAGTCGCAGCGTCGCCTTAGACTTCCACGCGCTGAAACTCCTAGCCATTTTTTCACCACCCATTTAGAACACCCCAGATAGGTGTAGATACAATTCGTTCATTAATTCGTTATAATCTAAGTCCTCGTAGCGCCAGAGCCGCTCTATTAGTTTCTTAAGAGTTACGGGAAATCCTGGCTCGGCGTTGACTGTCCTAACGCCGCTGTTACTCTGGCTGAGCTGAACGAACACTAGAGGGTGCGGGTGCACCCAGTAGTCGGTCCCGTGGGCGCCGGTTTTTGAACGCTCTATGCGCGACGGCTCGATGATCGCTCTACATACGTTGCACCACGCTATGTACTTTGTGAACGCGCCGGTTTTTATCGCGGCGCGGAAGGGTTTCTCGTACATAAATATTTCAGTTTGCATTTGCCACCACCTTGAACACCACTCTGAAACTGAATTGCTTGCTTTTGTTGCAGCTCGGGCTCACGTATAGGAAGGCGCTCAGCTCTTTTCCAGCGTATTTCGTTAAGAAATCTTTCAAGGGCATGATTTTCCACTTGTTGACGTTCTTCCGAGAACTGTGGTCGTCCCATTCCCCGTCGTCGATGTAGGTCCCGTCGGCGTTCATTATCAAGAACTTGGTGACGCGGCAGCTGCCCCACGTGCTGTGGTGGAACAGCGTAGCGTAACCGTCCCCGTAGCTCAGTATCATGTCCTTTATCTTGCCGGCTATTTCATCCGCCTTTATGTTCCATTTTTTCTCTATTTTAACGATTTCTATATCGAAAACCGGCTCGCCCGCGGGGGGTGTCGCGGGCGCCCCCGCCTGGACCGCGGCGGCGGGGGTCTCCGTACTCTCAACGCGGTCCTCGATGCACCCGTCCCCCTTGAGACACGGGACCGACCCCATTTTCCGGTCCCCAAGATACCCTTGGAAACCCCCCTTTAAAAGGTTTACGGAAAGCCCCGAAAGTAATCTTCAACAAACTATTCTTGGAACTATTCTTCAAAACATTCCTATAACTGTTTCCGCAGGGTTCCCGTTCAGGTTTAGAAAAAAGAGTGGAGGGAAAGAGTGTTTTCTATTTGGGTTTAGCGAAATCGAGCGCTAGCTGGTAGATCTCGCTGGCGAGCTTGCTCAGCTCGCTGGCTACCGCCACCCTATCATCGATGCCGGCGTCCCTGAGAGCCACCTGGAGCGCCGCCAGCTTGATCCTGATATCCGCTAGCATCCTGTCGGGCGGCTCTAGGGGACCCAGCGAGCAGAGCTGCGGAACCTTGCCCTTCTTTCCGTGGTACGTGTACAGGTACAGCTTATTGCCTATCCTCTTTACCTCGATAGAACGGTACGGATTGCCGCAGCGAGGGCATACGCGCGCCTCCTCCTTCTCGACCTCCTGGACCCCATGCTCCATCATCGCGGCACCCTCGCGGAGGGGTGTATATAAATGTATCTACCCGAGGGGGGCGCGCGGAGAAAGCTTAACCGAGAGATGCGCTTGCGCTAACGTCCCGTTAGGTCCCCGAGCAATAGTTTCGGTCAACCTTTTTCGAGCCGAAGCGTTGCGGGGGTTCTTAAGCCGCTGTTCGCTCTTGGTATATAAGCTTATCTACCCGCGAGCGCCGCGGCGAAGCAACCCAACCGAGAGGCGCTGCAAACGAACTCCGCGGTTAGCCGCGCTTATAAAGAAGGGTTAGGGCGGAGTATTCAGCCAACTCGGCAATATCGACATCATTGCATCATATGAGCATGCTGAAGGAGGTGCGGGCGGTGGGCGGTGAACTTTCCCGTTTGATCCGCGAGGCGCTGGGTTCGCTGGCGGTATTGGATCCGCGAGCCGGTGGATTCGTTTGCCTGAACGCCCAGCTCGACCCGTTCCCCGCTTCTATCAGATCTTCCAACCAGGCTTTACCGCCAGAAAAGCGCTTGATCCCCAGAATCTAACTCGGAAAGCGGACAGGCGTGGTCGCTGGCGGTAAAAGCTGGTTGACTTATAGAACTGGGCGGTGGCGGTCCCCAAAGGCCGCGGGAGCGCCCCGAGGAGCCTCCCGTTACGGGTTCCCGCTCGATCCTGGGCGCCGCGCAAATCGCTTGCGGCAACCTCCCGTTCAAAGAGAGACGCGAGAGCTTGTATAAACTAACCGAGGCCTTGGGAACCGAGAGCGTGCACGCTCTCGGATCCAGCTCGGAAAGCGAACAGAAGAGGTCTCTGGCGGTAAAGAGCGGTTAAAGGAAATCAGCGATGGGACAGGCGCATCACACTTCAGCGATGCGGCTTCACATCACCGAGAGAGATGCGCGGGCTGGAGAAATGAAGCCAACGCTGAGAGACACGCGAGACTCTCACGCTCTCAGCAATATTGCAGTTTATGATACATAAGAGAGAGCTGAGAGAATAAGCGTCCGGAGGGGGTATTATAGGGGGTCTTCTTAAGCGATTGATTAATAACAAACTAACCCAGAGAGGGAGGAGGGGGGATATATGCCCCGTCCGGCTAAGCGGAAGCAGACGGTTATCGTAGCTGTGGCGATGGAGCTGGAGCTGGTCCGCAAGCTCACAGCTCTAGCTCGGGAGTACGGGATAAGCAGGTCCGAGCTGATCGAGCGGCTGATTCTCGAAGCGCTGGGTCCCCGCGCCCTAGAGCAGGCGAAACCGCAAATCCCCGCCGACCCCCTTTCTAGCAATGACCCTCCGGACCCGCTCCTCCAAGTGGAGGTCGAGGAGTTCGAGGTGGAGCTTTCCAAGCTGGAAAGGAGGGTGAGGGAGCTGGAGGAGGTGGTGAGCGCCGTGGCGGGCAAAGGGTACTTCGCTAGGACGGGCTTCGAGCCCCACCGCCAGCAGCTCGTAGATAAAGCGTTTAAGCTCGTCGAGAAGTGGCACGAGCAGAAGCGCTGGTACTACAGGCTGAGGAGGGATCTGCCGAGGGACAAGACCGCCGCGTACTCGCAGAGACTGGCCCAGCTGAAGAGGCGGCTCAACGCGCTGCTCGAGCTGCTCGGCTACGGGAGAGGGAGGTGAGATGAACATGGTTAGGTGGTTGAAGTACCTGAAGTGCGCTCCTCTGTTCATCATCTACAGCGCGGTGTTCACCTTCGCGGTGTTCAGCACGTCGTACGCTATCGAATCCCTCTACCTGCTGGTCTCGACGTGGACCCTGACCGCCCTGCTCAACCTGCTTTTCGCGCTCTTCCTGATGGCGCTCTCCGGCGCGCTGGCTTTCATCGTAATCATAGCCATACTCTGGTGCACAGGACAGGTGGGATAGGATGATACTCTCCATCGAGAACCTGGCCGGCAAGCCCCACGTCACCGTCTACGGCGACCACGGGTTCAAGCGCGAGATCCTCGTCGACTTCGTGCTGTACGGTCCCGACGGCAGGTACTCCATCAGCGAGGGAGTGCTGGAGGGCGTAACCGCCTTCGAGGTCGTCGAGGTGGACGGCGGAGAGCTGAAGAGGAAAGGACTCCCAGCGGAGGAGGGCAGGAAGTACAGGGTGCTCGCGGTGTTCAGGTGGTGAGCCCAGCCGGTTTTTCTTTCCCTCTATTATTCCCCTAAACCGCACGCCGCGCGCGCGCGGTCTGGCGCCGGCGCCGCCCCTAGTCCCGCTCGCCCCCGTCGCCCCTCCTGCGGAAGTGATCCACCAGCTCGTCGATATCCCTCGTATCCCTCAGCAGGTCGCCGATCAGCGACAGAAACGAGGGCGAAAAGAACTGGAGGAGGAGCTTGAGGGCGCGGTCGAAGCTCCCCGTTAGGAGGCGGAAGAGCAAGTAGCTGTGCGCGAGGGCGGAACCGAAGAACGCCCACACCCCCGCCGCCTCCCGCACCACGTCCTCGGTCGCCCTCTGTGCCATACCCTCGGGCAACGCTCCCACCATAGCGGCGCGGACGTACTCCTCCATCGCCTCGCGTAGCCTCGCCTCGATCTCCCGCAGTTTCTCAACCCGCTCGCCGCCGCGCGCGTACTTCTTCGCGGCCTCGATCAGTTCCCGATCGGACATGCGGAATCCCTTTCTGGGTATCCTAGGAGCGAAAAAAAAATTACGTTTCCTAGTCGGCGGCCCGCGCCCCGCTCGCGCGCTGCAGCAGCTCGACCTGCCTCCGCTTCAGCTCTAGGTACTCGCTGTACATCTTCGTCTGCAGCTCGATCAGCTGCTCCAGCCGGTGCAGCACCTCCGCGAGCGCGCGTGCGCGCGCTGAAACGGCGAGAGGGGACGCGCGCTACAGGGTGCTCGTGGTGTTCAGGTGGTGAGCCCCGATGGGACCTTTCCTGCTACCATTTTCCCCGTAAACCGCGGTGGTTTCGCTACCCGTTTCGAGCCAAACGCTACCCACAGATGCACGGGTTTCAGTAAATTGCATCGGGGACAGGCGGGCGGTAGCAATAAAAAGGGGAAATTGCTACCTACGGGCTCGTGGGGAGGCCGAGGGATGTGGAATTGGATCGGAAGATCGTGGAGCTGAGGGCGCTCGGGTTCACCTACTCGATGATCGCCGACAAGCTGGGGGTCTCGGTCGCGACCGTCAAGTCGAGGATCTACCGGATGCGGAAGAGGGGCGAGCTGAAGCCCGCCCTATCCAGCTCGTGGGACGAGCTGGTCACGCTGCTGCTCCAGGCGAAGGTGAGGGTGGGGAGGGTGCACGACGAGATGAAGCTCAGGCACCCGCAGCTGACCCAGTACATCGGCGAGCTGGGCGTGGCCGTCGAGGCCCTGAGGAGGGCGGTCGAGCTGGCCGGCTTCCTGAAAGCGGTCACCACGAAACCGGCGCGCGCACGCTACCGGCCTCCCAAGCCAGCGGCCGGGAGCCCGCCCCCCTCGGCGGGAGCCGAGGCGAGCGCTCGACCCAGGAAGCACAAGTGGGCGTTCTGCCCACAGTGCCTGAGCATGTACGACCACCCGGGCAAGTGCCCGGCGTGCGGCGCGGATCTCGTGCCGTTCGGCGCGGAGGAGGGGAGGCTGCTGTACCTCAAGCTGAAGCGGGAGCGGAGGGCGGGGTGACGCGAGCGATAGGTTTTTTCCCTCCTAACTCCAACAGATTTTGGGTGGGAAAGGTGTCGGAGGAGGTTATGGTCTACCTGCCGAGGGAGGTGCTCGAGGCGGTCGAGCGGGCGGCCAAGGAGCTCGGAACCGCCTCCCTCTCCCAGGCGATCCGCAGGCTCCTCGCCGAGCGGCTGATGGAGCTCGGCCTCCTGGAGCGGGAGCCCCGAGTCAGGGAGAGGCGGCTCCGGTGGGTGAAGACGGAGAGCGGGTGGGTGCTCCTCACGGGCGGCCGCGCGCTCAGAGACCCCGACGCGCTGCGCCAGATCCTGCTCTACTGCCCCCGCTGCGGGGAGCCCGCGACCGGCGCGTCGATCAGCCGGATGGGCGGCTCGGCGCGGATCCTCGCCTACCACGGGCGGCACAGCTGGTACGTCGGGCCCGCGGAGCCGCCGGCGCTGGACGCCGCCGCCCCCCTCCTCGCGGAGGTCGAGGCCCGGAAGAGGGCGAGGGGCGGCGAGCCGCCGCTCCCCCTAGAGGCGCGCGTGACATCGGACGGGAGGCTGTGCCTGCCCTCCCCGCTCGTCGAGCGGCTCGGGCTGCTCGGGGCCGAGAGGGCTCGCGCCAGGGTGGCCGCGGGCGGGGAGGTCGAGGAGCTCGAGGCGCCGCTCCTCAAGTGGCTCGGCCCCGAGACCCTGGAGACCGCCCGCTACATGCCGCTCCCGCCGAAGCTCGCCGCGAGGGCCGCTGGCCGGCTGACCGTGCTCGCCGTCGAGCCCGCCGCCGCCCGCCGGGAGGCCCCTCCGACCGCGCGGCTCCCCCTCGAGGCGAGGGTGTGGGTCAACGGGCAGTTCACCCTGCCCGCCGAGCTCGTGAGGGGGCTCGGGCTCGAGGGCGCGCGGCGCGCGTTCGTCGTGGTCGAGCGGGAGGGCGCGGTGGAGGCGTTCATCGCCCCGCTGATAAAGCCGAGCGGCTCGGAGACCGCCGCCCGCATCGTCACGATCCCGAAGCGCGCGAGGGAGAGGCTCGGCCTCTCCCCCCTCGGCGGCGCGGTGACCGTCAGGAGGGTCGAGCCCGTCGGCTGACCGCTCGGGTGGCCGGAGGTGGGGGATCCCAGTCCGGTCGGGGAGGCGGTCAGGGAGAGGCTGCTGCGGCTGAGGCCCCGCACGATCCTCTACCTCTTCTCCGGCGGGAAGGACTCGGCCTTGGCGCTCCTCCTCACCCGCGACTTCGCCAGGGAGCTGGCGGAGAGGGTCAAGGCGCGCGTCTACGTGCTGTACGTCGCGGTCGCCGGCAACACGCACCCGCTGAACGCGTACGCCGCCGCGGCGGTGATGGAGTGGCATAAGCAGAGCTACGGGTTCGAGCCGCTGTACAGGTGCACCGGCTTCGTGTTCCAGGAGGGCGCCGCCAAGTGGGGCCTCCAGAAGGGGCCCCGCCGCTGGTGCTACGTCAAGTGCAAGCACGGCGCGTTCCGCGAGGCGGAGCGGGAGCTGCCGAAGCCGCTGCTGGAGATCGACGGGATGGCGCCCTCCGACGCCACGCAGCGCGGCCGGCTCATGAGGAGCGAGCTGGAGGAGGCGGAGGCTGGCGGCGGCAGGTTCTGGGCCTGGCACCCCCTCTTCTCCTTAAGGCTCTCCGACAGGGAGAAGCTCGAGGCTTTGAGGAGGCACCCAGAGTTCGAGCCGGTGGTTCTCCTCTACGAGGCGTTCGGCGACTCGGTGAACTGCGTCGTCTGCCCCTACAAGCCTCCGGCGAAGATGCGGAGGTACAGGCTCGCCGAGGACGCGAGGATCCTCCAGCGCTTCGCCCAGGTGACCCTCAGGAGCGAGTGCTGGAGGCGGTACTTCAACGGGCTCCTCGACGGCGCCCTGGAGGTCGGCGCGGGCGGCACTCTTTTAAAGGAGGGCGCGCGCTAGCGGTGATGCCCGTGTCCTGGGAGGAGTTCAAGCGGGCTTTAGCGGGCGCCGCCTACCTCACGGCCCTAATGATCCTGGTCGCGCTCGCCGTGCACACTCTCGGGCCGCTGGAGTCCCTGGTCGCCCTCCTCGCGTTCTTCGCGTCCGGCATCGCGCTGGCGCGCCTCGCGGGCTTGGAGGCGGTCGGCGGCGGCGGCGCGGCGATCGGTATCTTCATCGGCCTCGCCGCGATGATCCTCCTGAGCACCCTCCTCACCACCCTCGCCGGCCTCGCGCCCCTGGCCGCCTCGCTGGCCGCCGGCCTCCTCGGCGCAGGCGTCGCGGTGGGCTCAATCTGGCTCGCCCACCGCCTCAAGAGGGGCGGGGTCGCGCTGTCCAGCCGGATGGCGGAAGCCAGCCCCTGGCTCGAGGGCTAGGGGGCGGCGGCGGTGATCCTCGAGCTCGGCGGGCGGGCGGTCGAGCTCGGCTGGAAGGAGGCGGCGGTTCTCCTAGCCCTCCGCTGGGCGAAGACGGGAGCCCTCTCGCTCTCTATGCTGAGCGCGATCGAGTCCGACTACGGCAGGCTCCGCGCCCTCGTCGAGCGGCTCGAGGGGCTGCGGCTGGTCGGCGCGGCGAGGGTGGGGAGGGGCGTCCTCGTCTACCTGACCGAGCGCGGGGCGGCGGCCGCCGAAGAGCTGGAGAGAAAAGCGGTGGAGCTGGGCTCGATCCAGGGCCCCGCTACTCTTGCAACGGCTTAAGTCTCAGCTTGATCCTGCCCGTCTTCAACCCCTCAACCGCGCTCCTGAGCAGCTGCACCCTCACCCTCCGCTCCTCCAGCTCCCGCAGGCAGCTCCGGTGCTCCCTCTCCCACCACTCAGCCTCCCTGGGGTCGCCCCTACCTCTAGCCTCCTTGGCCAGCACCAGGTACTCCTCGCACTTCCCCGGCAGCGACTCCAGGTAGCCCTCCTCTCCCTCCAGCCGCTCCCTCAGGTAGGCGGCCAGCGCGCGCTCCGGGGACGGGCCGTGCCAAACGTGATCCGCAACCTCCCCGTGCACGACGACCCAGCGCCCGCCGCCGGCGTAGCAGAGCCCCGTCATCTCCACCAGGTCGTATATTACACCCTCCTCTCCCTCGGAAGCCCCCTCGGTGGAGAAGATGTGGCAGGCGCCGACACCCTCCTCCTCCGCCATCGCGGCGGCGATCGAGAGAAGGAGAAAAAGCTTTCGCCGTACCCCCTCGCGCGCTCGCACCATCCAGCTGGGTGGCGGAAGCCGGCCCCTGGCTCGAGGGCTAGGGGGCCGACCAGGGGGGCTCCGCTACCTCCGTAGCGGTTTGAGTCTCAGCTTGATCCTGCCCGTCCTCAACCCCTCGGTCGCGCTCCTGAGAAGCCGCACCACCCTCCTGCGCTCCTCCACCCACTGCAAGCACTCCCGGTGCACTCTCTCCCACCCCTCGGCCATCCTGAGGTCGCCCTCCTCCCTCGCCTCCCTGGCCCGCGCCAGGTACTCCTCGCACGCCTCCTCGCCCTCCTCCTCCCCGGCTCTCTCCAGCCGCTCCCTCAGGTAGGCGGCCAGCGCGCGCTCCGGGGACGGGCCGTGCCAGACGCGCTCGACGTCCTCGTAGTGTACGACGACCCAGCGCCCGCCGCCGGCGTAGCAGAGCCTCGTCATCTCAGCCTCGTCGCGCACCGCTAGCGCCTCGTCCTCGGAGGCTCCCTCGAAGTCGTAGGGGGAGCAAGCGCCGACACCCTCCTCTTCCTCCGCCATCGGGTGAGGGTGGCCGGGAGGGGAGATAAAAAAAGCTTCCCGCTACCTCCTCTCGCTGAGGACTTTCAGCCAGGGGTTGTCCCTCGCGAAGTCGGGCAGCCCCTCGCCCAGCATCCTGGCGCCCTCCTCCACCACCACCGCCTCGCCCTTCATCTGCGCGAGGACGCGCCTCGCCCCCTCGACGTCGCCGGAGTCGAGGAGGTCGGCGAGCACGTCGATCAGCGTGTCGATCTTGGAGGCGCTCTCCCGGATCAGCCCGAGCAGCTTGCCCTGCTCCTCGAGGCGGCCTAGGATCTCCGCCGTCGCGGCCAGGATCCGCTCCACCGCCTCCGCCGCGCTCTCGCTCCTCGAGAGGAGCAAGTCCAGCTTCCCCCTCAGCTCCGGGATCTCCGAGTAGATCTTCGAGACGGTGTTGTAGACCCTCCTCACCAGCTCGTACTCCTTCAGGACGTCCTTCAGCTTCGAGACAGTCCACACGTAGTCGATCACGATCGCCTTCACCGCGGCGGTGGGCGGGATCAGGTGGATCGCGAGCGTCCCCCAGACGGCGATCGGCTTCGGCTGCTCCACGCCGAACAGGTCGAAGAGCTGCATGTACTCCACCATCCACCTGCCGTAATGCCTGAGGTCGAGCTTGTCGTCGGGCCGCTTCATCGGCTTGGCCATGACGCTCACGTAGTTGCCGGTCGGCATCCTGTAGAGGACGCCGCCGTAGTAGCCGTAGCTGCGCTTCGGCTTGAAGCGGTACAGCTCGACTATGGAATCGCCCTCGAGCCTCACCTTGTCCTCCGGGCTCAAGCCCAGCAGCGCGAAGTCGGGGATCTTCATCGTCGCCAACAGCACCGGCTTAAGCACGCCGCCACTGTGCGGGAGGGGGGATAAAGTTACCGGTGAAAGAAGACGCGCGGAGCTAGCGGAGCGCGGGCGCCCGGCACTTTGCATTCACTCCACTCGCCCTCCATACGCCCACCGGAGACCCAACCTAGCTGGCGGGCGCGCGGAGTTATGCACTATTATGCGCGCCGCCCGCGCAGGGGGCGCAACTTATTTCCCCCCTCGACCGCAACCGTTGACGTGTCGGAGCAGCTGTTCACGGTCTACCACGTGGTGGGAGCGTGGGCGCTGGGGATGGGCGCGGGGCTGCTCGCCGGCTACCTGGCGGCCAAGAGGGGGAGGGAGAAGCAGGTCGTCCTCTACGTGCCGGAGGGCTTCGAGCTCTCGCCCGCGCCGCCCGAGGCGGTAGACTTGGCGGTGTGGAGGACGAGGAAGGTGGTGGCGGGTGTTTAGCCTGAGGAGAAAGGGGGACGGCGGGGAGGAGGAGGGGGCGGTGGCGCTCGACGCCACCGCCCTCGAGCAGCTCGCGGCGGCGATACTCGGCGAGCTGGAGCCGCAGCTGAGGCAGGTGCTCGACGGCTTCGCGCAGAGGCTCGACCGCGTGGAGAGGAGGGTGGACGAGCTCTCCCAGGCGGTGCACGACCAGCGTAGGGCGGGCGCCGAGATCGCGGCCCAGGTCAGCTCCGCGCTTCTGAGAGACCTGATCGCGAGCGTCGCAGGCTCCAGGGCGGGCGGCGAGGTGAACCTGGAGCCCGTGCTCTCCCGCCTGGACGGCGTCGCCGACGGCCTGAGGGTCTTGGCGGAGAGGCTGCCCCAGCTCGTGGCCGAGCAGGTGGCCAGGGCCGTGGCGGAGCAGCTGGCGAAGCCGGTCGAGGAGCTGGGGGGAGCGGCCAAGGCCCTGGGCCAGGCGACCGAGGGCCTGGAGCGCCTGGCGAAGCAGGTGGACGCCCTCGACAAGCGGCTGCGCGCGCTCGAGGCCTCGCTCAAGGCGCTGGCCGAGGGGCAGGGCAAGCTCGTCGAGCAGGCGCAGAGGGGCGGGGGCGGCGAGCAGCTGGTCAAGATGATGGAGCAGGTGCTCGCCGAGGCGAGGAGGGCGGCTGAGGCGGCGACGAGGGCGGCGAGCCAGGTGGAGGCGGTCTCCAGGAGGGTCGAGTCGATGATCGAGGATCTCGCGGGCGGTGGGGAGCGGTGAGCTTCGAGCTCAGGCTCGACCCCAGGAGGGTCGCCAGGAGGCTGGCGCCCGGGGCGCTGGCAGTCCAGGTGCCGAGGCCCCAGGTGGTCGTCAAGCCGGCCGGCGCGGCTGACAGGCTGCTCGGCCTCCCCGTCGCCGTCGACGGGATCGGCGTGGTGGGCCAGTACCTCAGCCACGTGGAGAGGCTCGAGGCGACGCCGGCGGGCGAGGAGGAGGTCTGGGACATCCAGGTGGGCGTCTACGCGGTGTACGGAGTCCTCGAGCGGGACGGCTGCGTCGCCGTGATACCGGTGGTCTGGAACGGCGTCGCGCCGCCCGACGTGCCGAAGATGCTGGGCCTCTTCAGGGAGTTCAGGGTGTTCGCCCAGCAGTTCGGCGAGGTGACGGCGCCGAAGAGGGCGATCGTCAACCTCGAGGACGTCTACGCCGGCCGAGACCTGGTGATAAGGGTCGACCCGGCCGGCGCCTCCCAGCTCGCGCCGGGCGAGCTGAGGAGGCAGCTGGCGGAGCTCCACCTCCGCTACTCGAGGCTCTCCGGGATGTACGCGCGGCTCTACAGCGCCTACAGGTCTGCCGCCGACAGGGCGGTCGCCGCCGAGAGCCAGCTGATGGAGCTGACCGCGAACATGGAGATGCTGGTGGCGAGGCTCCAGGAGCTCGCCGGCGCGGTCGAGAGGAGCCAGGCCCAGCTGGCCTCGGCGGTCTCCAGGCTCCAGGCGCTCGGCAGGCTCGTGACCAGCGAGCGCGAGCTGAGGGGCAGGCTGCAAGACCTGATCGACGAGATCTCCGCCACCGTCGAGTCCGCCTCCAGCGCGATAGCCGCCGTCAGGGCCCTCGTCTCCCAGGTCGTCGCCCCGGCGGCGGCCGAGGAGGAGGCCGCCCCGCCGCCCGCGGGCGGCGGAGGAGGGGGAGCCGGCGGCGGGGGTGGGGGCGGTGGCTGAGCTCTCGCTCTACACGGCGACGGGGCTGGCCCTGAGGCTCGCGGAGCTGGCCGAGCGGATGGCCGAGGGCGAGGAGTACCTGGAGGAGGAGGCGAGGAGGGTGCTCGCCGAGCTGACGAACCGCGTCACCGCGCCCCCGCCCCTCCAGTGGGGCGGCAGGGTGCAGCCGGCGCTCGTCTCGAAGATGGTGGAGGCGCTGTCCGAGGCGGCGGGGAAGCTGGCGCTCGCCTCCGAGTTCCTGGCCGGCCGCAGGTACAAGAGGCTGGCCCAGGCGGCGAGGGAGCTGGCGAAGGTCGCCCCCCTCGTCGACATGCTCCACCAGGGCCCCTTGGCCGCCCAGGCGGCCCCGGCGCCGGCGCTGACGCTGCCGGCGACCGACGTGGCCGGCGAGTGCGGCGGGCTGGCGGCGAGGGTCTTGAGGGAGATCGCGGCGAGGCCGGGGGCGAGCGAGTGGGAGCTGCTCAGCTGGGCCTCCGCGAACGGCTTCTCCGCCGAGGCGCTGAACGCGGCGCTCCAGTGCCTCCTGAGGAAGGGCCTGATCGAGGTCGAGGCCGGGCCCAGGGGCCTAACGTACAGGCTGTCGCCCGCCCCGAGGTGAAACCGTGTTCTACGAGGTGCTCGCGCTCCGCATCCTCCTCGCGCTGAGGGGGAGGCCGGGGGGCGCCAGGCTGAGGGCCAGGCCGGTGAGGCTCTCCCCGCCCGTCGACGACGGGGTGGGGGTCAGGGAGCCGCCGCTCGCCGCCTACAGGGAGGTCGGCGTCTCGCTGGGAGGCCCCCTCTACCTGACCCCGGCGCAGCTGGCCCCGACCGAGAGGAGGGCTCCGGCCGCCAGGGGCGCCTACCTCTCCTCCAGGGAGCTGGCGACCCTCTCCGAGGACGTTGAGAAGCTGCTCCAGAAGGCGCTCGGCGGGGGCGAGGAGGAGGGCGGCGGGGGCTGATGGTGAAGGTGAAGCTCTACCTGAGGGAGGGCTGCCCCTGGTGCGAGATGCTGGTCGAGGCGCTGAACCGGTACAGCTACCTGTTCACCGACGTGACCTTCGAGGTCGAGCTCCAGGTTGGCACCAGCTTCGGCCCCATCCTCCAGCACCTCGAGGCCGCGAGGCCGTGGAGGCCGCCGCTCCCGCTCGAGGAGGCGCTCTTCAGGGCGGCGCTGGAGAGGGGCGCCGAGCCGAGGAAGGCGCTCGAGGCCTCCATGAGGGGCGCGCTGACCCCCCAGATGGTCGTCGAAGCCAGGTCGCCCACCGGCGAGGCGAGGAGGGTGGTCGTCGTCGGGGCCCCGAGGAGCCCGGAGGAGGCCGACTCACTGATCCTCAACCTGAGGAGGCTGATCGACGCCCTCTCGCTCAGGTAACCTTTATCCGGGCGCCGGCGGGGGCCCAAGGCGTGGCGCAGATCGAAGCGTTCCTCGCCGCGGTGCTGGAGACGCTGCTCGCCGCGCTGCTCGGCTCGCTGGCCGTCAGGCTCGCGGCCGAGCTGCTGAAGCGGCTCGAGGCCGCTTCGGATATATAGCGGCGGCTCCAGGGCGCCGCGTGGCGCCCTACCCGAAGCCGGCCCCGGAGCGGCTGCCGTGGTGGGCGAGGCTCCTAGCCCGCTTCATGGTCGTGCCGTGGGGCTGGGCGGGCCCCGAGGAGGGCTTCAAGGGGCGCGTCCGCATCTACCTCTTCCGGTGCGGCAGGTGCGGGAGGTACTCGCTCGACTACCTGCGCGGCTACAGCGGCTACCTCCTCTGCTACCACTGCCTCGAGGAGAGGAGGAAAATGGAGGAGGCCGCGGCTAAACCCGCCTGACGCCGCGGAGCGCGGCCTCGAGGAGCGCCAGGGCGAGCGCGACCGCGGCGAGGAGGATCGAGAGGATGAGCGTCGCCGCCAGCGCGAACGCCGCCGCCGCGCCGGCTGCCTCCCAGGAGAGCGGGTGGGCGCGCGCCAGCGCAGCGAGCGAGGCCTCCGCGGCCTCCAGGCAGGCGAGGTAGGCTAGGAGGACGAGCAGGAGGCAGAGCGCCGCCGTGGCCGCGACCAGAGCGCCAGCGCCCACGCCCCCGGCTCCGGGCGCCCCCCTCTTAAAGGCGGCGGCGCAACTTATTTCCGGCCCGCCGCGCCGCGGTGCCGGTGGGGGCGTTGCACCTCCAGTACTCGATCGCCCTGGCGCTGGCGGGGGCGTTCCTAGACCTGCTCTTCCTCGTCCTCGGGCTGACCGAGGAGAGGGCGGGGCACAGGCTCGCGTTCCCGCTCGTCTGGGCCGCCGGCGCGCTCTTCCTCGTCGCCGCCTCCGCGGCCCTCTCCAGCGCGGCCGCCGAGTTCATCGAGGCCGGCCTCTACGCGCTCGTTCACCGCGCGCTCCCCGCCCACTACGAGCGGCCGGACGCGGCGCTGGCATCCCTCCTCTTCTGGCTCTTCGTGGCGGAGGTCGTCGCGGCCGCTTTCTTCTACCCGCTCGGCGCCGAGCTCGCCTCCCGCCTCGCGGGGCCCGCGCCCCAGGCGGCCGAGGCGGCGGCCGCCCCCGCCCCAGCCGGGGGGCGGGTTAGGGCGGTCTGGAGGGGGCCCGGCGTCGTGCTGGGGGAGGACGGAAGGCTTTATGTACTGGTGAGGAGGGCGAGGAGGCGTGGCTGACTACGTGGCCCTGGCCGTCAGCCTGCTCACGACGGCGGGGATCGGCTACGTCAGCGGCTGGGCGTTCAAGAGGCTGCTCGGCGTGATCGAGACCTTCCTCGCGGTCGTCTTCCTCATGTTCGGCGGCGCCGCCGCGCTCGGCATCATCACCGTGAACCCCGAGAGGCTCCTCTACTGGCTCGGGTGGGCGTCGGAAAAAATATGGGGGTTGGTCGACGTTAACGCGATCCTCGCCACCGCCGGCTCCTGGCTGATGGCGTTCACCGCCGGCTTCATCCTCGGTCTGGCGAAGGGCGCCCCCGCCAGCGCCCTCAGCGGCAGGCTCGCCGAGGCCAGCGAGTGGCTGGAGGGCTAGGGGCCCAGCGCCCTCGAAACCCTGTACAGGTCTTCCGCCGACAGCAGCACGAGAACCCTGTAGCCGCCGGACAGGTGGGCCATCTTCGCCAGGGGCAGGCTCCTCCTCCTCGCCAGGATCAGGGCCGCCCTCGCGCCGCCCCTCTCTACCTCGACTTTGAACCCTGGCGCGTACCCCACAGCGACCCCCTCCGCTTCTCCAGCTCGCGCTGGGCCAGGAGCCAGTCGTCGTCGCAGCGGCTGCAATCGTCCTCCTTCCTCTTGGAGAGCCCCCTGCCCAGCACCATCGGGGTGGCTGGGAGGGGGAGGGAGAAAAACGTTACGGGATGAGCGCGAGCGGGAGCAGGTGGATCGCGACCGCCAGCGCGTTGTGAGCGTAGCTCTCGGTCTTGAGCGGCCCCCTCACTCTGAAACCGAAGACCGTGACCCCGTGGACGGTCAAGGCGTCGGTGAGGATGTGGTCGACGGCGCCCACCGCCACCGTCACCGTCCCCGACAGCGCCAGGGGCCCGGTCAGGAGCAGGTAGACCGCGAGCTCGTGCAGGCTCCGGTGCCTCAGCCCCAGGATCCTCTCCAGAACGTCCGGCAGCACCGCCCCCACCGCGACGAGCACCGGCGCAGCGGCCCCCTCGCCCGGCGCCAGCGCCGCCGCCAGCAGCGCCGAGCAGAGCACGTGGGCCCACCACTTCACGCCCCACCCTCCCCGGCGCCGCTTTTAAAAGCGCCGCCTTTATCTACACCCTCCCCCGAGGGCCCGCGTGGCCGGCAGGAGCTACGAGCGGGGCCGCGCCTTCGAGTACAGGGTGAAGAGGAGGCTGGAGCGGGAGGGGTTCTTCGTGGTGAGGAGCGCCGGCAGCCACTTCCCAGACCTCCTCGCCGTGAAGGGCGGCGTGCCCTACGCGGTCGAGTGCAAGAGGGACGCGGGGCGGGTGACGAGGGCGGAGCTGGAGAGGCTCGCCGCCCTCCGCAGGTACGGGATCGTCCCCCTCGTCGCCTACCCGCGCGACGGGAGGATCGAGCTCGCGCCGGCGGAAACCCTCCTCGCGGCGAGGGTGGGGAAGCGTGGGAGGAGGGAGGCGTAGGCTCGCGGTCTGGCTGGCGCAGGGGGTCGCCGGCAGGCTGCTGGACGCCGCCACCACCTACCTCTGCCTCTCGCTCGGCCTCCAGGAGGCGAACCCGAGGGCCGCGCAGCTCCTGCCGAGGCCGGAGCTCTTCGTCCCCCTCCAGACCCTGGCGGGCGTCCTGCTCGGCCTCCTCAGCCA
>Ga0080005_120265_pt1 | contig 16009 bp, 15 predicted proteins | sample JossMetagenome_2_FD_69208 | JGI IMG/M metagenome (GOLD analysis project Ga0080005, IMG submission 69208) | Hot spring sediment microbial communities from Joseph's Coat, Yellowstone National Park, USA - JC3_ASED (SPADES assembly) (version 2) | ecosystem: Environmental > Aquatic > Thermal springs >... | reverse complement strand
CGCCTGCCTCAAGCACCCTCATGCCCGGCGTTAGGCCCGCCAAGGACGTCATGTAGCCGGCGTCCTTCGGGTAGACCACCTGGCTCCTCCTGGGGTAGACGTGCATTATCATGTCATAGAGAGTCGGCCTCAGCAAATAGGCAATACCCCTCTCAAGCTCGAGCCTTGAGCCCCAGGCCGCGCCCACGAGCTGGGAGCCCCTGAAGGCCCCGGCGAAGGTGGAGTATGAGGCCTTCTCCCTGGCCCTGAAGACGTAAGTCTTCCTCCTCTCCCTGCCCTCAACCAGCAGCAGCACCCAGTCGCCCTCAGCTATCGACATGGCCTGCCCCAGCTAAGCCTTTTGAAGTTCTAAGCTTTTTCTGAGCGCCGGCGCTGGCTTGGCCTACGCAGGCTTTGAGGTGGAGGGGGCTGAGAGAGTTCACGAAGAGCTGCTGAAGCTAGTCAGGGACATGGTCAAGCCTATTGACGTCAATGAAAGCAGGAGGGAGCTGGAGGAGGTCCTCAGGAGCCTGTCCAAGTGGTCCCCGAGGGAGCTCAGGCTTGGGTCAGAGCTGCCCAAGATTGAGGTCAGGCTGAGCAGGGCCTCAGCGCTGATAATAGTGCTGCCCCCCAGGCACGTGCTCAAGGCCGTCGAGGCCTCCAAGGACGTTGGACACTGCCTTGAGTGGGCAGAGGGAGCGGGCAAGTACCCGGTCCTCGTCTACTACTCCAGGAGGGGACAGATGACGACAACCGCCTACTTATACCTGGGGAACGTAATGGAGGACAACAACGTTGGTGTGCTCTTCGTCAACGGGCCGCCGGGCGAGGTGGCGGAGGTCCTGGAGGTCCTGGAGAGCAAGGGCGAGTACATGCCCCCTGAGAACGAGGCTGTCGAGTTCAGGTTCTGACCAGCTCCTCGGGCAGGGGCCTGGCGGCGAGGATCCTTACCCCGTTATTGACGAGGACCCACTCCACCTCCACCGGCGACCCTATAGCCTCCTCGGCCCTGAGCGAGAGCCTGGCCACCTCAAGAGCTGCCTCGTCGCTTATTGACTGGGCTCCAGGGTCCCTGACCTCGACCTCCTCGAGGCCGCTGGGGCCTACTGCCAGCGCCCTGGGCTTGGGCAGGACCCTCACCTCCTCCACCCTTAGGCCATCAGGGCTCAGCAGGAAGTTGTCATGAGGCGAGCCTCGGGTCAGGAGGGCCAAGTGGAGGCCTAGCACTGACTGCACCACCACGGCCCTCCTCCGGGTGACGGGGTCCAGCGTGTAGGCCAGCCCTGAGGCCGTGGCCCTGGGGACCTCTTGGACCACGGCCGACAGAGGCTTGGCGCCGTGGGCGGCGGCCCACGACTCGACCTCGGCGGCCCAGCCCTCAAGCCGACCCCTGAGGCACCTCGTGAATAGGAAAGAGGCCATGAGGGAGAGGAGGTTACCAGCCCCTAGGCTTGGCCTGACCAGAGCGCAGCCAAGGCCCAGGTCATCAGTGCTGCACCTAGGAGGCCATGACAGGGCCCTGTAGTCTACTGGGTGAAGCCCTGCCTTCCTTAGCCTGGAGAGCCACCTAAGCTCGTCGCCGCCCCGCTCCGCGTCCTCAAGGGGGACGCAGCTCATGAAAGCAGCCTCTCAAGGACCTGCCTGGCCTCGCCCAGCGGGACAGTCACCCTCTCGCCCTTACTCTGAGAGTAGAAGGTGACGGTGTTGGCCGACTCCTCCTGCGGGCCCACGAAGGCCAGCACCGGGACGCCCCACCTGGAGGCCTTCCTCCTCTGGACGTCCTGTCCTGACCTCATCAGGTCAACCCTGACGCTGAAGCCCCAGGACCTGAGCTGGTCAGCCACCCTCCAGGCGTACCTGAAGCTCTCAGGCGTCACGTTGACCACCACGACCTGCGTGTACGTCCTCTTGGAGGTGCTGAAGAGGCCCACCTCGACACCGGCGTCTATGAGCCTGTCAAGCCCTATGCTGGCCCCGGTTGCCGGGACCTGCCTCTTAGCCAGGAGGCCTATCAGGTTGTCGTACCTGCCTCCACCAGCCACGCTCCCTATGGCAGGCCTGTCCAGCACGACCTCGAGTATGGGCCCCGTGTAGTAGTCGAGGCCCCTGACCAAGGCCATGTCGAACACGAGGGCCGAGGGCCTCTTCACCAGGTCAACGACCTGGGCCAGGTGTTCAATTCCCTCCACAGCCCTCTTGTTTGAGCCGTGTTCCATTCTGAGCCTCTCTAGCACGTCCCTGGGCTCCCCCCTGAAGGAGAGGAGCTCCATGACCCTTGAGGCCGCAGGGGCCCCGAGGAGGCGCTCCAGCTCAGCCCTCACGCCCTCAGGGCCCACCTTGTCAAGCCTGTCAATGGCCCTGTAGACGGGCAGCGGGTCGCTGAGCCCCAGCTCCTCCTCGAAGAGGCCGGCCAGCACCCTCCTGTCATTTATCATCACCCTGAAGCCTCCCGACACGCCTATGGCCTCCATGGCGTCGACTATCACGTTGATGACCTCCGCGTCGGCCTCCGGGTAAGGGCTCCCAACTATGTCAACGTCCGCCTGGTAGAACTCCCTGTACCTCCCCCTCTGGGGCTCCTCGTGCCTCCAGACTGGGGCTATCTGGTACCTCTTGAAGGGCAGCGGCATCTCAGGGTGAGAGGCGACGTACCTTGCCAGGGGCACCGTCAGGTCGTACCTGAGGGCGTACTCCCTGTCGCTCCAGGGGTCCTTGAACCTCCAGATGAGCCTCTGCTCCGCCTCCTCGCCGTACTTGCCCGCCAGTACCTCCCAGTGCTCCACGGCAGGCGTCTCAAGGGGGTCGAAGCCGTACCTTCTGTAGACGGCCTCGAGCCTTGATATTATCTCCTTCCTGAGTATAGCGAGCTCAGGCGGCACGTCCCTGAAGCCGCGGGGAGGCCTGAGCTCCAACCCTGCTCCTCGGCCTGCCTGCCCCAGGAGGTAATAGGCTTAGGCCTCCTCTACAAGCTCCACGAGCCTGCCCGGCACTGAGGCTGAGACGTAGCAGGGCCTTGGCCTGAGCCCCTCGTGAACATAAGCGACGAGGTCCTCAAGGCTCCCCTCACCCCCTACCGCCTCCCAGAGGGGCCTGTGGTCAACAGGCCTCAGCAGGTCCCTCAGGGACGAGGCGAGGGCCTCAACGTCGGCGTGCCCCTCCTTGTCCGCGTAGCAGAGACACGCCCTCACGGTCACGTCATGGCCGTGCAGACCGTAGCCCATGGACTCGAGCCTCATGGCCACGCTCACTGTCTCCTCCGCGCACACCCTCCACGGCAACGCCTCATCACCTTGACTAGCGAGACCGCTATCGACGCTATCGCCAGGGCCAGGGAGGCTATCACCAAGGGGGGCAAGGCCCTCTTGTCTAGGCTGGCGAGGACTAGCATAAAACCCTGCAGCCCCACATTAGTGACGGTGACTAATCGCGGCCTGCGTTGATTCACCCGAGGACTTCATAAGGAGACATAACGTCAACGCGAGAATAGTTGACTTCGGGGAGAGCGTGGAGACCGTCGACGCTGCCTCAAGGGTCACGGGCACACCTCCATCAGACATAGTCAAGACCCTCCTGCTGATAGTTGACGGCAGGCCCATGGCGGTCCTGCTGCCCGGCGACAGAAAGCTCGACTACAGGAAGCTCTCAGCCCTCATGAAGGCAAGCAAGATAAGGATGGCCTCACCTGACGAGATAGCTGAGCTCACTGGCCTCATGCCAGGAGGGGTAACACCTCTCTCGGAGTGCATAAGGGGGCTCAAGGTCATAATGGACTCATCCATAGCCTCAAAGGAGAGCGTCTGGGTGGGGGGAGGGACGCCGACAAGCCTGGCCCAGGTGTCTGTTAAGGACCTAATAAGGACCCTGAGGCCGACCCTGACGGAGGTGTCGCAGTGAGGCTGAGGGCGACCCCGGCCGAGCTGGCCCTCCTGCTCACCATGTCCTCCTTTGGCCTGGCCGCCTCAGCCCTGGTGCTGTACGAGTTCTACACCCTTCACAGGCTCCCCCCGCTCTGCCAGTACCACCCTAACTCCGGCGGGATTCAGCTCAACTGCTACGCCGTCCTCACGAGCCCGTACTCGAGGGTAGGCCCCTTCTCGCTCGACGCCCTGGCGGCCGCGTGGTTTATCGCTAACATCTGCCTCTCGCTTATCGTCTGCCTGGCGCCCCTGACGGCTGCCAGGTTGGCGCTGAGGGCCCTCTTCGCGTGGAGGTTCATGGGCATCGCTGTGGTTCCCTACCTGGTCTACGTTGAGCTCGCAGTGATAAGGGCCATATGCCTGTACTGCACCGTTATGCATGCCGCCATAGTCGTCGACTTCATTGTTATAAGTTACGTTCTCTTCTCCAGGAGGTCAAGGCTGAGAGCCGTCATAATGGGGCCTAGGTGAAGGAGGTCACCCGATCGACCCATCCTCATAGGCCCTTGCCTCAGCCTATGTCGGCTAGATCATCCCTTATGTAGTGGACCTCTGCGGGCCTTTTAGGTTTCTCGTCGGCTAGGAGGCGAGGGAACTCACAGGCCCCTTAACGAGAGGCCGTCAGCAGCCCTGGTTGCCGTTCCTCTCCCAGGGCACCACTAGGAGGGGCTCGTCCTGAACATAGGTCTTGCCCAGCTTCAGCGACATCTCTGCCTTAGCTAGCTCATAGCCGAGGTAGGCCGCGTGCTCAGGGTCTAGGCCAAACCTCCTCACGGCCGCCCTGGCCACGCTCAGGGCGTGTCTGCCTACCAAGGCGCCCTGAGGGGAGCCGTCCCTGAAGAAGGTGACCACGACTCTCCCCCTCTCATGGTCGGCGTTGATCACCAGGTACTGGTCCGCCGAGACCTTGGGCTCTACGTACCCTACCTCCTCCGCCTCGGCGGCCTGGACTGCTCTCGGCGGCCTGACGCCCTGCTTCACCACGAGGAGCCTGCTGAACATCCCCCTCTCGGTGGACCTGAGCTGCCAGGCAGTCTCAGCCAGCCTCAGGGCCTCCCTGGCCTCAGCCGTTGACCTGTATGACTTGTACGTCTCCTCAACCACCAGGTAGGCCGAGGCCCTCAGCTCAACAGCCATAAGGGAGAGCAGCGCGTGGACCCCGAGCGTGTCGGCCTCCACTTCCTCCGTTACGTCAGCTGCCGAGAACAGGATGGGTGACCTGAGTTTCGAGGAGGCCTCAAGGTACCTGGAGAGGCTCCTCGCCATGCCGAGCGGCGGCACCTCGACAATGGGGTCGAGGATCAGCCTTGAGCCCGAGAGCCTACCCTCAGCCTCAGATAGCTCGTTAATGTCGCCTGAGGAAGCCACCACGACCTTTCCACTGAGCAAGTCCCTGGCCCTGAGGGCCATGGCCGCGGTCATTACAACGCCCTCGGCCCCTGCCTCCAGGGCCCTCTCAGCGAACTCCTCATTAGGCGCCTCGGCCAGGACAGGCCTCCCAGCCCTGAGCGCCTCCCTCACCCTTGAGGCTACCTCCTCAGGACGCCAGGAGGGGTCGGCGCCTACTATCACTACGTCAGCACCGTCCCCTGACAGCCTGGCGGCCGTCTCGGCAACCCTGCTCGAAGGCACGGAGGGGTCGATCTCAGACATAATGACGAGCGGAGGGCCCCTGCGCGCCACGGGCCTGTCGCCGACCCTGAAGGCCTCCTCGTAGCTCAGGCTCGGCATAAGGGAGCCCAGGACCTCATCTGCGCTCTTAACGGCGTCGAGCTGGGCGCCCCTGGCGACCTGGGCCAGGGTGGCCGGGAGCTCGCCAAGGGACTTAGGCCCCTTGTACGTGGGCCTCTCCACAACCTTGGCCACCTCGCCGGCGTCCCCGCTCACGGTGCCTGGCAGTATGATCATATCAACGGAGGAGAGGGCCTTGGCCAGAGCAGGCCTCGACCTTATGATTGACGCTATGGCCCTGGTCGAGAGCAGTGATATGACCGGGACTGGGAGCGCTACAACCATGGCCTCCACGTCCTTGACGCCGCTGACCGTCTCCCTGACCAGCGGCTCAGCTGTCCTGCTGGTGACTATGCCGACCCGCATCTTCTCCCCTCTGGATACGGTATCCAGCTATTAAAGCCTACGTCCTGTCCGGCCGCGAGATGCGCACAGACCCTTTAATATTCCCGACCTGCCCAAGAGGAAGGGGAACCTTGAAGGCAAACCTGCTTCAGGCCTTTGGACCTGACCACCTCAGGTTCACCGACGTGCCTGACCCCTCGCCCGGCCCAGGCGAGGTAATGATAAGGGTCATAGCCTCAGGCGTCAACCCTGTCGACTACTACACGGTCACGGGCATGAGAAACGTTAGCCCCATGCCCCACATACCTGGCGTCGAGGTGGCTGGGGAGGTCGTTAAGGTAGGCCAGGGGGTTCAGGGAGTGGAGCCCGGCGACAGGGTCGTAATCTACCCGAGGCTCTTCGACGGCACCTGCGACCTCTGCCTCGCAGGCCACGAACACCTCTGTCGCAACGGCGGCCTCTACGGCGTCTCCAGCAACGGGGGCTGGGCAGAGTACGCCATAGCTAGGGCTACCAACGTGTTCAGGCTGCCCGACTCCGTTGACTGGGACCTGGCAGCCTCGATCCCCGTCGCAGCCCTCACCCCCTTCCACGCGCTCCTCGAGGCCGGCGTGGTCCCGGGCGACACCGTAGTCGTCATAGGGGCTAGCGGCAACACCGGCCAGTTCGCGGTGCAATTCGCCAAGCTCATGGGGGCCAGGGTGCTTGCCGTCACGAGCAAGGGGTGGCTTAAGGAGCTCGGGGCTGACGAGGTGGCCCCACTTGAGCAGAGCCTTGAGGCCCTTAAGAGGATGACCGGCGGCAACAGGCTGGCAGACGTCGTCATTGACTCCATAGGGAAGAGGACCATCACGACAAGCCTCAGGCTCCTCGACAGGAGGGGGAAGCTCGTGACCTTTGGGGCCCTGACCGGGGAGGCGGGCCTCGAGTCAATCAGCGACATCTACTCGAGGGAGCTCAGGATCATAGGCGTCACGGGAGGCACGAGGAGGGAGATGGCAAGGCTCTTGGAGCTCGCCTCGAGGGGGCTACTTAAGGTCAGGGTGTGGAAGAGGCTCAAGCTCTCCGAGGCCAGGAAGGCCCTTGGCCTCCTCTTCTCAAGGGAGAGGGACGGCAGGATAGTCCTGAGGGCCTGAAGGTGAAGGCCTTGATTGAGACCGTCCTGGCCAGGTCCTCTAAGCCGGTCCTCACGGTCCCCTCGACAAGCACTGTCAGGGAGGCAGCCGAGTTCATGGCCTCCGCGGGCGTGAGGAGGCTAGCTGTAACTGAAGAAGGGAGGGTCATAGGAATCTTCAGCGCCTACCACCTGGTCAGGATCCTTGCGACCGGGGCTGACCCCTCCTCCCTCAGGGTCTCCGAGGCAGGCCTCGAGGTGCCTGCCTTCCTTGAGCCCACGGCGACGCTCCTCGAGGCGGCCAAGGTCATGGCGTCAAACAACGTGACCTCTGTCATCGTGGGCTCCGAGACGAACCCCCTCGGCATACTGACGACCCATGACGTTGTGGCCGCCCTGGCCATGTCGGCCCTCGGCAGCAGGCCCCTCAGCGGGGCCCTGGTCAAGTCCTACCCCTACGTTGACCTCGGGGCAACGCTCCTCGAGGCCGCCCAGGCCATGATCTCGAAGGGCACGAGCGGGGTGCTAGTCCTCGACGGCGACCTCCTCATCGGCGTCCTGACCGTGAGGGAGGTGGTGGCGAGGTATGCGAGGGAGGGGCAGGAGGGACTCATGACAAGGGTCTCAGACCTGCCCGTGCCTCCAGGCGCCTACATAGATGAGGGGGCCACGGTCTCGGAGGCCGCAAGGGTGATGGAGGAGGAGGGCGTTGATGTGGCCCCCGTGCTCTGCGGGGGCAGGGTCTGCGGGGCCATTGACGACATAACCCTGACCAGGTGGCTGGCTTCCTCCTAGCCGCCGCCCGTCTCGGGCAGTATCACTACGACGCTCCCGGGGCTCACAGGCGTGTTGGGCTCTGCCCCCTTGCCGTCGACAAGGAGGACGTAGTCCGACCTCCTAAGCTTCCTTATGACCGGCGCTATGTCCTCAACCCTGGCCTCCCCCTCAACGTCAACCTCTGCCTCTGAGGCGCCTGCCAGGTCAGCTATGTAGCCCAGGAACTTCACCTTGACCTTGCCCACTGGGCCTCCCCGGACCAGAGAGCCCGTGGAATTTTTCTCACTTTTTACTTATGGTGGCTTTATTGCCAACGCTGTTAAGCCCCTGGATCCTTCAACCGGGGGAGGCGCCTTGAGGAGGTACGCCGAGCTCTCGTCAGGGCAGTTCAGGGAGCTGGCCGACAGGGCTGTCTTCATCGTGCCCGTAGGCAGCGTTGAGCAACACTGCGAGGGACCCCTGGGCACCGACCTCATGATAGCTGAGGCCGTCTCGGAGGCGGCCTGCGAGCACCTAGAGCGCTCGGGGACCCCATGCGTCCTCATGCCAGCGATTCCCTATGGCCTCTCCGCCGAGTGGCAGGGGGCCCCTGGGACCATATCGGTGCCCCTCCAGCACCTAGTTGGCCTAGTACAGGGGATAGCCAGGTCCCTTGTGGAGGGCGGGGCCAGGGCTGTGGCCTTCGTGAACGGCCACTACGGGAACTCGCCAGCCATTCAGGCCGCCCTCAGGGACATCATGCCGTCCCTGCCTGAGAGCGTCAGGCTTGTGCTCGTTGACTACTGGGAGGCCCTGGACATTGACGTGGGGCACGCTAGCGAGGCCGAGAGGGAGGTGCTCAGGGCTCTCGGGTACCCATGCGTAAGCTTTGGGGAGTGCGAGAGGGCATTGCCCTCGCCCAGGGGGGCCAGGGTCTTCTCAAGGCCCTCCCCAGGTCCCCAGAGGCTCAACGCCAGGGCTGGACAGGGGCTGACGAGGGAGCTCATAGGGGCCGCCGTGGCCGACGCCATAATGAGGGCCCTGGAGGAGTCGTCGAGGTCAAGGGTTCTCCCTTAATGCTTTTAAGGTCACGTTATTGCGGCGTGGTAGGACCACCATGCTGACAAGGGAGCAGAAGCTGGTGATGCTCTCGACAACCCTTGACATGTTCCTAGAGGGGGTGTTTGTCACTCTCTCGCCAATCTCGGTCCAGTGGCCCTTCGTGCCGGGCTGGGCTGTCCCACTGCTCTTCATCATGATGCCGATAGGCACCATCATAGGCAACTCCACCTTTGGGAGGCTGACGGACCTGCGGGGAAGGAAGCTGACGTACTTGAGCATGCTGGCCGTCTACGCCGTTGGCTCAGCCCTTGTGATCCTTTCGTCCAACGTATACGAGTTGCTGGCCGGGCTGCTCATAGTGTACTCCGCCATAGGAGGCGAGGTTCCTGTAGTGCTGAGCTACTTAGTCGAGAGCGCCCCCGTCAACATAAAGGAGAGGGTGGTAGTTCTGATAACCAACGTTGGAAACGTAGGCGCGGTCGTGGCCGCCGCCTTAGCCCTAATGACGAGCGGCGTGTCGGTCAACGCTGAGAGGCTGGCCTTAGGAGTCCTCATAGGGCTGGCCATATCAGTCCTGGTCATAACCAGGTCGCTCGTGCCCGAGTCCAGGCCCTGGGCCTCCCTGCCGAGGGAGAGGAGGGGAAGGGTCAGCCTGAACTACGAGAGCGCCAGATTCGCCCTGGCTTCGCTCACCCTCATGGCCATATCCTCGGTGCTCACCTTTGGCCTGTTGGCCCTCAGCATAGGGCCTGAGGAGTTCCCAAGCGTCTCCAACGAGATACTCCTGGTGTACTTCATAGGCGAGGTCCTAGGCGGCTTCCTAGCCGCCTACCTTGTCACCTACGTGGGCAGCAAAGGCTTCACCCTGGCCAGCTACCTAGGAGGGCTCGTGACCACCGTGGCCGCGGTCTTAGTCCTCAGGCTCGGGCCTGTGCCGTTCTTAGCGCTCCTGCTGGCTAACGGCGTCTTCACCGAGACCGTGTGGGCCTCAAGGAACGTCCTGGAGTCCCTCGCGTTTCCAACGAACTTCAGGGGGACAGGGATCTCGCTGGTCAGGATAGCCGCCTACGTCCTGCTGGCCGCCAGCTACCTGGTCACCGCCTCCATGACGCCCGTTGGGTATCTGATGTTCGCGGCAGCCATGTGGGCCCTGGGAGTAGGGGCCTCGCTGGCCTGGTACATTAGGGGGCCTGAGCTGGTAGGCGCAACGCTTGTCAACCTGCCTGAAGAGTTTAAAGTCAGGCCGCCAAGGAGGCGCTGGGGTCAGCGTGGCAGCGATACTGGTTAAGGACGTCGTCAAGTTCTACGGCTCAACCCCGGCCCTGAGAGGCCTCTCCTTCGAGGTGCCTGAGGGAGGAAGGTACGCCCTTCTGGGCCCCAACGGGGCCGGCAAGACGACGACGCTGAGGCTCCTGGCCGGCCTGCTCAAGCCAGACGCTGGCGTCGTGAGGGTCCTTGGGAAGGACCCCGTGGAGGACTATGAGGTCAAGAGGTACATAGGCTACCTGCCTGAGGACGCGACCCCCTACCTGGCCCTGACCGTGAGGGAGAACCTGGAGTACATAGCTGCCCTGAGGGGCCTTGACGACCCGAGGGACAGGGCCGAGAAGGTCATGGACCTCCTGGGGCTTAGGAAGTATGAGAGGTACAGGGTCTCAGCTCTCTCGAGGGGCAACGTTCAGAGGTTAGCAATAGCACTGGCCATCATACATGAGCCCAAGGTCCTCCTCCTAGACGAGCCCCTCAACTACCTCGACATACCGACCCAGGAGGAGGTGGTCTCGGTGCTCTCGAAGATGAACGCTACCTTCCTGGTCTCGACCCACATAATGAGCGTGGCCGGAAGGCTAACGGACAACATAGTCATGATATCTAACGGGAGGCTGATATGGCAGGGGACCTTTGAGGACCTGAGGAAGATGGCCCACGAGGAGGAGCCCATAGAGAGCGTGGTGGCCAGGATGATGAGAAGTGTCAGCCCTTAGGCTGATAAGGTTCGTGATCAAGACGAGGCTCTCAGGGGGCGCCCTAGCGCTCCTTCTCTTCATAGCAGTAGTCATGTTGATGACTGGCCTCTCTATGACGTTTTCTAGGGCCCGCTCACTGCCTACACCAGGTTTCACCGAGTTCTTCAGAGGTTACATGACCCTCATGTTGGCCATACTGATGCTGGCCCCGGTCCCAGCGGGGGCCCAGATGTCAGTGCTGAAGTCCGACAGGGACTACCTCTTCACGCTACCCGTAAGGCCCAGGGACCTGGGCCTGGCCCTCTACATAGCCTACATGCTCCTCTCGGGCGTCTACACGCTGGCCTTCATAGGCGTCTACGAGCTGCTCCTCGGCGTCCCGCCGCTCTACGCTGCAATCAACACGGCGCTCCTCATAGTAATGTTCACGTCCCTCTGGCACGTGGTGACGGACCTCGGGCGAAGGCGCGGGCTCCTCCTGTCCCTGGCCCTCGTGGGCTGGTCCTTGACGTCCCTCGTGAAGGACCCCGTGACCCCCGTCTCTGCCCTCTACGGCTACTACGTGCCTGGCGCCCTGACCCTCTCGGCTGTCAGTGTAGCACTGACCTACCTCTCCCTCTCAAGGCTTAGCAGGGCCCCGCTCCTCTACAGCTTCCCTATAAGCGAGCCCCTGAGGCCTAAGGGCGCTGAGGGCGGCGGGCTCCTGTCATTCCAAGACGTCAGGGGGCTCAGGGCCCTCGTTAAGCTCCGGATGAGCCTGGTGCAAATGGGCTTCAGCACCAGGACACCTGCGGCTACTAGAGTCGGAGTAGGCAGGACCCGCCTTCCACGGGCCCTTGTCACAATGAGCGCGGTAGCGGCCGCGCTCGTTGCCGCAGGATACGTACTTCATAGGCTCGACGTACTGACGCTGGAGGCCGCTAAGAGCTTCTTAATCTCGAAGCAGAACTCCACGTCGTCGTTCGAGGGCTTCATGGTGTTCTTCCTCGTCGTGCTCTTTCCGCCCATGTACTCAACGACCTTCACAGCCATGGCCCTGCCAACGGCCTCCGTGGGCCTCGAGAGGCCCTGGCTCGCCTTCACCTCGCTTGAGCCGGGCAGCTACATGAGGTCGAGCGGGCTCATAACGTTCGCCCAGTCCTTAATCCTCAACGTCCCCCTGGCCTTATCATACGCTGTCCTGGGGCTCATCGGGGTGCCTGGGTGCCTCGCGGTCGTGCCGCTGCTCCTCATGATGGTGCCCTCCGTGGCCCTCATCTCTCACTTCCTCACGGCTTACTTCGTCCTGACGCCACAGATCAAGTTCGAGGGCCTCGCCACGACCCGCGTGAGCGGCAAGCAGGTCTTCGCGTCCCTGCTGCTCTTGTCAGTGATGTTCAGCATGTTCACCGTTCCTCTCTTGTCGGCGTCTGGCATCGGGGGGCCTGTGCTGAGCCTATACGTCTCCATAGCCTTCCTAGTGGCCGCTCTGCCCCTCATGCTTACGAGAGACCCGTGGAGGAGGGCTGCCCTCAACCTGGTGGAGGGCGGCTACTCCTAGGCGCCCGTAAATAAGCCTCCTGGGCTTCGCTCATAGGGGACCCTTGGACGCCGCGGGAAGGCTGAGGCTGGTGTGGTTCGTCGTAAGGACTAGGCTGAGCAGGGGGCTTGTGGCGTTAACCCTCGTCATGGTCGCCTACGGCCTGGTCAGCGCTGCCTACCTCTACACGGGCCGCGTGACCCTTCCCCCGGCTGACGTCAGGGCCTACAGGGTCATGGCCATAGTATATTCCGCCGTCCTCCTATTCCTCTCTTCAATGCAGGGCGGGATGGCAGTCCTCAAGTCAGACAGGGACTACCTCTTCACGCTGCCCGTGAGCAGGTCTGAGCTGGCGTTCTCCCTCTACGTAGGTCAGCTCATGCTCGGCGGCCTCCTGACTGTCGCGTGGCTCGGCTGGTACCTGCCCTTCGTTGAGGTGCCCCCAGGCTACGCGGCCTTCGACCTGGTCCTCTTCGTCCTGCTCATGACGTCACTCTCGGCCTCGGTTGCCGAGCTGCCTGCCAAGAGGAGGGCGCTGGCGGCCTCAGCCATAGCGCTCTGGGCGGCCTCAGGCATCTGGAACCCCGTGAGCCCGTCGAGCTTCTTCTCCGCCCACTTCCTCGCTGGCACCCTGACGCTGGCAGCCCTCTCGGTTGGGCTCACGTCATACACTCTGAGGAGGCTGGGCAGGGCCCCGCTCATATTGGGCTCCCAGGCCTCGCAGCCCTCCCCTTCTGAGGGGCCTGTCCTGTCCTTCCAGGGCGCCAGGGGCCCAGCGGCCCTGCTGAGGATGAAGCTTAACTCAATCACCCTGAGCGGCAGGGTCGGCGGCTTCAGCGCAGGGGGCTCAAGGTACTTCAGCAGGAGGGTGAGCCTGCTGAAGTTCATGGGCTACATGGCGGTCGCCTCGCTCTCCCTGCTGGCCGCCGCCCTGGCCCTCTACGCCCTGGGGCTCCTGCCCACCGGCTACCAGGCCGTCAGGGACGCTAGGTCAGGAGGGGCCACGGCCTTCTGGCTCCTCTACATGCCAGCTGTCATAGCTGAGGTCCTCTTCATAGGCTTCAGCTCCTCTGACGTCATCAACGAGAGGCCCTGGCTCGCCTTCACCTCCCTAAGCCCAGGGAGGTACCTGAGGCTGAGCGCCCTGAGCTGGGCGTTAGTGACCCTGGCCTCGCTTGTCCCGTTCTCCATAGCGTACCTGGCCATATGGCTTCTCGGCGTCTGGCCGGCCATAGGCCTGCTGCCCCAGCTCCTCATAACGACCCCCGCGCTGTCGGTGCTTGCCTACTTCGCCTCGGCCAGCCTGGTCATGATGCCCCAGCTCAGGTACGAGGGCTTCACCCCTGGACAGGCAGGCACTAGGGGCCTCGTGCTGGCCATTATAGTCATGGTGCCAGTCATAATGCTCTCCTACTCCCTGAACTCGTTCAGCTTCAGCCTCTACTCATCCCTGGCGTCATTAGCTCTAGTCTCGCCCCTCCTGGCCCTGGACAGGCCCTGGGCCTCGGCCTCTAGGAAGCTTGTTGAGAGGGGATACGTGTGACGGCCTGCTGGCCCCCTCCGTCGCCATTAACGCCCTGAAGGGCTGCCCCAGGGCTGAGGGCCTCAGGCGCCTTGCCCTTTGACCTCAGGTACTCCATCACCTTGTCGTGAAGGAAGGCCAGTATCTTCCTCTTGTCCTCCATCAGCACCACGTCGCTGTAGCCCTTTACGAAGGTGTTGTGGGCGAACGGCGACGGGTACGGGAGCGGGCCCCTGACTAAGACCTTGACCTCGCCCCTGGCTATCCACTCCAGCACCTTCTTGGCGCTCTCTATGTCCATGTAGTCCTCGAGTATCTCCCTGAAGGTCTCCTTGACGACAGGGCTCTCCGGCATGAGCTCAAGCATGACATCAAGGAGCCTCTGGGCGCTCAGCTGCATCCTCTCAGGGCTCCTCTCGTGCCCCCTGTACCTCCTGAGTATCATGAAGCTCCTCTGGGCCACGTGCCTGAACCTCCTCCTCATCATCTCAGTCCTGGCTATTGCCCTCTCGAGGATGCTCCTCAGGCTCCTGCTGTTAACCGTTGAGAGCAGGCCCCTTATGAGGTTCTCGTCGGGCGCCCTGCCCTCGTAGGTCAGCATGAAGGCATTGTCAGTGACCGAGACCTTGACCGGGACCCCAAGGGTGTCGGCCAGGACGCTGGCGAACGCCCTTGAGAGGGCGTCGTTCGTCCTCCTCCCAAAGAGCGTGTGGAAGACTATGTTCCACTCCCCCTCATCGTCCTGGAAGTACTCGATCAGCACCGTCCTCCTGCCAGGCACGATGCCCACGTACGCAAGCTGCTCCCAGAGGTACTGAATCACCTCCTCGGCGGCGTGGGGCTCAAGCCTGTACTCCTCTATCAGAAGCCTTCGGGCCTCGTCAACCCTTCCCTCCTCTATGAGCCTCCCTATGGTCTCCCTGAACTCGCCCACAAGGAGGGCGCTGTCGAAGGCCAGGGGCAGCATCTCGCTGAACCAGCTCGGCACTGTCGGCCTCTCGTGCTCGGCGGGCTCAACGAACGCCTTCATGCCGTCCGCCTTGAGGAACCTGTAGGTCTTGCCGCCCAGGACAAATATGTCGCCGGGCTCCAGTATCTCCACGAACTCCTCCTCAAGCGACCCTATGTTCTTACCCCTCGATATCACCTTGACCTTGGCCTCATCAGGTATAGTGCCGGCGTTGAGCTGGTAGATCATCCTGGCGCCCCTCTTCCTCCCGAACTCGCCGAGCTCCTCGTCAAGCCTTATCTTAGAGTAGACGCCCTCGCCCTCCAGCCCCTCGTCCCCTCCGAGGAACCTGAGCACCGACATGTAGTCGTCCCAGCTGAGGCCGTGGAAGGGGTAGGCCCTCCTTATCACCCTGTAGGCCTCGTCTATCCTCCACCTCCTCTCAATTGACATGCCGATTATGTGCTGGGCCAGCACGTCAAGCGGGCCCCTAGGTATGTGAACCTTGTCTATCTTCCTGTCCATGGCCGCCCTGGCCAGCACCGTGCACTCAACAAGGTCATCCCTGTCCACAACGACTAGGACCCCCCTGCTCACCTGGGTTATGTGATGTCCTGACCTGCCCACCCTCTGGAGGAGCCTGCTCACGCTCTTGGGACTGCTCAGGAGGACCACAAGGTCTATGTACCCTATGTCTACGCCGAGCTCAAGGCTTGTGCTCGAGACGACAAGCCTCAGTAGGCCCCTCTTCAGCTTCTCCTCAACGTCAAGCCTCACGTCCCTCGAGAGGCTGCTGTGGTGGGCCTCTATCTCGTCCATATCGATATAGCCCCTTGAGCTCATGAGCTTCTTAAGCCTGAACACAACCCTCTCCGTGGCGCTTCTCGTGTTAGTGAAGACAAGGGTCGTCCTGGCGGTCTTCGACAGGTCGGCTATGGTGTTGTAGATCTCCTCGTTTATCTTGTCGGGGTCCCCATGTATGAGGTCCACCTTGGGCGTGACCACCCTTACGTCGAAGGGCTTGGCAAACCTGGCGTCAACTATCTCGACGGGCCTCGGCCTCCCCTCATCGTCGTAGCCCCCGAGGAAAAGGGCCACGTCCTCGAGCGGCGCTATGGTCGCCGAGAGGCCTATCCTCTGCAGCCCAG
>Ga0080005_127552_pt1 | contig 16017 bp, 17 predicted proteins | sample JossMetagenome_2_FD_69208 | JGI IMG/M metagenome (GOLD analysis project Ga0080005, IMG submission 69208) | Hot spring sediment microbial communities from Joseph's Coat, Yellowstone National Park, USA - JC3_ASED (SPADES assembly) (version 2) | ecosystem: Environmental > Aquatic > Thermal springs >... | reverse complement strand
GCGCCGGTATCGACCAGGAGCTCCACCTCGGCCCTCTCCGCGGGATTCGTCAAGCTCCAGATCGTCGCCCTCACAGCAAAAGTGCCCATCGGCCTAGAGGACAGGCCCGATTTTATGCGTTATCCCGCCGGCGGCACTCCTCGACCGTCGGCGGAGTCGGGCCGAAGCGGGGCCGTCCATGGCCTGCTCCGCATGGGCCCAGCCGATGCCGCAAAGCCCCCTCTGAGGCGGTCGGCGCCCCCTCGCCGCAGAGCGGTCCACGGACGCCTCACCCCGCTCGCACCGTTGCAGGCATAGGCGGAATTGGATCTATTCGATACTAGCTCACAGCTTCAAAGGACCTCCTCCAGCGCCACGGCCTCCCTCCTGCTTTCTATTAGCCACACCTTGAGCTCCTTGGCCCTCTGGACTGCCGAGGGCTCCGCGACGAGGGTATAGAGGACTGTCACAAGCCTGCCGGAGATCTTCTCCGGCCACCTCCTCTGGAGCTCCCGTATCCTTTCGACGGCCCTCTCCACGTCCCTCCGGCCGGCCCTAACCTTAGCCTCGCCGACTGCTGTGACGGCGCCGGCGTTGCAGTAGACGTCCAGCTCGTAGTCGGCGTCTAGGCGCAGCCTCTCCGCCGCGCATCTGTAGCCCCTCCGCTCAAGCAGATACTCAACCATCTCACGCCCACCATCCTCCACGCTGATGGCCAAGGCCTCGATCTGCTCCTTAGTAGCCATCTTATCCTCGATACGTCTCAAGTTGCTCTCGACGCGCTTCAAATCCTCCTTGGTGGCCATTACGTTCCTGATCTCGCGGAATTCGGCCTCGGCCCACTTCTTGAGATCTCCTATGGCCGTCTCTAGGTCTTGCTTTGTGGCGTATTGCTTCAGATCCTCCTTAGTGGCCATTTGGTCTTCCAGCCGTTTTATGTCCTGCTTTGTCGCTAACTGTTTCATGTCTTCTTTCGTGGCCACGTTGAGGGGTATGGCGACCGCCCCGGCCACCGCCTGCGCCAGCTTTAGCTTGGCCTCCGGGTGCTTCGTGAAGAGGTCCAGCAGCGCCTCGGCGGCCCCGCCGTCGGACCTCAAAGCCTCAAGCACGAGATCCCTGAGGAAGGACGGCTCCCTCTCCACAAGCTCCCTCAAAGCCCGCTTCAGAACCTCGACATCCACAATACATCTGGAACCGTTTTAAAAAACCTTAAGTATCGCGGCGGGCGGCCCCCGCCGCGGGCGGCGTTCCGGGGCGGTCGAGACGGGCCCCGCGCTCAGCGGCCCACGGCCGAAGCCGCATCCCGGCCCGCTGAGGCTGAAGACTGCGGCGTCGAGCGCCCCGGCGGCGTGCCCGCCGGATCGCAGAAGGCGCCCCTACACCTGCAGGGCCCTTTGGCAACGGAGATGCCCGGGGCGCGGATGGGTCGAGCCCCGCCCGACCCTAGGTACATTCCCGCAGTGCGCTCAACGTTCGCGCTCCACGCCTAATGGTTCCTCTCAAGGCGCCTCTACGCGCCTCTGAGGATGCGGCTGGGTTGCCGTTGTAGGACTCGGCGCATGGCGGCCATATGCAGGCCGGACGGGCCTCGGGCCGGAGGAGATCAAGGGCCCTCGAAGCCGCAGGCAGGGCACCTGTAGGATATGCCCAGCTTCCTCGCCTTGTAGTTCCTGATTATGGACGTGCGGCCGCAGTTGGGGCAGACGAACTCGACGCCGCGCTCCAGGGGGGCCAACGTCCAGTTGGTCATGGTGTCGCTCGGCGGAGAGGGCCCGTACAGCTTGGCGCCTCTGATGGACATGCCACCCCTCGACAGGCCCCCCTTTTAAATTTTATCTGTCCAGGTCACTGCAGAAGGGGGCTTCGCCCCATCCTGGGCGGCTTTCAGCCAACTCGCTGCGGCGCCCACGAGCTCGGCGCATGGGGCCCTCCAGATGCCCTCCGCAGCATTCCGCCACTACTCCGCAGCCCACGCGGCGTAGCCCGCAGGGGCCTTGACCAGCGCGGCGAAGCTCTCGGCGTCTGTCTCCCGGCGCGTCGGCCCTGGCCGTGGGCTACGCCGCGTCGTCGTCCTCGCCCTGCAGAAGGCCATCGCCTAGCCGCGCGAGCCGCTCATCTCATCGGCTATCACCATCCTAGGAGGTCTTGCTGTTTCGCCCTTCTCAGGCCGAGCCCCTCCGCATACGATACCCACGAGAAGCCCCTCGACGCCCTTCCCGAAGCCCTCCGGTCTCAGGAGCTTCTCGCCTGCCCCTCTCCACGATCTCCACGGCCTATTCGTAGACGGCCCCCGCGCCTCGGAAGTATATAGCCTACGAGCTCGGATACAGGCCGGTACATCCGGCGGCTGGCGTACGTGCGGCGACCGGGCTCCGCCCCTCCGCAGCCCCACCAGACGCTCAGCCACGCGGTAATTGCAATATCACTGGGCGGCGCGGCTCCGGAGGCGCGGCGAAGGCCCACCGCCGGGCTAGGGCCGTTACGGAGACGCGGCGCCGCCCCTCCGGCCCCTCCGAGCCTCCCGGCGTCCTCCGGCCGGGGCGCTGGCGGCCTAGAGGCCGCGTCCGCCGGCCGCGGCGTCCACGCGAGCCCGCGGATGGCCCGAGGAAGGCCGACGGGAGCCCGCGCTCTAGGGACGAGCCCGCCTCCGCTCATTGAGGCCGCCGAGGCGCCGGCCTCCCCCACCCGCGGGGGATGAGCCCGCCGAAGGCGGGGGTTCGGCGGACGTCGAGCCTCGCCGCGCGGCGGCCCGGGCCTCCATCGACGCCCGACGGGGGCATGGATGTCGATATAAGCGGCAGGTTGTAGACGCGGCATCTCGTAAGTAGTCTCGTCGATCTCCTCGGAGGGCGCAGAGGCTGAGCCCCGGCGGTTGCCGCGGAGAGGTGCCCCCGCCGCAGAGTCCCTACGGCAACCCGAGAAATATATAAAAACTAGCTCTAGACACCGCATGAGTTGGACGTCTCTCCACAGCGCCGCCTACGAGGGCGATGGGAAGCGCGTGAAGAAGCTGCTGAAAAAAGGCGCAAACCCAAACGTCCGTGACGAAGACGGCTACACGCCGTTGCACAACGCTGCGCTTTGGGGCCATGTTGACGTTGTGAGACTCCTTCTGGAGCACGGCGCTGATCCATCTATAAGGAATAGGGGCGGGAAGACCCCTCTCGACGTGGCCAGGTGGAGTGGCCATCGCGAGGTTGCTTCCCTCATGGAGAGGTGGCTGGGGCGGGGGAAGAGGCCGCCCCAGCGGCGGGAGGCGGCTGAGGCCCGGCCCCCGGGCGGGGCCCCTCAGAAGGTCGTCCCCCTCCCCACGGCCCAGCCACCCCCAGCGCCGCCTCGCGTCCTTGCCGCCCCGCCTCCTGCCGACGTGGAGCTGGTGGAGCGGCTTGCGGGAGAGGCTGTGCGGTATGTGCCGGTTTCCCCCTCCGGCCCCTCCTTCGACGTGCCGGAGCTCGGGCTGTCCGGCTGCGTCCGCTTCGCCTGCGGCGCCTTCTTCTGCGTATACCGCTGTATGTGGCAAGGCGCGGAGGTCGCCGTGAAGGTGTTTAGGGATTATAGAACAGACTTCGAGAGGGGCGCCCCGCCCCACCTCACCAAAGCCCCCGACCCAGTCCTCAAGGAGCTGGAGACCGTTAGGTCGTTGAGCCACAGAAATGTGCTTCGGCTGGTGGCGGCTTGGCCGGAATACGGCGTCCTCGCCTACGAGTGGGGCGACGGGGGGTCCCTGAGGCACCAGAAGCTTTCTGGTGGGGACGTCTTGAAGGCCCTCGTCCACGTGGCCTGGGGCCTCCGCTACCTCCACTCGCGCGGGGTGGTGCACGGCGACCTCAAGCCGGAGAACGTGATCGTCGCGGGGGGTGTCTGTAAGGTTGCAGATTTGGCGTCGGTGAGGCGCCTCCTCTCGCGGCTCTCCGGCAGCAGGGCCGGCAGCTGCACGACGGGCTTCTGCGCGCCGGAGCAGGTGGACTTGAGGCTGGGGGCAGAGGCTAGGGCTAGGGGCTTCGAGGATAGGGTGGACGTGTACCAGCTTGCCAACCTGGCCCTCGACCTGATGGGCGCCGAGACCATAGACGGCGCCGAGTGGAGCCGGGAGAGGGTGGAGGGGGCGGCGAGGGAGGCGGAGGCGATCGGCCTCTCGGACCTCGTCAGAAGCGCGCTTGAGCTCGAGCCCTGGCGGAGGCCGAGCGCCGAGGAGGCCGCCAGGAGGATAGCGGCGGAGTGGAAAAGGAGGGAGTTACCTCAGTATCTTGTTTAATTCTTCCAGCGTAATTTCTCCGCGTTGATAGAGCGTGTACAGCTGGATATAAGTGATCTGGCCGGTTCTGTAAAGCGTTCTCAGCCTTTCTATTTTGGCCTCTCTGGCCGCGGCAGAGAGTATCCCTATCAGAGGAACCGTAGCTAGCCCTATCAGCCCCAGGAGCGGGGCGGCGGCCCCTGTCAGTTGGTTGGTTTCCCGTATCCGCCCCAGTGCCCGGTCTATCCTCAATAATCCCCGTCCCTGCGCCTCCTTAGGCTCCCCCAGGTCCTCGGCTGTGTTTAGAATGGCGTCTCTGGCCGCCGTAGCGCTCTTCGTGGCCTCGTAGAGCAGGGCGGCGGCGCCCGAGACGTGGGGGGCGGCGAAGCTGGTGCCCATGACGCCCGTGTAGCAGTCGTCCACGGGGGGACCTATGGGAGGCACGCCCCTCGGCCTCGCCGATACGACAGGCCCCCCTCTGTCGCCGCCGGGGGCCACCAGGTCGGGCTTCATCAGCCCGTCCGCCGGCCCCCTGCTGCTGTAGTCCGTGACCTTCCTCTGTTTATTCACGGCGCCTACGGCCACCACCAGCTCGCCGGCGGCCGGGGCGCCCACGGTCCCCCTCCCGGGCCCCTCGTTGCCCGCCGCCGCCACGGGGAGCTTCCCCCTCGCCATCAGCATGTTGGCGGCCCTGGAGACGGGGGCGTCGGGGCCGCCGGGCCCCCCGAAGCTCATGTTGACCACCTCCACGTCTAGGTTGAGCGCCTCGTGGAGAGCTCTGAGTATGATGGGGTCTAGGGAGATCCCGTTTCTGAAGAAAACCTTCAGGTTGACCACCTTGGCGTCCTGCGCCACCCCTCCGTATCTGTCGTCTGCGCCCGCGGCGACGTACGCCACCGCTGTGCCGTGGCCGTGGAGATCCTCCGGCCCCTCGCCGGGCACGAAGCTCTTCGCGTGGACAACCTTCCCCTCCAGCCCGCAGGCTTCCGGGTCGACGCCTGAGTCGATCACGGCAATTGTGACGCCCTTCCCGGTGTAGGGAAGATCCCGGCTCCACCCCACCAGGTAGAGGTTCCAGGGGAGCCCGGCGCCTGCGCCCACGAGCCTGTACTCCCGCTCGGGCTCCGCCCTGATGCCCATGGAGAGGAGCCTCCTGTATTCCCCCTCCTCCATCTTGACCACGACGAGGCCCCACTCGCCGTAGACGTCCACCACCTCCACCGACTCCCTCACGAGGGCGTCCAGCCCCATCATCTCCAGTGCGGTCAGCGCCGCCCTGTCGTTGAGCCCGGTCAATACGCGCATGACGGGGGCATAGCCCCCGTACACTATATAGTGCCTAGCGGCCTGCTTCATACAGCCTATATACGCTCTCCACGTCCACCCTCTTCACCCCAGGCGTCGAGAACGCCGCCTTCACGCTTTGGGGGCCGGGCGCTATGACGACGAACACCTCGCCGCCGAAATCTAGGACGTCCAGAACCTCGCACCTCTCCTTCAGCCTCTCCACAACCTCGGCCCCCTCTACGGTGAGTATGAGCCTTCTGTCGAGCGGTATCTCCTCCGGCCCAGCCGCGCCGTTTTCGACGACCACCACGTCCAGCCCCTCCGCCTCCTTCGCTATGTACTTATCTCCGCTCTTTATATAGGACGTCATTTGAGGTAGCCCTCCCTCTTCAGTATCTCCGCCACCTGCCTCGCCAGCTGGTTGACGTCTGTCTGCTGCGGCTGAGCCGCCTGGGCGAGAGCCGCCCGTAGCTGCTCCAGCTCCGCGGCCGTGAGCTGTTGCCCCCGCACAAGCTTGTTCAGGGCGTTTGAAACCGCGGTGTCAGCGGTCTTTGCGGCCATCCAATAGACAAGGCCTTTGGAGGCCTCTGCCCCGAGCGCCGTCATAAGAGTTTTCAAGGCCTCCACCAAGGCTTCGCCAGCCATAGGGAAAACCGCCAATACGCTTATAAATATTTTCTCAAGGTACAAATATGTCGTCGGATTTAAGCGGTGTTTATAGGAGGTTGAACGAAATATCAGAGAAAATAGACGATCTTGAAACCATTACCGATGCTCTTGCAAAAAATATAGATAATGTAAGACAAATAGTTATAGATACGAGAAAGGAGGTGCTTGAAGTCGTGGAAAACTCGAAGAACGAACTGCTGGCTGCTTTGACGGCTCTGGAATCCGCTGTAGCGGACCTCAAAAAGTATGTTGAGAATCAATTTAATGAGTTGAGGGACGTGATTAAGAAATATAGGGAGGAGTTCCTCGCAGAACATGAAAAAAGACATAGAGAGTCTGTGGCTCTATCTACCTATCAGCAAGATTTCTTGAAGAACCTGGACATTGCGATGCTTGGAATCAGGGCAAGGATAGAAGAGATTTCTCAAGCACTTAAGGAGCTGGAAGACAAGACCAGAAGAATAGATACGAGGCTTTTCGAATATAGTCTCCATCTAGCTGCCGAACGCGTGGAAATCAAGTAGATATATTTAAAAAATTGAGGAAGAACTACTATGCCTCTGCCCATCTTCGACAGGGGCAAGGAGGTAAGGGAGCAATTGGATGCAATATATAAACTTCTGCAGAGCATCGAGGCAAAGATCGGAAGTGATGTGCAGAATCTATACGGAGTTAAAGTGGATATCTCAAGGGCAGTTCAGGAACATGAAGGATATCTGCGAAGGTCGAGAGACGATCTAGAAAGGGGGATCTCTCAGCTCAACGAAGCCATTAGGACTTACGGCGCCTTGGTGGAGGGAAGCAAATCGTTCCAGGAGGAACTGGCGAATCTGCATAATGTCTTCGAACAGATCGGAGGAGGTGTGGAGAGAATGGAGAAACTCGCCGAGGCTCTTACCACAGAGTATGAAAAACTCTCCTCGCAGATCCACACTCTGTCTACTCTAATCAGGCCTGACGTCTTCAACGAGATTCTGAACAAGGCCAATGAAATCATTCAAAAGGCCGAGGAGCTACGGCTTGAGCAACGTACGAGCTTCTACCAGCAGAAGATGCAGAACCTACTGGAGGTCGTGAAAAACGAGACGGAAAAAGCCGCCGATGTACAAAGGGAGGCGGAAAAGACGGCAAAAACCCTGGAAGAGGTTAGAGATAAGCTGAGAGACGCAAGGAAAGAATACGCAAGCGTGGCGGAAAAGGTGAAGGGAGCCAAGGCGGAGCTTGAGGCTCTCCAGAGGAAAATAGCGGAGCTTGAAGAGAGGAGGCGGCTTACCGAGAGATCTCTGAGAGAGGAGGCGGTTAGGTTCACCGCTGAGCTGGGCGAGGTAAGGAACAAGCTCGACGCCTATCTCGATCTGCTGAAGCTTAGATACGAGGAGCTTATCGATCTATACAAACAACTAGATCCGGAGAAGGCTAGAGAGCTCATACAGAAGGCGGCGGAGTTATGAGCAGGGAGGAGGTACTCCAGAGGCTAGATCAGATAAAGTCCGTCGTTGAGAGGCTGGACGGAATAAATAGAGAAGTGGATCAGATCAGAGCTTATGTAGCTCACTACTTACAGCGACTTGAGGAAAGCCGCCAGGCGCTGGCCGTCTTGGAAAAGACGTTGCAGAACGTCGGCGATCTCTGCCAGAACGCGGCGAAACAGGCGGAGCTTAGGGAGATGGCTGTGCGTCAGCTTGAGGAGCAGTTGGGCAAAAACTTCAACGAACTGTATGCTACCCTCCTCGCGCTACGTGATAACACGGCGCAGATCGCCGGGTCGCTGGAGGAGCACCTCCGTGCTCTTGAGGAGAGGAATAAACAAATCTCCCAATTGACCGGCGAGCTGGAAAAGCTTATAGATATGAGAAAAGCGGTGGAGAACCTTCTAGAGAGATTAAACTCTGCGGTATCAAGCGTGGTGCAGTACGACGCCAGACTTAAAGAGCTGGTGGCGTCCTTTGAGGCCGTCTACGCCAGCTACGTCCAGCAGGCCGAGGAGCTGAAGAAGAGGGAGAAAGAGCTCGCGGAGAGAGAGGAAAGGCTTAGAGACGCAGAGGCGGAGCTTGAGGCGAGGAGGAAACAGAGAGAGGCCGAGCTGGCGCAACTCGACCAACAGATTAGGGAGCTCCAAGCCGCCAAGCAGATGCTAGAGGCGGAGATCGCGGCGAGAAAGAAGGAGCTCGAGAAACACAAGATGGACCTGCTAGCGGCCGAAATAAAGCGCAACTACGAGCTCTACCTAGCGCTGAGGGATAAGGAGATTAGGCTCCTCAAGTGGGAGGCGGATCTCCAGAAGAGGGAGAGAGCATGCTACTGAAGAGGGCGAAGATACGGGCAGAGATCAAGGCCCCCGAGGCGGCGAAGGAGGACCAGCCGTTTCAGGTAGCCGTAGTGCTCATAAACGAGGGGAAGATCGCCGCCAGAGACGTCAGAGTTAACGTGTCTTGTCCAGACGGGGAGAGGGAGCTGCGGCTTGCCGAGGTGGCGCCCGAGGGCGGAGGCGCCGAAGTTGAAACCCTTTGCAAGTCCGCGACTCCCGGGGTCAACGCCGTGGGGGTCGCCGTGTGGTATTCTGACGAGAAAGGGAGGCAATACGATCCGGTGGCTCTCTCCACCAAGGTAGTTGTGCACAAGAGGGTGCCGCGGCTCGCAGGCCGCATAGTCCCCCACGCCTCCGCCGCGCCCGTCGGCGGTACAGTTGAGGCGACCGTAGAGGTTGTAAACGACGGCGACATGTCGGCGGTGTGCGCCGGCGAGGGCGTTGCGGAGTTCTCCGTGCCTGCCGGCGGCCGGGTCTCTCTTAAACGGCAGTTCGTGGTGAGAGAGGGCGTAAATATACTTGGCCCCCTGAGGTTCACATGTAGAGACGAGAAGGGTAGAGAATACGCTTTTGTGACCGACGCGGCGGAGGTCCGCGGAGAGACTAAGAAGCCGCTTAGCTTAACCGTCAGAGCCACGGCGCCGGCCGAGACGTCGGGCGGGAGACTCCCCGTGGAGGTGGAGGTGATCAACAGCTCAGACGAGGAGGTGTCCGGGGAGCTACGGCTACCGGCCTCCAAAGGGGGCTTGGCAAAGCCGGCCTCCGAGAAGATCGCGTTTTCTCTGCTCCCCGGAGCCTCTTTCAGGACCACGGTTGACTATATATGCAATGTACCTCCGCGGGACCAGATCGACGAGATCCCGCCTATTATCGCCTCTGTCGGCGGCCTCGTCTTTTCAAGCCCCCCTATCGTGTTGAGGATCCGCGGCGCTAGGCCTAAGGTGGTGATAGAGGCGCCGGTTGCCGTGGAGGTGGAGGCTGGAGGCGAGGCTGCTGTGGAGGCGCGGTACCGCGGCGCGGAGGAGCTCCGCTTAAAGCCCGCCAGATCCGCGTTGGGGCATGTGGAGGCGATCCCAGGGTCTGAAAAGGCGGCGGGCGGCGTGTTTGTGGTCACGGTGAAGGGGCTGAGGCCCGGAATCGACTACCTAAATCTCGCAAACGTCGTGGCGGGCGGAGAGGCGGAGGTGGAGGCCCCCACTGTGAAAATTACGGTGAAGAGGCACGAGCTGAAGGTGCACGCGCGTCTCAGGTCCGACGCCGCCGTGGCCGAGGCGGGCGGCTCCGCCACGCTGAAGCTGGTAGTGTCCGCGAGCCAGCCTACAAAGGCGAACATAACGCTGTATCATAACGGGTTGGAGATAAAAAAGCTAGAGACGCAGGTGGGCCCCAACCCCGCCGAGATTTCGGTAGAGGTCCCCGTGGCTGAGGGCGAAAATCAATACATGGCCCACGTGTATTACCCAGGAGGGTGGGTCGCCACGGAGCTTGTAAAAATCAACGGCACTAAACTAGCCCGAAGACCTGTGCTCAAGCTCTCTCTAGAGGCGCCAGAGGCTGTGGATATGTTCAGGGAGTTCACAGCCGTGGCTAAGGTCATAAACGTGGGCAACGCGGAGAGCCGCGGCGCCAAGGTCACCGTAGCCGCAGAGGGCAACATCAAGCTGGTGGGCGACTTCATGAAGATGATAGATGTGGAGCCCGGCGCGGAGCCCGTGGTAATACCTATACTGCTCAGGTCTGAGAAACCGGGGAGAGGCACCGTGGCGGTTTCTATAAGCTATTCAGGCTCCTACGAGCGGGCAATAAAAGAGGTGGAGGTGCGATACGTGGAGCCGAGGCTCGAAATCTACATCAAGCCTCCGCACAAGGTGTACGTCGGCAGGCAGAACATATTTACTATAGGCGTTGTGAACCGCAGCCACTTTCCAGTAACCGTGACGAAGGTAAAGGCGGGTCAGTGGGAAAGCGCGGAGAGCCGCGTGGTGCAACCCGAAAATGAGGTGATAATACCCGCGAAGATATATATCACGGTGGAGAAGGAGATAACGGCGATGGCCACGGTGATAGACCCCACGGGAAGATCGCAGATACTTAAGACCACAGAGCACATAGAGCCCATCAAAACCAGCGGGTTAACTGCCCGCATAATCTCAGCAACAGCGAAGAAGGGGCAACTAAAACGGGTGGAGATGGAGCTACAAAACAACTACAGCGACACGCTCTCTGACGTCAAGGTCACAGTAGAAAGCGACTCCTCGGATCTATACAACTCAGATATCAAGTTCGCATCGTTGAGGCCGCAGGAAGCGAAGAGGTTTTCCGTAGTGGTAGTGCCCAGAAGAGAGGGAAGTATAGACTTCAAGCTGTGGATAAGCTACACGGCCGAGGACAGGACGCTCGTGGAGGAGGTCCCCACGGCCAACTCCCTAGAGGTGAGGGGAAGCATAGACGAGGTTCCCGGCGACTTGGGGAAGGCGGTGGACACCCTCTTGGAGGACATACTCCCGAGGCTGGAGCGGCAGGGCCCCGATAGATTCCTCCTGAACTCCCTAGCTATGTACCTCAACGCCGTGAACAAATACTACAGAGACGAGAAGTTTAAACTGGACGAAGAGCTGGAGGCTCTAGCCGCGGAGGATCTGGTGGCGTTCCACAGCAAGCTCAGCGATCTGAAGGCCAGGCTCCGGGAGATAAAGGCGTTGGTCCCCAGGGCCTAGCAACGGGAGAGGAGAGAAGATAGCTCTCTTAACTCCCCCGAAATCACCCTAAACTGGGTCCCGTATCTCTCGTTTAGATTCTTCACAAAAGCCTCCATGCCCTCCGGCGGAGCCTCGGCGAGTTTTATAATCGATGAGGCCAGCTCCACGTACCCGAGGAAAAACAACACGCAGGCATGTTGCCGCAGAACGCCCACCTCCTCAAACCCAAGCCTGTCTCCGAGAAGCGACGCCACCCGCGCAAGTCCATCAGCCGAGAACCTCCCCTCGGCCACGCACTGCACCACCCACGTCAACACGTTTCTAAACTCCTCCTCCCCCGCGTACTCCGGCACGCTCCTCACTGTGGCCACAAGCCGCGGCCCCATGACCCGCACCATGCAGGGATTGGTGTAGAACTGAAAAACCGCGGCTAGCCTAAGCGCCAGATCTCTGCTACTGCGCGACGCGCGGTACAAGTAGTCAACCACCTCAAAGGGCGAGAGGCCAGCCAGCCCCCTCCTGAACTCCTCCAAAACCTCCCTCCTCCGCCTCTCCAAGGCGGAAAGCGCCTTGGCCATGCCGATCGGAAGTTGCCCCGCGGCGCAACCCGATCTGCTCAAAAGATCCCGCGCCGTCTTCACCCTCTCGATAACCTCGTCCAGAAGAGCCAAGTCGTCGGCCTCCAGGACGCCCTCGGCCTCCTGCAAAGCCGACTGCGCCCCCGCCACAACAGCGCCGCATTCCATAATTATGGCTGTGGTGTTTATATAAAAACTTCACACACCGTCGACGTTGCACGGACTAAGCCCAAAAAAATATTAACTTGTCGCCACCACTGGTCATGCTGGTGGAGAAGGAGATCTCCTTCCGCACAGACGCCCTCAAGGGCCCCCGGGAGTTCCGCAAGAAGTGGGCCGTCCCGCTGGAGAACGCCACAGCGCAGAAAATAACGGGGAGGCTCATCGCCGAATACAGCATGTGGACGGGGAGCGCGGAGATGCGGGTGGTCATATACGACGGAGGCGCCACCGTCTTTAAGCACGACTATCCCCTCCTAAAGGGCCTCAAGCCCACAGAACCCTTCAAAAAAGCCGCCGCGACCATAGACCTGGACCTCCCGGTAAACACCAAGGTCGGAAAAGGAGTCGCCGAGATAGAGCTCACCGTCAAGACGGCCCTCGGCTCGCTGGAAGGCGTACTAAAGGACCTAGAGCTGGCGGCGCAGTGAGCTGCCGAGAAATCCTCTGGAAGATAAAAACGCTCTGCCGAATCAGCTGCACAGCCGCCCAGCTCACAGCCCTCCTCAACGCCGCCACCGCCGCCTGCGACTGCCCCGACTTGAGGCAGTACCGCGACTATTACATGGAGGCAGAGCCCCGCCAAGACATATACACACACCCGGACGCCGCACACGGCCTAATGGCCGAAGTGGAGAGATGCCTTCAAGCACCGAGCTGACAGCCGCATCCACAAGGCTGTAATCGCCAGCGCAGGCCTTCTAAGCGGCGGCAGAAGGCAGCGCTATATCGCTTTATTTATGGCGGCGCGCCGATGACGATGCCCATAAACGGCGGCGTTGCGATTCGACGCGGCAAGGACGACCGGGGGAGCGGTGATACATTTATCGAGATACGCGCTCTATGCTGCCCGAGGTGGCTGTACCGCGGAGCCTAATCCAGCCTATACGCGGAATATATACCTTATATAATCCTCCCGCGGGATTCGGAGGCTCCAAGGAGGTTGCCCGAAGGGGCTCAAGCACAAACGTCGGAGAAGGTGCAGGACACGCCGCTGTATTTGGCATCGCTGGAGACGCGGCGTTCCGATCCACAACCGGAGGACGGCGTTTCGCCGAGAGGCCCAGAGGTTGAGGAGAGGCCCCAAGGGATCCCGCCGGCGACAAAGAGGCGCTGGCTGTGCGGCGTGGGTCAGGCTGAGGATCTCGCCAGCTCTTTTGCGTATAGGTACAGGGCGAGGGCCAGGAGGGCGCTGGAGACGCCGTACAGAAAGTCGGCGAGGACGGCCGACATCACGGCGGCTACCAGCGCCGCCCTTGACCAGAGTATGGCCGTGGAGGGCCTCACCAGCTCCGGCCTCTTTATCGCCCTGTACGCGAAGAAGACCGTGGAGTACCCCGCGGCTATGTAGGCGGCGGAGAGGGCGGCGAATACGGCGCCTCCAATAGGCCCCAGCACGTAGGTGAAGAAGTATACGACCGCCGCGGATAGCGCCAGGGCCCAGAAGAGGCCCACTACGCCGAAGGCGACCTCCAGCGCCATGGCGAACTTCAGAAACTCTAGAACACTGCTCTTCTTGCTATCCGCCATAACAACCTGAGGAGCCGGACTGGGTTGGCGAGCGGTTTGAAGATGTCGCGGACGTACAGGAAATCCACAAACTCCTCAGGCGGTATTATCCTAGCCTCTGCGTCGGCCAGCTGGGGAGGGGGAGGCGGGTCGGCCCCGCACTCAGCCCTCCTCTTCCTGCCCCCCTGGATCCCAACGGCGTATGCCGGCATGTAGGGCTCCAAGGCGAAGAGGAGGAGGGGGTCGTCCACGTAGATCTTGGCACTCCTCAGGGGGCGTGGATCCACGCGGCTGAGGTAGAAGGCCCTGCGGAGGCAGACGCTGTTCTTCGCCTTTTCCCTAAGCCCCTCGGGCAGGACGTCGAGAAGCTCCTTCAGCGTATACGGCGGATCCAGCTTCTTTGCATAGCGCCCGGCGCCTATGCAGTACTCCACGGCCTCCGGCGCGGGGGCGCCGAACTCCGACAAGCCCTCGCCCGCGTGGAGGTAGAGGAAGCGGCCCGCCAACAGATTAGGCGGCCCGTAGAAGGCCAGCGGCGGCCGAGCCGCCGACAAAAAGGAGGATACGCAGCCCTCGAGCTCAACGATCATCTCCTGTACAGAGCTATGGCGCCTCCCACGGCGCCTCCTATGGACGACAGGAGGGCGCCCTTGAGAGATAGCGCTATGGGGATCAAGGCGACGAGGGGCAGGAGGCCGGTTAATGGGCCCAGCAGAGGCGCGACGTACGGCATCAAGAAGGGGAGGAGGGCCAGTATCAAGCCGGCCAGTATGAGCCCGCCGAATATGCCTGCGAGGAACCCGGCGAGCACGGCCCTCCCCAGCGAGCCGCCCGCTATATAGCCCGCCACGACGCCGCCCACCAGGTCGCTGAACGGTATGAAGAGGCCCAAAACCACGTTCACCACGAAGCCCAGAAACACGGCAACCGCCATGCTCCCCCTACGTTGGACGCTCATAAAAGCGCCCACACGCTGATATAAAAACTTTTTATGCAGATAGGAAGAGACGTGGCCCTAACCCCCGTGGAGATAGAGGTGGAGGGAGAACGCCACCAAGCAACCCCGCCCGTGGTGCTGGGGAGAGCGCGGGGCGCCGGAAGCCAAGACGCACTCGCCGTGAAGGACGCGGATGGAAGAGCGCTCTACGTCTTCAGGGGGGTATACGCCAGGTGGGGCTGCGCCGGGAGCGACACAGACTGCACAAGCCACAGACAGCTGGAAATCGCCGTGGAGGGCAACGCCTTGGTCGTGAGAAACGTGGGGAAGTTCCCCACATACAGCCAGGGGCGGCCGATAGACAAGATCACGCTGGGCCCGGGGCAGTGGGCCGAGCTGACTCTCCCAGGCGTATATACACACGACGGGAAGAAGGCAAGAATAATTATAAAGACGCCAGGCGTTAAGCACGCGATGCAACCTGCAACAGACGCCGTCTGCGAGGCCTGTTGCGAGGCTTGGCGCATCCTCAGCCAGCTCTCTGCATCTGTGAAGGACCGCCCGTTAAAGATAACGGCGAAGGATGCGGAGGACCTCGAGCATCTTTTCTACCTTTTTAAGGGGCATCTCGACGGGCTTGCGACAACGGTCGTACAAGCGGCTCCCGACGCCGTGAATGAGCTAGTATCCGCTAGACAACTCATAGAGTCGATACTATCTCACCTCGAGCGGGGAAACCTACCCCCCGAGACTATAAGTACAATAATAGCTATGTACCACAGAATCAACAAGCTGAGGGAGGAGCTGAGGAAGAAACTCGCCTGCAGCTGCTAGCCGTATCTCCTCCTCCACTCCGCCGCTATCCTCCTGGCGGCCTCCTCGGCGCTCGGCCTCCGCCAGGGCTCGAGCTCCAGCGCCTGCCTCACGAGGTCCGAGAGGCCGATCGCCTCAGCCTCCCTCGCCGCCCCCTCCACCCTCTCCCGGCTCCACTCGGCGCCGTCTATGGTCTCGGCGCCCATCAGGTCGAGGGCCAGGTTGGCAAGCTGGTACACGTCCACCCTATCCTCGAACCCCCTAGCCCTAGCCTCGGCCCCAAGCCTCACGTCCAGCTGCTCCGGCGCGCAGAAGCCCGTCGTGCAAATACCAGCCCTACTGCCGGATATCCGCGAGAGGAGGCGCCTCACAGACGCCAGGTCGGCCAGCTTGCATACGCCCCCGGCCACGATCACGTTCTCCGGCTTGAGGTCGCCGTGCACCACCCCGCGCGAGTGGAGGTAGCGGAGGCCCCAGGCCACGTGGACAAGGGCCTTCAAGACGTCTTTATGCGACAGCTTCTGGTGCCTCAGAGACCCCCCGTCGCCCCACTCGTACGCCAAAACGCCGTATTCCGGCCAGGCCGCCACCAGCCGAAGCACATTTCTGTGGCTCAACGACCTAACGGTCTCCAGCTCCTTGAGGACTGGGTCGGGGGCTTTGGTGAGGTGGGGCGGGGCGCCCCTCTCGAAATCTGTCCTATACTGCACGGGCACCTTCACGGCGACCTCCGCGCCTTGCCACATACAGCGGTATACGCAGAAGAAGGAGCCGCAGGCGAAGCG
>Ga0080005_131149_pt1 | contig 16031 bp, 34 predicted proteins | sample JossMetagenome_2_FD_69208 | JGI IMG/M metagenome (GOLD analysis project Ga0080005, IMG submission 69208) | Hot spring sediment microbial communities from Joseph's Coat, Yellowstone National Park, USA - JC3_ASED (SPADES assembly) (version 2) | ecosystem: Environmental > Aquatic > Thermal springs >... | reverse complement strand
GTTACACCGCACATTAACGACGGGCCTTTTCCATCCCAATTTTTCAATTAGTAAAAGCCAGATTCGACAAAAACATTTTTGTCCGCTCCCGCCGTAACATTTTTCCCACGTGGCATCTTTCATAGGGTAGTTAATAGCGTTTTTGTCCGGTCATAGGCGGACAAAAAATGGACAAAATTCGGCCATGATTTTCCTCGTTGGTACCAAGCGAAAAATTCATGGATTTTCTCGGCGTTGCGCTTCCGTATTTTGTCCGTCGCAAAGGCCCATATAGCGCGCTTTTCGTCGTCGGCGCCGTATGTATAGCGTCGCTTTACGTTTTTTCTCGGCAGAGTTGAGCCATGAATCGTACGGTTGGTATCAACCGTAGCATCCATGGGTCGGTTCTTCGGGGGAGAGTTATACGCCGTCTTCGCTTCATGCGCACGGCGTCTTCGTCCGGAGGAGAGTGAAAAGCCATACGTATAGCGCAAGATAAGCGCTGGGTCGCCCCTAGACAAAGATCAGCCAAAATGATTCATGAGCCCCAAATATGCAGTATCTTCTTTACACACATCACGCTTCCAACTCCTTCGATATGGTTGCGCTATACGTATAGCGCGCCGAGGACGCTATACGTATGCCGAACGCTTTACAGCCAGCCTGACGGCACTATCCATTAACAGTAAAGCGTTCCGAAAAATGTTGACTGTTAATACATACTGTTAATAGTTAAATGCAAGCCTCGGCGTCCGCTATACATACTGCATACACCTCCCTCGGAAGGCCTTGGTTGGTAGCAACCGAGTTGCATGCCGCTATACAGCTTCAAAGCGAGGCAGTTGACAGCTTAAAGCTGTATAGCGAATACCCGCCATTCAACAATACCATTAAAAATGATCATGATTCATGAGTCATGACAAAGAAAAAAATCACAGTAAACATAGACGAGGAGCTGATAGCCGAAATAGAAAAGCGCGGCCTAGGCCTCACAGCAACGATAGAGGAAGCGCTGAGGAGATACCTAAGCGACGGCGGAGCTGGTACCAACGAGGCAGTAGAAGCTACAGACAAAAAGGAGGCTGAGCTAGTGAGGATCAAGGCGTCGAAGTACCCCTTCACATGCAAGCGTTGCGGCGTAAGATACGAGGCCGGCACGCCCGGCTGGTGGGATCCCGGGACAAAGACCATGATCTGCGACGCATGTTACTACAGCTCACTGTCCACAAGCAAACACGGCGGCCGCCTCTACAAGCTACTCCTTGAGGAGCGGAGACTACAAGCAGAGATCAAGAAGCTGAAGGAGGAGCAGAAAGAAATTCTTGAGGAAATCGAGGCGAAGGAGAAGAAGCTGGCTGAGATAACCAAGAAATACGAGGCCGCCGCAATCCTAGATCAGTTGATACCAAGCATAATGAAGGTCGCCGAGGCTGTGGAAGTCCTCCAGCAGAACCCAGAGCTGGCCAAGGAAATTAGAGAAAGCATGCGCCGCCTAGAGGAGTTGATACCCAAATTCATAAAGGAAGTCAAGCCGGTTGGTAGCAACAGCGAGGAGTATGGCGACGAGTGAGAATTCCTATATAATAAATATTAGGAAGATTGAGGTCACGACGTCCGGATCGCTGACCGTCGTGGCGGACATTAGGTACAGAGGATACCGTGCGGAGATCGAGTATTCGCCCAACGGCTGGAAAACCTGGCACGACGTTGGCTTCCCCCGGGAAGTGCTTTATGCGGCGAGGCAAGACCTGTGGAAGAGAGTCCAGAAGATAGTGAAAAAAATAGACGAGATACTAGCCCTCAGCGGCGGCCTCGGCCTTGTCATAACGTTTAAGTAGCTCGCTGATTAGATGGCGCCGCCAAGGCACGTACAATCTTGAGGAGCTCCCTGCCGTCGTCGGTCAAGACGTACAGCTCTCTGTCGTTGCGCATCACGTAGCCCCCCTCCCTCAGCTTGAGAAGCCTATTCGCCAACGCGTTCCTAAGCGTGATTCCGTACTTCTCGACACACGCGTCCAGCGCCGTGTAGCGATCTGCGCCCTCCGACAGACAACGCAGAATAATAATGTCGATGACGTCGATCTTCACCATCTTGTCCCTCAGCCTTCTGACACTTTCAACGACCTCCCTCTCCATGTCCATGAAACATGAATCATGAATAAATACGTATCGCACAGATATCACGACTCATGACCACAATACTTAAAAAATGACTCATTACTCATGAGTCATGAATACAGAACACGTAGCAAGGCCGGCCTACGGGGGGCAGGCCGGCCACACGAAGGAAGCCCCCCGCAAAAAACAGATCTGCGTAGCGATAGGCGAAGACGTAATCGAGTGGGTCAGAGAGATGAAGGAAAAGCTACAAGATTTGGGCTACAAAGGAGGAAGGGAAGGGACAGTAGTAGACCTCGCGCTGAGATACATCATCGAAAACAAGCTGGAAGAGACGTGGCTGACGTGGGCAAGAGGAAGGCTCGCTGAGGGGCAATGAGCCTCGCCGAGGCTGTCAAGAAGGTCGAGCCCGACGATATGATAGCGCTAATCGTCGACGCTGAACGGGAAATCGAGCGCAGAATAATATCGCTTCTCGAAAAGCTCTACCGGCCGCATATAGATACGGCGGACGACATGGCCATAGCGGACAAGATCACCAAGCTTGAGAACGCGCTAAACCTCGCCATAAGGTGTAGACTGCAACTTGAGGCGGCGGGGCGCGTTGGCACCAACGTCTACAAGATAATGACGGAAATAATCGCACCTTCGCTAGCGCAAGTCGACAAGGTGCTCGCAGAGCTATGATAGCGAAGACACTTTACGAAGCGGCGAAGTCGGAGCGGCTCGAACACGTTGAGGCGAAGCTGAGAGAGTTGCAAGAAGAGATAGAGCAGAAAATGGCCGCAATAGTACGCCAGATGTTTGCCGAGCCGCCGGACGTAGAAAAATACGGTAAGCTGAGGAGAGCGCTGGACGCAGTCATCGAGATAAAGATAGCGACAATCGCGGCGAAAAACAGAGCATACGAGGAAGACGAGTCCGTATGGAGAGCTGTCATTAGACTGCTGATACTCAACTACGCAGAGCTACTAGACGCCGTAGAGCCATGACTAGCGTCGACACCATGGCGACGATACTAAGGCTCCTAGGGCGTTGGGGAGAGCTGAAGATACACGACCTCGGCGACGTGCTGTACGTCGAAGTGCCGAACCCCGCAGACGGCTACTATCTGCCGAAAGAGGAAGACCTGCAAAAAGTCTACGAGACGCTGAAGCTCTACGCAAACGTCCTAGTATACGACCAAGACCACAAGACAATCGCGGCGAAGATATGGAGGTAGTCAAGAAGGCACTGGAGGTGATGGAGCGCCGCGGCCGCGCCTACATCTTCATATACAGCGACCGGACGGTTATCGCGGATCCAGACGCCGAGGCCATCATAGAGCTTCCACCGACCTCCCAAATGGAGGCATACAGAAGCCTAGTTGCAAAGGCACCCTTCGTCAAGATGAAGGACAACATCATAATGGTCTCGAAAAGGCCGGAAAAGGATCTCGGGGACTTCAGAGGGCTATGACCAAGCTGATCTGCGCTGGATACAGAAAGACGAGGTACGGCGGCCTCGACAAACCGGTCGGCTACAAACTTAAGGTAGATAACAATGAGGTAAAGCTAGTCGCGGTAGGGCCTGCGACTAAGGAGTACTCGAAGACATATATGCATGGAAAATACTGCTGGCGCGAGGAAGACATCGACATTGTAATCATCTACGGCATGAGCAACAGCGGCAAGTGCTACGTCGAAATGCCATATGCGGCACAGCTAAATGAAGAAGAGAGAGAAGAAATAAAGAAAATAGTAAAGACATTATGGTGCATTAAACAAGAAATACCAGAGACAATCACAATCTCGGAGGTCGAGACATGATGATAGAGGGCTGTAAAAAGCTAAGCGACGGCACGGTTGTCTGCTTCCCAGTAGAAACCAAGGTAGAAAGCAAGAAAGAGAAGGTATACTTAGAAAGGCCTGGGCAGGCGCAGAGGCCACCCAGAGAGAAGAGGGAAAAGATGGAGCTCGTATCGCTCCATATACCGACCGCACAGCTGAAAGCTCTCGACGGGTTGGTGACAAGAGGCGCATATCCAAACCGGAGCGAGGCCATAAGGGACGCAATAAGGCAACTCCTAGAGCGCTACAGAGACATGTTGGTACCCAATGAGGCTCAGCCTCAATAGGAACATACTTTTGGCTCTGCGGCTAGATAACGAGACGCTGAAAAGGGTGATCAACCTCCAGTATGAAGCAATAGAAAGATACCCGTTGATTTCGACACAGAGCGCCGTGACGTATCTAATACTGCGAAGAGCCGTGGCGGACAAAGACGTGAGAGACATCGCGAAAGAAGTCGCAGAGGTGCAACACTCGTGGCTAAGGCACGTATTGACGATGAGGATAGACCCAGAGACAGACGCAAAGCTCACTGAGGTGGCCAGACTCCTCAACCTCGACGGCGGAAAAAGCTTCATCGCGTCGAGGCTCGTAGTCAAGCACGCACCAACCGTGACGATAGAAGACTTGATACAGCAATTCAAGAAGGAGCTCTTTCCACACCTCCCCTAACCCCTTTTTCCGAGACCCCTAGCAACGTTGCCTCCCCTCCCCCACGCCGAGGAGTTTTACTCGTGTAAAGCACGCTATTCAAAAGAATTCTTGAGGAGCGCTCACACACTTCACTCTGTATACATGACGTATAAGCGCAGAGGAAAGGCATATTCTACGGCGGACGTATACGTAAAGTCAACGTCCACCGGAAAATGTCCGCAGACTCCCCCGTATCCAGTCTACGTGCAAAAAACTGCCTAAAGAAAATTCGGCACTAGGCATGTATAGGTACACACGCAGGAGAAAAGCTTATAAGCTCAGTTGATACCAACCATATATGACAGAAGAAATAGTCGGAGTCACGCCGTACAAGAAGCGCGTGAAAGGAAGAATCTATCGCTGGGTAATACAGCTCCCCAGCGGCGTCGACGCCCCAGAAACAGTATATGTTTTATCGAGAAAACCGCTGATCGTGAGCGAGGTGCCCGAACTGCCGAGGGCCTCGCAGAAGCCGCAGAAGTGCGACGAAGACGCAGTAAGGCTGTTGCGTGAAAAGATAGAAAGCAAGGCGTTCCGCAAGGCCGTCGGCGGCGCAGTCATAGACGCAATCGAGAAGCTACTGAAGCTCTGCGAGTAACCCCCAATTTTTTCATTAGAATTCTCTTTTCTCCGGTCACACCATGAGACGGGTTGTTGGTCTAGTGTACATAGCGGCGTGGATTGCCACACTCGTGTATGTCTTCTGGCTCAGCACTGTAGATCCAAAGACTGCCTTAGGCGTACTGCTACTTTTCCTCTTCTGTGTAGCCGTCGACAACATCAAACGCGCCGTCAGAAAAATCTTCAGAAAAGACGACTGCGACTGCTAACAACGCCCCAGTTTTTTCATTAGAACTCACGCCTTTTCATCGAGGCATGAGCAAACAAGACCTCTCTAAGTGCAAATGGATTGTCTATAGATTCAAGATGCCGCAGACGACAAGCGAGCTGGAGACGTGGCTAAACAACACGCTGACGTCGACGGCCCAGCTAGGCAAGATCGTGCTCTCGAAGATGTATCCAGCATGCGACGACGAGATCATAGTGGCGTATCTAGTATGTCCGCAGTAGAGGAGAAGAAGGAGGAGCCGAAGCCGCAAGAGGCGAAGCCCGAGGAGATGAAGAAGGAGGAGAAGGCTGAAGCTAAGGCCGAAGAGAAGAAGGAGGAGCGCAAGGAAGAACAGAAGCCCGAGGAGCGCAGAAAGGCAAAAAGGCGGAACTCAGAGCGGGCAGGCCACACCTCCGAAGAGCCTCAACGAGAAGAAGAGGAGGACGCCAGCGACGTCGTGGATTACATTGCTGAGAAGGTCGCCGAAAAGACAGTCGAGAGGCTTAGGGCGAAGAAGAAGAGCAAGGCGGAGAGGCGCAGAGACTATATGATGCTTGTGATAGCAGTCGCCATAGGCGCGGCTGTGCTCTTCATGATCTGGCTGTATAGGGAATTCTTCTTCCCAGATGAGGAGGAGAAGAAGGAAGGCGGAGGGCAATGAGTACGGTTAATACCAACCGCAAGAGCGTCACGCAGATAATCAAGGAGATGCTGGAGCAAGGCAAGACAGACGACGAGATCATAAAGTGGATAGAGCAGAACCTCCCCCACGTCAAGAACCCCAAGGCCTACCTCCGCGCCACGAAAAGCTACTTGAGAAAGAAGGCGGCGCAACAAACAGCCGAAAAAATTGAAAGCGGGAGCGTAGCTACCCCCATTTCAACCTTAGGCATACAAGTCCAGCAGGTAGAGATACCGACCAAGCAGAAAAAAGTAGAGAAAGAAGTCGAGGAGGCCGAAGCAGAAGAAGCCGCGGTACCAATCGAGGTTGACGAAGACGCTTTGGCATCGATGTACAAAGGGATCATCGAGATCATTGGGATAGTTGCGGTGGGAGAGGACTTAGCCTTCCCAGAGGCCAAGGCGAGATCGAGGGCAAGACTACTAAAGAAGATAATAGAGAAGCACAACCTGGGCGACCTGCCGTGGGAGGAGTTGAGTCTTCTAGGCAGCGTCGCAGAAGATGCGTTATACGTCTTCAACAAGGTCAAGGAGAAGAAGGCGAAGGAGAAGGCCAAGACGGCGCTGGGCCAGAAGCACCCCGAGGAGGAGAAGCCGGAGGAGAAGAAAGAAGAGAAGGCGGCAGAGAAGAAGGAGGAGCAACAGCAGGTAAAGCCCGACGTGAGGGATCTCAGAGAGAAGCTTAAGCAGATCTACGCAAACGCTGGGGTATGACCGAGGCCCTACTCGCCAAGAGGCTGATCTCAATGATCGCGGCCATGATACCGGAGCCCCCCGACGACATCGAAATCAAGAGCAAAGAGGCAAGGATCATATCGAGGCTGGGCGAGGTGGTGGCGGCAGTCCTCCCGCCGGAGGCAAAAGATGTAGAAGAAGTACTATCTAGGTTAGTGAAGTGGGGCGTCGCCGCCGTCGAGACGGACGAGCGAATAAGAAAGCAGGTGAGGCAGAAGCTCATAGAGTTCGCCATGCTGATCGCTGATGAGTACTCAGATGATCAGAAGTGACGAAGTCGTCGTCATCATTGGGCGTAAAGGCCACGGCAAAACCACACTGCTGAAGTTGCTGGTTCAGCCGCTGAGGCGCTACGCCATCTTCGACATCTTGGGGGCGTATAGAGAATTCGGCGCGTTGGCACCAACGCCGGCAGAGACTTGTACATATGACAAAACAGTCTATATACCTCAGACGGAAGCAATCGACGCGGAGTATGAGGAATTCGCCGCCGCCGTGCTGAGATGCGGCAACAGAACTATCATATTAGATGAGGCGCATTGGATCTACCGCCCCAAGGGGGTACAGAAAAACGCGCAGATGGTGCTGAGGCTAGGCAGACACGTCGCCGTCGGCCTCTGGCTAGCCACACACAGAGTATTAGATCTAGCGAAGCTAGTCTATCAGCAAGCAGACCATTTGTTTCTGGGCCAGCTACTGGTCTATAGGGATTTAGAAGAGCTCCGACGTATATATGGGCCGGTGGTGGAGAAGGCCAAGGAGTTGAGGCCAAGAGAGTTCCTCTACATCGACGTCAGAAGCATGAAGACGCGGAAGATAGTCCTCCCGCAGGTCTCCCAGCCGGTTGGTGCTAAGCGTGAGGAGGAGGAAGAAGACGAGCTCTAACGCCGAATTTTTTCATTAGAATAGACGGTTTCCATGGGGCATATGAAAATGAAAACTGCGCTAATAATGTTCGGCGTGGTGGTAGCGGCGCTGGTGGTATATAACTTTGTGGTTCAGCCCCTCCTGATGAAAGCCGCCGCTAGGTAATCATGCCCGTCAGAAAAAACGTCACCCTCGACAAGACGCTGACGATCGCGCCGTCTTCGACAGACCAGCTTGACTTGCCAAGAGACCACGTCATCGACGACATACTGCTGAGGTTCAACTTCAGCTACTCCGCCACCTCGGCGCCGGCGCTCTGGGACGTCCTCAGAGCGATACAGGAGGTGAGGGTCGTCTCGGACGGCTCGGTCGTCCACTACGCCCTCCGCGGCGACGACATATACATACTCAACTACTACGAACAACAGCAGGCCGTGCCCCAAAACATAGGCACCTCCGGCGCCGTAGTTACATTGAGACTTTCGATAGGTGAAATACTTGCTTTTATCAAAAGCGACCTCAAGCTGTCCGTTCGCTTCGGAAGCGGGATAGGGTCGCTTACGAGCTTTTCCGGCTCCGTGGCCGTGTCGGTGGAGCAGTTGGTATACGACCCCGACGAGTTCCAAGCCGCCTATGGGCCTGGTTTAGAAAACATCGCAGAGCCCAAGGTCACGGCGGAGGAGACAAGCCTTAATGCAGGCACGCAGTACCAGGTGATGTCTGAGCTCCCCGTCGGCAACTTGCTCAAGAGAACGGTGGTCGTCGCGTATGACGCCAACGGCAACTTCTCCGACGATGTCATAGACAGGCTACGCTTGATGAACAAGCCTGGGTCGCAGGAGCTGTTCAACGAGAGCTGGAAGGTGATGGCGGACAAGGACATGATGGAGTACCAGCTGAGCCAGAGGCTCACCGGCGTGGTTTTTGTTGATTATGGTGTGGACGTCACGGAGGACTTTCTTGGTCTCCGCATGTGGCGCGTCGCCAAGGGCGACATAACGCTGGAGAGCAGAAACAACGCCGCCGGCAGGGCGAGGCTCATACACGAAGAGATCATCGTCAACACGCAGGCTCTCGACGCCGCCGGAATCTAACAACCACTTTTTTTACATAATTAAATTTTTTCTTTGCTATAGCTCCCTCGGCGGAGCTCTGGGTAGCTCACGCCGAAACCTCGAAGACCTCGGCTTCTTTTCATTAGAATATAGGATATTGAGATGCCGTATGCCAACAATAGACCAGATAGCCCAAAGACGGCCGACGCAACAGCCCGGAGTCGTAATCGATAGAATCGATAGGTTCCGGCCTCTACCGCCTCCGCCGCTTCAGTCGAAGCCACCGGCCCTACCGCCTCCTCCGAAGCCCCAGCCGACGCAACAGCCGGCCAACCCGCTCCAGGGCGTAGCCGCCGCGCTGGGTCAAGTAGCTGGTCAAGTAGCCGGCGCGTTGCAGAAGGCAGGACAGACGATCGCAAGCGGGGCGCAGACGGTTGCGAGAGAAGCCGGCAAGTTCGCGGCGTGGACGGAGCAACAGCAGAGCGAGCTGTTCAGCGGCAAGGTGACGCCCGCGACGGTGATCGGCACAGCCGCATCCTTCATACTGCCCACCACGATAATGCAGATCGCGGGAGGTCAGAAGAAGCTCGACATCAAGAATCCAGACACGGCGATAGGGCTAGGCTCAGACATACTGTCAGTCATCCCCGTCCTCGGCGCAGTCGGCAAGGTGGTGAAGGGCGGCGCGGTAGCCGCCAAGGCCGCGACAAAGATAGCAAAGGTAGAGACTGTGGCGCAGAGGGTAGTCAAGACTGCGGCCAAACTGCCCGAGCCCAGAGTACTTCCTGGGCCGCCTCAGCTGACTCCCAAGCTCATCATCGACTACAAACCCAAGCTCCCCTCCCTGCCTAAGCTCGCGGAGGCGGCTAGGCCTGTGGCGGCTCCGGCCGTAGCCCAGTTGGTATCAACTCCCCCCTCATTAGTATCCGCTCCCACACTCGGTTTCATATGAGCTGGCTACTGAAGGCGGTCGGGCAAGCCGCAAGGAGAATAGAGCCTATAGCGGTGAAGGCGGCAACGCAAGCCAAGCCGACGGTGCAGAGGGTAGCTACTCAAGCTAAGCCGGCGATCCAAACCGCAGTCAAGACCGCGGCCAAACTGCCCGCGCCGGCCAAGGTGCTGGGCGCCCTCGGCGCGACCGCGGCCGGGCTGAGCATGGCGATCGCCGCACAGCACCCCAAGTTCCTTCAATATAAAGCAATAGTTATCGACTACAAGCCCCCGCCCCCGCCGCCCGGCGCTAAGTGCGAAAACCGCGGCGGCGCTATTGTCTGCACGACCGTAACCGAGTCCGAATTCTGGAAGTCTCTGCACGACCCGGAGGCGCAGAGAAGGAGGAGAATAGAGGAGTTGCAAAAGCGTCAAGACGAGATACTGCAACTAATGCGTCAGCGCATACAGGACTGGCAAAAAGTTCAAGCCATGCAGATACAATACAGTGGTTACGTCAATCCGCAGGCCATTGCGCCGCCGCCCAGCTTCAGCGACCTAGAGAAGGAGCTCGCAGATATACAGAAAGAGCTAGAAAGCCTATCGAAGCCTCAGCCCCAACCCTCCCCTCCGCCTAAACCGGCGCAATGGCATGCGCTAGCCTCCCCTCCATCTAAACCACAGCCCACCCCCGCGCCCGGCCAGCCTCAAGCCCAGCCTAAACAGTTGATACCAACCTGGGCGGCCATAGGAGCCGGAGCAGGCCTAGCCGCCGCCGTGGGTGCGTTGCTCGCACGGAAGCCCGGCGGTCTGCTGAAGATAGCGGCCAAGCCAGCCACCGAAGCCGCCGCAAAGACCGCGGCCAAGCCGACAATCACGCCGCTCTTCAGCATCTTCAGAAGGGCGCCGGAGGTGGCCAAGACGGAGGCGAAGATAGCGCCCAAGCCCACGCTCTTCGCCAGAGCAACTAGGATAGGCGAGGTGCAGAAAGCGGCAATGCAAGCATCGTCGAAAGCCGCGAGCCAGGCCGCCGCCAAGGCCGCCGCGAGAAACATCGTAGAGCAGGCGACGAGGTCTGCCAGACTGGCGAAACTGGCTAAGGTGGCGAAGTACGGCGCCGGCATCGGCGCCCTCGGCCTAATCGGCTACGGCGTATACTCCATGTTCCGCGGCGCCGAAGGCGCGGTAGGAGCAGAACAAGCACAGCCGGAGGCTGGAGCGCAAGCTGGAGTCGGAGCCGGAGCTGGAGCGGCCGGTGTTCAGATGCCGCCTCAGATGCCGCAGTCGCAAATTGCCGAGAGCCCGGGCGAAGTGGCAGTCGGAGGCCTCGGCGGATTCGGAGGCGCCGGAGCAGTCGGCGGAGGTGAGGCCGGCGTAGTTGGCACCAACGTCGGGCCGCTAGGAGGCGGCGGCTATGGTGCTGTCGGAGAGGCTGGAGCGCAGGTCGGAGCGCTACAGATGCCCGGCGTAGGCGGCGCCGGAGCTGGTGCTGTCGGAGGCCTCGGCGGATTTGTACAGAGCCACCTCCTGTGGATCGCGCTCGGCGGAGTAGCGCTAATAGTCATCATAGCGCTTCTGCTGAGGAAATGACGGCGCTTTCTAGAGTCAAGGGCTTCGTGAAGAAGCATTGGAAGCTGTTGCTGTTGCTCGTAGCCATAGCCGCGGTAGCCGCCTATTATTTCATTAAAGCTAGAAGAAGGCAGTAGGGCGTATGTCGGAAGTAAAACCCGTGGCGAAAAAGCTCCCGGAACTCTTGAAATTTGCAAAGGCCGGCCTCGCGAAGATAGCCTCAGGCGTCAAGTCAGCCGCACCTAGGGCGGCAGGCCTCGCGAAAGCCGCGGTCACGTCGAAGGTAGGCAAGATAGCGCTCGGAGCTACTGCCATAGGCGCCGGCGTAGGGTTAGGGAGCTACTTCGCGTTAAGCGGCCTCGGCGCCGGGCAGGCATATGCGCAGTATGCAACCGAGCAAGGACAACTCGGCCAGCCGCCCCCCGCCCCGCCCGCCACGCCGTGGCAATTGGGCGGAGGCTTCCTCACGCCGCCTCCGCCTCCCGGAGGCCGCGGCTATGGATACAGCTACGGCCAGAGGCTCGCCGCCTTCTTCACGTCGCCGTTCGTGCTGTTTATACTGCTACTATTCGTCCTCGCGATTATAGGCATCTACTTCTGGAGGAAGACCGGGAAGTAATGGTCACCTTCAAAGAGGCCTACGACGCGGTTAAGAAGGCGCTGAGCAAGAGGATAAGCAGAGTGGATAGGCTGGCGAAGGAGCTTGCGCGAAGCGCTACAAGGGCCGTGGGCGAGAGAGATCTTGACGCGCAAGACAAGAAGCGAATAGCACATGCGGTGCGCGAGGTGCTCGGAGCCTACGCCGCCAAGGTGGCCTACCAAGCAGTCCCCTCAAAGAACCCTAAGAAGAAGAGAAGAAAGAAGAAATGAAGGGCGAGCTGGCGCTCGGCGCGCTCGCCGTGGTTGGCATAGTAGTGCTTGAGCTCGACGCGATTCATCATGGCATGGACGGGGTGGCGCTCTCAGCCGCGGTAGGCGCAATAGCCGCGATCGTGAGCTCTATAACAACGAGGCGTTGGTACCAACGCCATGGCAAAAAGTGAGGTACTACTCACGTCGGCCCTAGTCGCGGTAGAGGGAGCCCACGCATTTTCCGCCTTTCTACCCTCGGTGTTCACGATCCGCCGCCTCGCAGTACCCCAAGGCGCTGAGAGGGACTTGAGGCTCGGCTACATCCCCGCGAGCCTCTTTGCATTGACGCTCGGGGCGCTGGCAAGCGCGATTATGAAGTCGCCGTGGCCCCTCATAGCGTCGGCGCTCACGGTAATCTTCATGATCGCGGTCTACGAGTGGGCGATTAACTATGGCTAACATCTACCAAGGCAGAGACAGTTGCTACGCGAAGAAAGAAGGCGTGTACATAACGGGTAGCAGAGTCACGCCGAGCAACATGAAGACGTTTGTCCGCTTTATTCTTCGTGACTTAAAGCGCGGCTGGACTTACAGCGAGTCGTGCCGCAAAATCAAGATGACGAAGAAGCTGGCGATAAAGCGGCTCGCCTACCTCAAGGCGCTCTGCGTCAAGCACACCGGCAAGGAAGAGGCCTGCGACCGGGCATACGAGAGGAACGTTGCCCCCGCCGTCCTACGCCTACAAGGTAAGAAGATTGTAAAGCCCAAGAAGCGGGCGTCGAAGAAGGCGAAGGCCGCCGCGGTCGCTAGGCGCCGGAGGTAACCCACTCTTTTTTCATTAGAATCCTACTCTATTATACGGGCAATGTCCCCCTTCGACGTGTGGTTAGCGCTTATTGTATTGGGCGTCGCAATCGGCTTCATGGCGTCGATAAAGTCGACGTGCCTCGACATGGTCGTTGGTGTCAACAGAACAATCTGCCGGAAGAGATACCGCTGGGTCGAGTGGGGCGACGTCGCGCCGAAGTCCGCGGTTGCTATGGTCATGCTCGGCGGTGCAGACGTGATCTATTGGGGCGTTAGGGAGCTCGCCTCGGCGCGCGGCGTGCCCATAATGCCGCCGGAGGGCACAATAGAATACGCACTTGCATGGGGCGGCGTGTTCACGGTCGCCACCGCTATACTGATTCTGATCGTCTATCTGCCTGCCTGGTCTCTGCGCAATTAATTCATTAGAATATCTGCTTTTTCATAGCACGCTATGATGTTGCAAATAACATTAGATCCGCTGATAGGGCAGATTATAATTGCGACGATAGCGCTCATGGCGGCTGGGTATGGCCTGTCGCTGATCATACAGAAGCGCACGATGGACGTGACGCAGACAATCTCCGCATCTACGCTGGGCGCGACACAATCGTTAATTGCACAGATGACGTACTACGGCGCCTACGAGAGGGCGGAGATTCTCCGGACGGTCGCGAGCATAGTTGGGGTCGACCAGGTCAGAGACACGGCGCTGGCCTTCCAGCAACAGCGCCTCAACGCCGCATACGAGGTCGAGTACTACCCACCGCCTCAGCAGAAGCAGTAAGGTTGATACCAACCCCATATTTTTTATATTAATTATAAGGAATATTAACAAGCCGTCAGACTGTGCCATGTCTAATTCCGTCAGTAGACGCGGCCGGGCCCAGCCGCGGCCCCTAGCTCCGCTTGCCTAGGAAATCCACAGTAGACAAGCTCCTCGAAGAGGCTAAGGAGGAGATTAAGAAGAAGCGGGCGGAGGAGGAGAAGAAGCGGGGCAGGCCTCCCGCAATCCCCCGCGACCCCGAGGTCTATGAGCACATCGCGAAGCTCTTTGAGGAGGGCCTCACGATCAAGGAGGTCGCCAAGGCTTTAGGTGTAAACGAAAAAACGATCAGACGCCTCAAGGAGGATCCGGAGTTTCAGAAATTCCTCAAGGAGCGGGAGGAGAAGATCAAGGCGGCCCGCATGGCGCGGGCCCAGATTGTATACGATAGGGAGCTGTTGGAGAAAATTGTAAGCGGCGAGGCGTGGAATAAAGAAGCTTGCAAGCAACTCTCGCCGTGGGAAGCCATCCAGGATGTGTGTGTCCAGTGGATTGTCCACAACAGGTCTCGCCAGAGCCTTGAGTCTGCTGTTGAGGAGATGGCTGAGATCTTCGAGTATATGTGTAAGGTCAAGCAGAAGTGCGACCCGGCGCTGTGGGAGGCCGACGACTTCCTCGAATTCGCAAATTCGATGATTTCTCGCGGCGTCTCGACGGACACCGTAAGAAAGTATCTAACGCGCTGGTGGGCCTGGAAGCCGGAGCATCGTGAAAAATTGAAAGGGTTACACGGCAAATGGGTGCGCAGAGGGGTAATGAAGACGGAGCAACACGTCTTAGAGCCGGAGGAGGTTAAGATGACGCTTGAGGGCGACGAGCTGACGGAGGAGGAGAAGCTGTACCTCAAGCTGTGGATCACCACCGGCGCCCGCGAGTACAGCAAGCCGTCGACAAGGGGATTGAAAGAAATCGGCTGGGGCGGCGTGGTTGGTGCCAAGGTTAGCGATGTCAATTGGAAAGACTGCACTATCGCAATCCGCGAGCCGAAAACAGGCAAGGAGGAGGCGAAGGAGTGGTACGGCATCCAGCTGAACCTATTCTTTCCAGACTTGTGCGGCGAATTGAGGCGCTACGTCGAGGAGAAGGGCCGCGGGAAAGATGACTGGCTGTGGGGCTCTCCGGAGCATGCGGTGCGGCTGTACAAGAGGATAATCGCGAAGCTGAAGAAGCTGACGGGCAAGCCGCTGGTGCCGCATGATATACGCAGGACGCACGCGTATTGGCTTGTCAAGGCGGACGTGCCTCTTGAGCTGATCGCCGGCGGCGTCACCGGCACTCGCCTCATGAACGCCCTCGGCGTCGGCTGGGAAGATATTAGTGTCATGGTCAGATACTACGCTGACTTCGCGGGCAAGAGCAGGAAGTACGTGCCGATGGTTCAGCAGACTTTCCACCAGATATTTGCATGAGCGTCGTTAGTACCAACGCGGCGTTGAGGGGGAGGTGTAGGGAGGTACTTGCCAAGGTGCTTAGGCGTGCATATGCAATCAACATAAAACATCCGGAGTGCGGCTTCGTGATTGTTTTGTACAGGCCGTCGAGTTTCCGCGACGTCCGCGACGTGAAGGTGGTGTTTAGAACAGTGGAGGAGTGCATATCTAAGGTGTGGCCGTTTTTCGTGCATAGGTACGTCGGGAACTACAAGAGAATTATAATAACGTACGGCATATCGCTAGAGGAGTTCAGGCGCCGGGCGGGTCTCTGATTTTTTCGTCGTCTATAATTCATTAGATGTTCAACACAATGGAGCTTGTATGGCGGTATATTCCCTGGGCATAGAGGTACCGGCGAATACGACGGCGCCGACGCTGTTGAAGAAGTTCAAAGGCGCCGCCGGCGTCGTGACTAAGGTGTATGTCGATGTCAGCGCCGGGGTGGGGTACATGTCGGGTTTCTACATCGACTACTCCGGAGTCCGCATCCCGTCGCCCGTCAGCGACGACATGCAGTACTTCTCGGGGGACAACTCGGAGTATTGGGTTCAGCCTAACGTGGCAGTTGGCGAGGGCGACGTCGGCATCTACGGCGTCAACTACGACTCTGTACCCCACCGCTTCTGGCTGATTATAGAAGTCCAGGAGGAGGGCTATGGTGTTTAAATCGAGACCATTCCGGCAGTCGGCGTTTTTGGCGCATGCCGACCCGCTGTCGGTGGCGAGGGCGGAGCTTCAGCAGGACAGCATAGAGCTTCTGCCTAGGCTCAGATACATAGCTAGTTGCGACGGTTGTGCGATCTACGACAACAGAATAGAATTCGACGC
>Ga0080005_124968_pt1 | contig 16053 bp, 20 predicted proteins | sample JossMetagenome_2_FD_69208 | JGI IMG/M metagenome (GOLD analysis project Ga0080005, IMG submission 69208) | Hot spring sediment microbial communities from Joseph's Coat, Yellowstone National Park, USA - JC3_ASED (SPADES assembly) (version 2) | ecosystem: Environmental > Aquatic > Thermal springs >... | reverse complement strand
CCCCATTCTTATCATATACAACAACCTTATTCATGACAGTGTCAATCTTTAACTCATAGCCCCCACTCCTCATTCTAAGGATTCTACCACGCTTCCAAACACTGATGTTGAACGCATCCTTTAGTTTAGTTGCATTTACCGCAGGTGATAATGCCTCATACGTATGTAACTCAACCCTCTCGCCTTTCTTCAGTTTTTCCCACACGTCCTTTATGTCCCCAGCCCTACCCGAGTTTGGATTGGAAGTTTCGGGAGTTTTGTTGAGACCTGTCATTTGGGTCTCGGGTTATATTAGGCTGGGGAGGCAAATTAGGGGTTGGCAAAGAAGGGGGGAGTTTGGGGATTACTCGTAATTCACATCATCCTCATCTGAACGCCTCTGCCTATAATTCCTCTTATACCCATATTGCCTCTTCCCATAACCCCTCCTATACCTGTTGTCACTATTCTGTTGGTACTTCTTACCCTGATACTGCTGGGGTGCTCCATACTTTAGGATATCCATAATCTCATCAATCATGTTTATAATAAGCGTCATTCTTTTACGAATCCTCTTTAACATCACTGCGGCTTCTTCAGTGCTTATCTTATTATAATCAACATACCTCCTCTTAGCCTTAGCATGTGGCTTCTCCTGTGCCTCTTCAGGCTCAGGCTTCTCCACAGGTTTAGACTCTGGTTTAGGCTCCTCGGGTTTAGGCGCTGACTGCCCATTCTCGGGCATGGGTAGTAGGCATTATACTAGCTAATTAGCCTAAGCATTAATGCCAATTAATGCTCCCAAAGCCAATCCTAAAGCCCATAACCAACATATACCCAAAACCAGAGGAAAACGAACCAAGGAAGCCCATTGCAAAGTATGGTAGGTTCCTTTGGCTCAAGGAGCCTCACAATCCAGGCCCCTCACTGGCTGGGAAGCCCCACTGTATCGTGTGGAATACCCTACTCTATGGTTCGTGGGTTATTGAGGGGGAGGAGGATGGGTTGGAGTATGGTGAGGCTGTTCATAGGGCTTACGAGGATTGGTTCCTTAAAGCCAATGAGGGGCTTTACGATGAGGTTCTTTTAGAAGCCCCATTCGCCCTAGCACCCCTAACCCTACGACCTGATATCCTGTACAGGAAGGGTGATGAATACGGTGTCGTTGAGGTTAAGTCCTATGGGGCTAGTAGGGTTGATGAGGCTTTGCCTCAATTAGCCCTATACGTTTACGGTTTGAGGAGCCTTGGGTTTAATATTACCCAGGCTTTTCTTGCGCTTAGGGATGCTGTGGTTGAGGAGGATGCCAATGAGCTTGGGGCTATTGGTGGGGAGTGGTTTTTGGCTTTGAGGAGGATGGTTAGGGAGCCTCCAGAGAAGCCGAGTAGGTCGTGCTTCAAGTGTCCTTATGCATTGGTCTGCCGTGTTCCAAAACCCACTCTATTCTAAACCCTAATCAGTCTTTGTAGTGTTTTTAGAATGGCATGCCCAGGTTAAGTCTTAACAGCCTAAACCGTGGTGAACTTGTGTTGATGGTAATAATGCTGTTGATTATTGCATACACAGTCATACAGATTGCAATCCAAGTAATCCACATGCTCACCACACCACCAAGCCACCCAACAACCGTGATAATACCCAAGCTGACGCCAATCAGCCTAATAACCCCCTAAACTCCCCCACAATGTAGTCCTCACCCCATTCATGATTATGATAGTGTTGATGTAGTCAACAAGCCTACGCCCATTATACACGATGCCGCATGCCTCGTCTAGAAAACCCCAGACAACACCAGCAACCCGATTGTCAATGCTAATCATATCGTGGAAGTTATCAATTGGTGTATCATTAATGAAGCCCCTTGGTTCAGCTAGGGTTACGAGTTCAATGTTAGCAATACCAGCCTCAATTGGCAATCCCCAATCAGCGTAGGCATCAATGTCAATATCAACCACGAAGCCTCCTAACCTACCACTAAGCGTTATTGTCAAGCCATCCCAGCCACCAAGCATTCCAGCCAGCCTGTCAATGGCATCAACCCGACCCCCAATGCTAACCCTAACCCTCCTGCCACTTATGACTGAAGTGTCTGGTGTACCACGCCAGAGTACAGCATCCTTCACATTGAATACACCAAGCCTTGATAGGGTGTTGGCTAGGGTTAGGGTGCTGGCTACACTAACCCACTTCATGGTTCTTGAATCCAGGTTGGCTTTAACTGGTGTTACTCCAAGCATCCTGGGTTTGGCTTGGAGGGTTGGTTATTAGGGTGTTGGTCAGCGAGCTCGATGACGGGGTAGATAATCATGACTGCTTCACATAATCCCAGAGGATTTGCACCACATCGGGCATTGATGTGAAATTGCTTAACAGTTCAAGCCAGTGCATGCTTAGGCTACGAACCTCCCCACTCCTAATGAACAAGACCCTGAGGAAGCCACCCCCATTATCATCAATCCTAACCGCCCTATAATACCCATCCGGGCCAGGAAGCCTACCACTTAGGACAATAACCCTAGCACCATTCCTAACCGTGGAGACTACCCTGACACTACCCAAATCCTCCACTGTTGTAACCAGCGCCATACTTGGGTTGTGTTTTATGAACAAATTAGGCTAATTAAGCCCAAAGCCCAATGCCCTCGTGGGTAGGCTGTGGGTTGATTCGGCATTGTTTACACTACTGGTTGGCCTGGGGGAACATTACCCAAATACCCCGCATGCTCGTGAGGCACCCATGCTGTGCCATGTTCAATGTATTCGTGGCAATGCTTGACCTCGCTGTTGCTGGTTTAATTGGAATGGATATTGTTATGGATGTTAAGAGGGTTAGGAGGGGGGCTACTAATTAAGCCCCTAGTCCAGTGTAACCCATGCCCGAGGCTCAGGGCCAAAGCCTAAACTTACAGGTTGTTACAGAACTAGTAGCCTACAAGCCAGAGTACCGTACCTTAATGGTGCCAACAGAGGCACTTGAGGAGCTGGTCAAGATAATTAAGGGCATAATCCTTGATGCGGATGCAATAGCTCATGATGCGGATAATGTGGATAATATCAATGATGTTTATGGGTTAATTGCCTCAATGGGGGACGTGGCTAGGAATATCATTGACAGGGCTAACAATGCCTTGAGCATCCTCAGGGACGTTTTCGGAGCCTAGTTCCCAAACCCCAATTCGTAAGCCAGCCTCTTGAGTACTATCGCATTAATACTATTAACATACCTACCCGATACTGCTGTTGTTGTAACCCTCAAGTCATAGGCGCCATCGAACCTCAGGCGCCTTGAACCATGCTGTGGGTGTTCTATTACCACCAATGAGCGTGGTGTTACTAGGAATGCCCTCGGTATGCTTACCGTAACCAACAGGTTCTCAAGCACCCTAGTCTTCAACACTGGCTCTGGCTCATACTCAAAGTTAATTGGCAGGCCACGCTCAATCCTAATGTAGTGATTGCCAACCATCAACTCGTCAATTCGGTTTGAATTGTTGAGCATATCCTTCACGTTACTTATAACCTCACCCACCATTTTATCATAAATGCGCTTGGTTGGTGGGCTATCAGTAGCCTCAAGGGCATTCACCCTAAGCATAACATCACTCAACCTACTATCAACATTAACATCAACCCTAACTACAGCCGTATCATCCGAAATCATCATACTACCATCCCCAGTACTCACTACTCTAAAGTACCCACCAAGAATACTGGCAAACAACCCACCCAATCTTCGTATAAAAACCCACCTGAGCTCATTCACAATTGGGTCATTCTTAGGTACATTGGGGGCTATGTCAGCAAGCGCACCTGGCACTATTATGTACACAGTACCACCACTCACCTCAGCACTTGGGTTGAAGCCCTGGTCGATTAGGATGCGCATTATCTTATCCGCCATGTAGTTCGCAATGCTGAGGGCTATCTGCTCTTTGAATAATGACTCAAGGTGCTTTTCATCAGCCCTTGTTAATTCGAAGACCACCTCACCCTGAACCCTATAAGCAATACTGTCCTTAGGCCCAGTCGTTAGGACTGCCTCCTCCTCAAGGACATCGGCATCATAGTCAAAAGCCTTCCTGAAGTCACCGTCACTGGTGGTGGCAATAATCACAACCCCACTACCCGTCTCATTGTAGCAGTGGTGGATGCCATTCTTCACATAGAGGCTGTATAAGTCAAGCTCATTGATGAACAACCCATCACGGTAGTCATTAACCCCAATAACGTAATCCCTCCCTGGCCCCCAGGGTGGCTCAATGGAGATTCCAAGGTAATTCTGTGAGAATACTATAATCCTAAGGTACCTCCTACCCTCAAACACACTCCTCATGAAGAACTCCTCATGAACACCATCAATGAAGAGCCCCTCAATACCCACAGGCTCCCCGCCACTGAACAGTAGCCTTACAACGTCAGCCAACTCCCCCCTCACACTAATACCCCAATCAACATTACACGGTAGGATTCTTGATGGGAGCATTGGAATAATACCCCCCACTGGGGTGAACACGTTAATCACCCCTCTCCCTCCTCCTAGCCCCAACCGATACCCCACCCCTAACCCTCAACCTAGCCTTCTGGGTTTGGACTTGACTAGCCATGGGTAGGGTATGTGCAAGCTCTTAATTAGCCTCACAATTCAACAATCCTAAACCCCAACTCCCTAGCCAACTCCAAGGCACCACTAGTAAACCACGAGCCAACAAGAACACCCCTTGAGCCAGGCAATGCATCAACATAACGCTTCAATTGACTAACAGCATTCAAATCCACAACACCACGCTTAACCTCAATGACAATCCTAACACCATTACAGTCAGCCACTACATCAGCAACACCATGCCCATTCAAAGGCACCTCAGTCCCAACAAGCCTAGCATTAGGGCAGTTAGTGACCCTAGCCAGGTTCCTAACAACCCAATCCTTAACATCCTCATGCGAACCCTGTAGCCTGAACTCACCCTCACTGGCGACTGCCACCTCAACCCATGCAACCTCATGAATGCGGATTTTAAGAACCTCGTGTGGCCTGTGGCGTATGGCGATTATTTGATTGCCAGAAATGTATATTCTTGAGCCTGGGGGTTGCCAGTTCAACGGCTGGTAGCCTTCATTCGAGTGGACTAGTAGTGAACCATCTGGTTTAATGATAATGAGCCTCCAGGCTTCGCCAGCCTTTGATGATGCCCTGCCATTATACTCGATACTGCATTTGGCATTCATTACAATCACCATTCCCTTGTTTAGGGCATGGTTTAGGCTAGTTTGGTCTAGGTTCAGGACCATAGTTCAGTGGGTTAGCCTGTCTGATTAGTACGAGCGCCTTATTAGTGGTTTAACTGTACTGCCTTCGTGTTCAGGTTCAACAAGTACCTCTACCCAACAGTGGAGTGTATTGTGAAAATACATGCTGAGCTTGGTGGTGAGCCAGTACCCGTTAGTAGTATCCTAGAATGCATGAGGGGTGGGGGGTACAGTGGTATTAGGAACATTTACTACGGGCTTGAGGCGGCTGTCCAGGATGGGTACGTTACCGTTGAGTATTCGAAGGATGGTAGGGGGAAGAGGAGGCTCTACGTGCCTACACTACTCGGTGCCGTGGATGCTGGCATCTACAGGGCTGTTGTGGAGGCCTTGTACAGTGGTGATTCCCCAAGTCCTGATTCCTTTAGGGCTTTCCTTTGTTCGATAAAGCACCCAATCTTTTGGATTGCGGTTTCCAGGCTTGCGGGTAGTATTGCATCGGGTGATAGGGGCTTGGTCACCATGTATTCGATACTTGTGAAGGCTCTCATTGGCTCTAAGGTTGTGGGTATGCCTAGGGGTAGGCTTGCCCTTGTGGCAGGCAATATTCTTAACGAGGTTTACAGTATCACAACCTGCCTGCTGGGTTTTGGGAACACGTGTTTTGAGGGGGGAGTAATGACTAATGGGGTTGGTGTTTTAAGAAGGGCTATTGGGAGCCTTGCCCTTATGTTCACGAGTTACTACTCATGGCAGTGCCCTCACCAAGCGTAATGCCTCCTAGTCACTAGGAATACTACAACGGCTACAATAGCCACAATGACGGCGACAATAATGATTGGTACACCTGAGGCAGGTGCCCTAACCGTAGTTGTAACATAATGCACCACTGTAGCCGTAACAGTCCTATTAACGGGTACCGTGATGGTAGTATTAACGTAAACCGTGGTAGTCCTAGTGGCAGTCGTAGTATTACCCACAGTAACAGTGGTGGTTGTTGTAACTGGGGCTACCGTCGTCGTGACAGCCCCCTTAAGGCCAGGCGTACAGGATTCACCGTTAAGTGGTATTATGCTCACATAGAGGCGCATGTTGTATAGGTTGAGGAATGCGATAACTGCAGTACCACCAGTAACAGCACCATTAACCTCAAGGTAAGCCCAATTGCCAGGGTTAGTAAGGTTGGCGAGAGGTGTTAATGAGCCTTCAATCCACTTGAAGGCGCTTACAATACTACCCCAAGCCACTATAACATAACCATTATTGAATTGTATTGGATATACGTCAGTGTAGTTCCCAGGGATTGTAATGCGCAATCCATTAATCGTGAGGATGTGGGAGTATGGGTTGTAGTTGAGGTACTCACCATTGCGTGTAATCCATAACCTGTTTACTGACTTAATAGTACCGTTCCTGAAGTTGATGAGGGCTTTGCTCCCGTTTGCCAGGAGTAGTACTCCAGTCATGTTGTATGCGTCAATGCCTATGACGTATGGGATGTTAAAGGTTTTAACAATAACACCATTCATTGTGGCTACTATGATTTGAGTGTTTGAGTATGATAGGCTTGGCTCTGGCTCGTGGACAATGTAAATGTACTCCCCATCACTCGTGTAGCTTGCTATCACACCATTGTGAGTAATGTTAATTGGGCTCCCCCAATGCCCATTGTTTAATACTGACTCCTGGATTATTATCGACACGTTAGGGTAACTACCATAAACTCTAAGCCACATTAATGCTAATGAACCGTTTGGTAGCCTTGCTAATTCAGGCTCGGCCGCATTGGCCACTTGTGGTGCTGGTGCCTGGGTGAATTGGCAATTAGCAACATTAATGTAGTAGCCTTCTATGCTTGGCGCAACGCCGAAGGTTTCTGGGGTGTAGTAGAGGAGTATTGTAGTATCATTAACTGGGGCTAGGGTGTAGCCGTTTACCCCAGTGTTGGTTAGGTTGATTGTGGCTACAGTACCAGCCACAGCCGCGTGGCTTGCTAGGGCTAGTACCACTACCATTGTTATTATTGGTATGGTTTGGATTGGGGTTAGGCTCCTCATGTTTTTGGCTTAGGGGTCTTGGGTAATTAGCCTAATTAAAGCCAAGGCGTAATTGAACCATGGCTCATATGCTCACGATTGGGGAGCCTAAACTTGGGAATGCAATAGCCATCGTTGGGACAAGAAAGCCCTCAAGTGCAGTGAATGGGTTGGTTGGGAGGCTGGTTAGGGCAATTGGTGAAGAGGGGTATAGTATAATTACAGGTGGTGCTATTGGCGTGGATTCAATTGCCGTGAAGTATGCCATTGCCTTTAACGTGCCTTATACTATTGTTAAACCGTGTTTGAATGGCGTTGAGAAGCCTCCACCTGGTGGTGCTTTGATTAGCCCGTTCAAGTGTAAGAGGCTTTCTAGGTGGTATTTTGTGGAGAGGGATAGGGTTATTGCGGAATTAGCGTTAGCCATTGTTGTACCCGAGGCTAGGAGTGGTACTGCCAAGTATGCCTGCTGTGGAACATGGTACACTGCTGTTAAGTATGGTGTAATGCGTGGTAAGCCCGCATTCATTTTCAAACCACTAGTCAATGATGCTGACGTGTGGGAGGCTTTTGGAATAATGGTTAGTGATGGTGTTGCGCCAGTATCGGGCATTGGGGAGTTGATGGTTAGGCTTAGTGCATTGGGATTGGTATTACAGCGTAAACGGCTAAATCACCCCACGTAATATTCTGAACCTCGCCTGGTTGCGGTAGCCTATTCCTGAGGACTAGTACAATGAGTAATTCCTCCCCGCCAAACCTCCACTGACCCCTTTCACACTTTATACCATACTGCTCCAGTAGGCTTGCTGTTGCCTGGTGTCCAATATAGCATTTAACGTCTTGTGTTTTGAGTAGGTTTAGTAGTACCTCTGGTTTTTCGATTGGTGTTACGTCTAGGCGTATTGGTTTTTCGAAGGCGTTTAGTGGTAGGGAGTTCAAGACTACTACCCTTATCCTCTCTCCTGCCTTCTGTGCCTCCATGGGTGCCCTGTACTACTATTTACTAATTAGTCTAATAGCCTCTAATACCTCATGGCCCAGGCACAGGCCAATCAGGCCGAAACTTCTGTCCAAACTTTGGTGGAGGCTTGGGAGTTGAAGAAGATACTTAAGGTAGCCTCGATAGTTGATGCTGATGTGGTGGTAATACCGCTTGGTGCTAAATATCATGCAAACCTAGTGCGTTTTGAGGCTCTTTCAAGGGATAGGATTGCCCTTGTTGCCGTGGACACTGTGGGCTTGTTCAATAAGTTGAATTATAGTGTAATGATTGATAGTGAGGGTGTCAGGAAGTTGCTGAAGGCAATACCGTGGAGTAGGATGCTTGTGAGGGTTATCTTCGATGGTGCAAGGATTCAAGTGCACTCGATGGATGGTACTGCCAACATTGAGGGTAGTATTGTTGAGAAGCCTACGAGTATTATGAGTGGATTGGTTGAGCAATTGAATGAGTGGCATCCGAGGGCTGTTATGAAGGGTGTTGATGCCTCAACACTACTGAGCTGGTTTAAGCCATTCTCAATGACTAGGCTTTCTGAGGCTCGCTTCAAAATGCTGTATAATGGGCTTATGATTACCACGGATAATGAGGGGGCATTAATGATGCTTGATGCGAAGCTGGTTCCTGGGGAGTACAGTGTTGATGATATCTTCGAGGTTGGCTACTATCTGGGGTATGTAACGAGCTTCCTTGAGGAGTTTAAGAGGAATGGTAATGTAACTGCAATAATCGCCCAGGGCAAGCCAATGGTAATCGAGGCTATGCTGGAGAGGGGTATTGTGGCTAGGATTGCCCAGGCTCCAATGGTGGATTAAGCCTTATTACCCAAACCCCATTCCAAAACCTCGGATGCCCAGGAGAGAATCCCCAAATGCCCAAACTCCGAACTCGAAAACATGGTGGATACCGTTAGCAATAGGACTACTACTGCTCATGGTGCCTGGAGGCGTGTTCATATCGCCAATCTTTTTCATCTTATCAATAATCATGAGGAGGAAGAATAAGTCTAAGGAGTCCCCCGAAACCTCCCCCTCACCATTACCCCTAATTTACATCACTCCCTAACCACATTCATGAGTATCACCATAATAGCGTTCATAATCAACACCCTAGGCATTAAGACAAGTACACTACTGAGTGATGGTGATGATGGTATTGACGCTAGGGTTAGGGTTCAGAAGATTGCATACTTCCTCAAGAGGCTTGGTTACAATATTAGCTTTGAATTCGATCTCTACTACCATGGGCCTTACTCGGGTGAATTAGCCGAGGCTATTGAGTGCCTTGCTAGGCTTGGGGGTGGGCATGTTGAGGAGCTCACTGTACTTTGCCTCAGGGCTGGGGATTGCCGTAGTATTAGGAGTATTGTTGAAAGGCTTAGCCAGTACCCAACTGCCACTCTAGAGGTTGCCTCTACAATTAGGAGCCTGCTTGATTCACCAGACTATAGGAATGATTTGAATGGTGCGATTGACCATGTCAAGTTTCTTAAGCCCTGGGTTAATGATGTTGTTGTTAAGGATGCCTTGAGCCTCCTCAGGAGCCTTGGATTACTGGGTTAGAATGGGAGTAGTTGGCTTATTACATCCCACAATGGGCTAATGAACTCTACAATGATTGCTCCTAGGTATGCTGTACCAATTGCAAGGTATGGTAGGAGTAGGATGCCTAGCAGTGTAACGGCAACTGTGATAACACCAACAGTCGTGAAGGCTGTCTCAACATTACCCCACTGGTTATTAAGCCCAGTAATGAGGTTCAATGGCCCTGCCAGTGCCCACTCCACAGGCCCAGTGGCTGGGAGTACAGTGTACCCACTCCACCTTGAACCAGGTTTAAATACTACAATGCAGGACTCGTTGAATGCTGTGGCATTAATGAGCATTTGCCTGTAGCCCATTGGCGTACTTGGTGGGTATGAGCCTGTCAATGGTGCGAATATTGGGAGTACGAGTGGCTCGCTTACGAGTGTTGTCTTAACCATGCCAGTCTCATTAACGGCTAAGCTACAATTAGCCTTAACACCACCAGTCCAAGCCCAGAATAAAACACTCTCATTCCTAATGTAGAAGGCGGTATCATTAATAGGGTAGCCAGTCCCATTAACCCAATACCTGAGTACCCTCAGTGGCGTCCATGCACCGTAAACACCGCTCGAATTCTCGATTGCGGTTACTGGGAATGGTAGTTGGGCTTGTATTTCGAGCGTCCCATTGTAGAGTGGGATAATGCTGAAGCCTGGTTTTTGTATATTATAAGTATAGTTTAATACAAGCCAGTCCCATGCAACCTGGGTAACATACACTTTCTCACAGCCCCAAATTGGAATGTACCTCACATTACTCATGAAGACTCCTTGACTAGTCGTAATCAATGCTGGCTTTGGGCCAGGGTAATATACACCGAGTATCTTAATGTCCAAGCATGGTGGGGTTAGTACTGCCATCACACCCATTGTAATATTGTAGAGTAGGGAGGCCACCCATCCTATTAACGGTGTTGCCACCAGTGTCATTAACCCAATCCCCATTAGTACAATGCTCCCAGGCTTGTTTGGCCTCATAAGGGCTAGGCTTATGAAGAGTGGTGCCCATGGGAATAGTGCCAAGAGTGCCTTGTACAATGCAATTACCATTACCGTGAGGTATGCTAAACCACCAATGAAGCCAATGATGCCGTTAATAATGCTTGATAGTGAGTAGTATGTGCCAAATTCCTCAATTGGGAAGAGGATTATGGCTGTAACCATCTTCACTGCACTTAGTATTGCAGTGACAATATCATACTGCTCAAGAACCATGCTCCCACTTGGTGGTTTGGATAGGCTTGGTAGGTGGCTTAGGAGTGGTGTAATGATACTCATCATTATTATGAATGCTGTAAAAGCCCCAACTGCACTATATAATTCCCGTGTAATGTCCACTCCCCTAAGCCTCCACTTCACGATTACCAAGTAGCCAATGTAAATGGCGAAGAAGCCTACACCAGTCCCAACAGAACCCCAAAGAATGCTAGCATAATTCATGGCTTATCACAAGCGCCTAACCTCGAAGAGCGCCCTAGCCCCAGCCTCAATCAGGTCAGCAAGCCATGCTGTGATAGCGAACCCAATACCCATTACAATGTCGATAATAATATCACCCTCCAGCAGGTTGAAGGTGCCATTACTCACGAGGGTTGCAGTGCTTGTTACTAACCATGGTAGTGATGTGATACCGCAAACGAAGTCAGCAATGATGGTTATTGCATCCTTAAGCCAGCCTGGTGCATTCCCGAGAAGGCTTATTATCGCTTGGAGTATTGAATTGTTAGAACAATGCTGTTCAATCGTGCTTATCCACATTGTTAAAACATTCCCGTAGTTGAAGACTAGGGCATCCTGGTACCCTGCAACCATTGGTAGTAGGATGCTGAAGACCAGGATGAATGAGGCCAACCAAGCCCCAATCCTCCTAGTCCTTGATGGGAGTAGTAAAGCCACTGAGAGGCTCCCAATACCGTAATTATACATCACACTCATAACCTGTCCAAGTGCCGCTAGGGCAATAGTATTCATCATTGTTGCAACTAATGCCCTATTATAGGGAGCCATTATTGCACTAAAGAAGTCTGATAAACTACCAAGCAGTGAGCCAACAGGCTTAAGCACCTGGGTAACGCCTATAATAGCCCCAACGGCGCTGAAGGCGAAGGCGAATACTTGATTTGTAATGTACTGACCCATTACGAGGTTAAAATCATTATACATTACCTTTGGGATGTCACTCAACTGTATTTGAGGGACACTAACGCCTAGGGCACTTGCGATTGAGGCTCCAATGCTTGGGCCAATACTCATGTAGTAAGCCACAGTAGCCGTTAGGACTGCGCCAATTACTATACTGTAGAACTCCTCGACAGCCTCCCTCCTTCGCCCTGGGGTTGGGGCTAGGTAGTATTTGATTAACCCCCATGCTAGTTCAACACCAGCAATGGCAATCCCAATACCGTATGGGAGTGCCAGCAGGCTTGAAACACTCATGATACTACCCATTAATCGTGTTTTAATTAGACGTTGGCACCACTCCCACTATGAACGACTTGTTAATGTAAACGACCCCATCATTAGTCTTAACCTTAACCCAGTAGCGCCTTGATTCCACCAGTACCCCACTCAGCGTCTTACCATCAGCAAGGCTTATGGTTATTGCCCTCCCAGCATACTCCTCACTAAAATCACTATGCCTTACCTGCCTCCTCCCAACCTGCCTCATATGCCATTACCAGGCTTAGTGTTAATTAGGAATTGGCTTCAGGGCTTTAACAATTGGTGATAAGCCTCGTCCTTCAGGGCGGGGTTGGGTTTAAAAATGAGTGTTTCCCCTGCTTTTGTTGTTGCGTAGGGCTGTTGCTGTTGAGTTGGAGGTCACTAGAGAACTCAATAAGCTACTCTACTCTGTTGAAGCCATGTACCTTAACATTGTTCGTGAGGTTGTTGCTTATGCCGTTAAGCACAATGTTACGAACCCAATCCAACTCCAAAGGCTGTTCTACAGTAAGTATAGGCAGGAGTACCCAAGCCTTAACTCGCAGTTGGTTATTCAAGCAATTAGGCAGGCGTCTGAAATCGCCAAGTCATTCATTGAAAGAAGAAAGAACGGTTTAGCAGACAAGCCTTACCCAGAGGTTAGAAGTGTCTCGGTTAGATTTACCGAAATAGCATGGAATTATAAGCAGTTTGTTAAATCAGTGGCTCCTGTTAGGATTGCCGTATCACCAATCAGCACCAGTAAGAGGGGTAAAGGTAGCAAGAGATTCGAAATTTGGTTGAGATTGCACAAGAGGTTTTGGCAATACTGGTGGAGGGTACTGAGAGGAGAGACTGAGCTTGCTAGGACGCTAATTGTTAAGCGTAGGGCTAACAAGTGGTATGTGGTCTTCATCTTCGAGGTCAAGCCTAGGGAGGCTAAGCCGCAATCCGTGGTTTCATTCGACATTAATGAGAACACGGTAGCTATTAGTAGGATTAACCTGGCATCCACAGTTGGTACGGTGGCTGATTGGAATAGGCAATACATGGTTCCAGAACTATACACGATTAAGACTGACTTCGGTAGGTTAGCCAAGAGGTATGAAAGGATTAGGGACGCAATTATCGATAGGCTAAAACCACACTTTGCATTACCGAGCGGTAATTACGTGAATATAGCGGACACTAGGGAGTTTAGGAAGCGTGTTAAGCACCTAAGGGAGAGGGGTAGGAAGATTGGTCGTGTTAGACATGTGGCTAACGAGTTGACGAAAACGCCAGCAATCATTGTAACAGAGGAGCTTGGTGATAACCCGCAGGAATCAATGATTAATGGGATTGGGAAGGATGAGTTGAGGCATAGGATTAAGCAGACGCCGTTCAAGAGCATTGAGAAGGTGGTTGAGGATAAGGCCTTGGAGAGGGGTTCGAGGGTACTCCACGTATCGGCATACAGGAACAGTAGAGTGTGCCCGATACACTTCACAAGGCTTGAGGGAACAGATGACTGGCACATCCTAAAATGCCCACTCGGGCATCTCGTGGACAGGGACTACGCCTCCGTAACAAACATGTTTTGGAAGCTAACACCAGAAGCATGGGCAAAGGGAGTTTGGTGGAATTTGAAGAGTGAGGAGATGAATTGGAAAGCACGTGAAGGTGATTCCAACCCAATTATACCACACCCCATCGTGCAGTATCTACATGCCACACTCAAGGAATTCAAGGCCAGCTTTGAACAAAGCCCCGCAGTGCTGGCCCGGGGCAATCCCATGAACCCAGCCAGAGGAGCCAATGAAGGCTGGGCAAGGAAACCTCCCACGCCCTCTTAGGGCAGGGAGGAGGTCAGTTTCAGCCAATTAACAACAGCCTTTTAAACAAGAGCGTTATTGTAAACAAGATGCAGGCCCAGGGCACCGAGCCCGAGCCTAAACCCATCGAGAAGGTACTCGCAGAGTACCACAGGCCAGGGTACCTGGGCTACACATTGAGGTACTACGAGTACAAGGACTTAGTTCAATTAACGCTTGAAGACCCCAATACTCGGGATAGGATATGGTGCATGAGTAACTTCTGCGCCGCTGGCTCAGTGGTGTTTCAAACACCAATGACAATGGGGTTTGAGTCGATACCGCGTGGCGAAATTCGTGACCTTGAGGTTGTGTCTAGGATACGGGAGAGGATTAGGGAGATTGCCTCAATGAGTGGGGAGGAGGCTTTGAAGGCCTTTAACGAGCTTTGGTGCACCTACTTTGCTAGGGACTTGTGCGAATTTGCAAGGAGGCTTGAGGAGGATGAGGAGTATTGGGAGGAGGTTGAGGAGTTGGATGAGTTCATGGGCTACGGCTTCGGCTTCGAGGATGAACCCGAGTCCTAGCCCAAACCCCCACCCCTAACGACAGGCACCCTACAGGCAAGTAACCTGCCTAGTTGAGCCACCTCATAGGCATATGCCTTGCCAGATTGCCTAGCCTCAACAAGCCCCTTAACCCTAAGCCTAGCCAAAACCCTCTCAACAACCTGCAGAGAGATTTTCTCCTTGAAGGCATCCGCATAAGCCTTAGTAATCTCCTTTGCCAATGCATGCCCATTGCAAATGAGCCTGAGGACTCTGTACTCCGTTTGGCTCAAGTTAATGAGCCTTGGCGCAATAGGCCAGTCAATTGGCTCACCCTTATCAGGCATGGTGAAGACCCTATCAACATTAATGCCAGTGAAGCCGCCAACGGCGGCTATTGCCATCGCCAGGAAGCCCAAGACAGTGGTAACCCACCTGTCACCAGCAATACCAATAACGATACTGCACGGTGCGTAGTCCTCGATGAAGCTCCTCAAACCAGCCACAGTATCAATCAAACTGGCTTTGGGGTTTAGGATGAATTGCTCAACCCTGATACCCAAGTCCTGGTAGACTTGGCTTGTGAACTCGGCTAATGCGCCTAGGGCATCACCACTAAGGCCAACTAGGATAATGAGGTCACCATCATTAACATCACTGTTGATTAGAGCCAACCTGGCTGGGGTAATGTTCAAACCAGCCCCAATTACAATGCACTTCCCCATTAATGGAGTAGTTTAACAAAGTCTCTTTTAAACACAGTGGATGTAATGCTTTTAAACTCGCACTGGAGTGAGGGTACTGGGTGCCTGGGTTGATGACTGCGTCGTACTTGGGGCGTGGGGGGTTGATCACACAGGTGAATTGAAGGGTAAGTGCACTAGATAAATACAACATGAGAATCAATGGAACCCACGCCCCGCCCAGGCACCCTTCAATGTGAGCATGGGTGTTCACAATACTGGGAACCCAATTACCTTATTTTGTAGCTGGGAATTATCCGTGATGAGCCTCCAGTGCACTGTACCTACCAGTGACCAGTAGGCCCAGAAACCGAAAAACCTAAAAACCGGGTATACTAAAGATATACTAAAGACACCCTAGAGGTATACAGTGGGTGTCTGTAGGGGATATGGGGTCAGACCAAGGATCAGCTCATCACCCCCTCAGGCTGACCCCAGCTCCCCCTTCCTCATCACCTCAGGGCCCCGCTTTTCATAATTTAAAAACCTTGTGACACCGGGGGAAGTATTACCAACTGTATTACAACTGGAATTGAATGGACGGCGCCGACCATACAATTCCCGGCCGTATGCGTCAGGTTGTGTATGATTTGTCTTAGGGCTACTTAACGGTGTTGCGAGCGAGGAGCAATTAGCCTCCTGCGTATGTTGTTGTTACTGTGAGTGAGTATGTTACACCGCCGTTTGATACTGGCAAG
>Ga0080005_150957_pt1 | contig 16062 bp, 13 predicted proteins | sample JossMetagenome_2_FD_69208 | JGI IMG/M metagenome (GOLD analysis project Ga0080005, IMG submission 69208) | Hot spring sediment microbial communities from Joseph's Coat, Yellowstone National Park, USA - JC3_ASED (SPADES assembly) (version 2) | ecosystem: Environmental > Aquatic > Thermal springs >... | reverse complement strand
TTGGTGGTGTTGACGTTAACACCGATAGGATTAACCTGGCGATTGTTGATGAGGAGGGTGGCTTGAGGGATTATAAGACGTTCTGGTTTAGCGAGGTAACTACACGAGGCTTTCCCAAGCACAAGGCTTGGAGCATCATCAGCATGAGGATTCATGAATTGTTGGATTATACTTACAACAATGGTGTCAAGACGCTGTTCCTGGAGAACCCGGAGGTTCTCGGTAGGTTAAGGCTGGTGTGGATTATGAATGGTGATAGGAAACACGAGAACTACAACTATAAAGTCTCGGTATTCAGAAGCACAATCATTGAGAGAATAACCATGAAGGCACCACTATATAGCATAGAGGTTAAGTACGTGAACCCAAAAGGTACAACGAACTCAACAGAACACGATGAGGCCATGAGAAAGTATGGACTAGACAGACACACGGCATCAGCCTACTTGATAGCCCTAAGAGGACTCACCCACCAACAAAAATAAATGCCACAAAAACCACGAAAATCAAAACGACCCAATCATTCAGTAAAGGTGGGTTTGGTTCATTATCATTGATGACCACTAACTTCAACCAACTGACCACATGCTTTTAAGTAAATACTATCTTAAAAGCACTAAAAGCCATAGCTTCCGGCATACCTTAGGTGATGAAATGCACCTCCACGGAGCAGTGATGACATTAGCCTGGAACTGATAATTAAGGTTCACCTTAAAAGTGCTGTAATTACGAGAGCCCTGTGGATTAGGGTTACTAGGGATGGCATCGAATACAACCTTGGTCATCCCATAATTAAGTTACTCAGTATTAACGATGATTTCGACGTAATCGACACCATAATCAAGATGTTTAACAATGCCTACCCACGTGGTGTGCCTATGATTCGTAGCATCTGGATATATGGTAGGGCAATTTATAGGCATACCTATGGGCATGTGATGTACGTTAAAAGGTACAACTCGGTTAGTATCCATATTAGTAGTGGACGCATTAGGCGGGACTTCGGTAAATGCAGCCCGTATTGGGGCTGGCAGGTCTTGGGTCACGAGATCGCGCATTTGGTTGGTGTTGGTGGTGGTCATTATCTAAGCCACGGTAGTGTTCACCTTAGCGTCACCAGGGAATTATTGATGGAGTCCCTGCCCCTCAGTGTCTCTATACCATCGATTTACTACCTACTTATTGATTACCTCCTTAGCGGGTGTAAACGTGGATACTCCAGGGTACGTACTGATAGTGTTCTCTATGAATTACGTAATGTCATTACTAACTATGATGTTGATACGAATTACTACCTAGGCTGCTCCAGGCGATTGGTTTCGGTGCTTAGGTCCTGTGGTATCTTGCCCATGTAATTGTTGTGTGAGGTCTCGGTGGCAGAAAGGTTTATTTAGTCATTCTGTCGGTGGGTTTTGATTATCGATGGCTATTAGGATTGTTGAGAAGAAGATTGAGGATATACTATCAATGATGCGGAACCCGGCGCAGGTTAGGAATGCCGGTACTCTGGCGCATGTTGATCATGGTAAAACCACAACCACAGACTCACTACTAATGGGCGCCGGTCTACTGAGCCCCAAGGTTGCGGGTAAGGCGTTGGCGATGGATTATGTCGAGATCGAGCAGTTGAGGCAAATGACTGTTAAGGCTGCGAACATAAGCCTGTACTTCGAGTATGAGGGTAAACCATACATAATAAACTTCGTGGACACCCCAGGCCATGTGGACTTCACGGGCCATGTAACGAGATCCCTGAGGGTTATGGACGGAGCCTTGGTTGTTGTTGATGCTGTTGAGGGTGTTATGACTCAGACGGAGACTGTGGTTAGGCAGGCAATGGAGGAAATGGTCAGGCCCGTGCTCTTCATAAACAAGATTGATAGGTTGATTAAGGAGTTGAGACTTAGCCCCAATGAGATTCAACAGAGGATTATCGAGATTGTTAAGGACTTCAACAACCTAATAGACATGTACGCCGACCCAGAGTTTAAGGATAAGTGGAAGGTCGACCCATCTAAGGGCCAGGTTGCCCTTGGCTCAGCATTGCATAAGTGGGGTGTTACAATACCACAGGCCGCAAAGGCTGGGCTTAAGTTTAGTAATATTGTTGACGCCTACGAGAAGAACTACGTTGATGAGTTGGCGCAGGAATTCCCGCTGTATAAGGCTATACTTAACATGATTGTGGAACATGTACCACCACCCAACGTCGCCCAGAGGTACAGGATACCGAAGGTATGGAAGGGCGATATAAACTCGCCACTGGGTAAGGCACTGCTTGAGGCTGATCCCAATGGACCAACGGTGATTGCGGTTAGCAAAATGAACAAGGATCCGCACGCGGGCTTGATAGCAACTGGTAGGGTGTTCAGTGGTACCATCAGGGAGGGTGACGAGGTTTACCTACTAAATGCAAAGACGGCAAAGAGGGTTCTACAGACATACCTATACATGGGTCCAAATAGGATAGTGATACCAGAGGTACCAGCCGGTAACATAGTGGCTTTGCTTGGCGTTGATGACGCAAGGGCTGGTGAGACTATCGTTGCCTCATCAATTAAGGATGTGGCGGCGCCATTCGAGAGAATGAAGTACATAAGTGAGCCCGTGGTTACGGTAGCGATAGAGCCCAAGAACCCAAACGATTTGGCAAAGCTCGTTGAAGGTCTTAAGGAATTGACCATTGAGGATCCAACGTTAAGCCTCAAGATTGACGAGGAAACTGGGCAGGTACTGCTTAGTGGTGTTGGTACCCTACACCTGGAGATAGCGACGTGGTTGTTAAAGGAGAGAACGAAACTTGATTTCTCAGTATCTCAACCACTGGTTAGGTTTAGGGAGACTGTTAGGGCTGCGTCACCAACCTTCGAGGGTAAATCACCTAATAAGCACAATAGGCTATACATAAGTGTTGAACCACTTGATGAGGAGACGATAAGGCTGATACAACTCGGTGAGGTAACCGATGACCAAGATCCAAGGGAGAGGGCTAAGATACTTAGGGACAAGGCTGGTTGGGAGACTGATGAGGCTAGGGGTATATGGACTGTGGATGAGCAGTACATCAATGTCTTCGTTGATAAGACGACAGGCATACAATACCTAAGGGAGATTAGGGACTACATAGTGCAGGGCTTCAGGTGGTCAATACAAGCAGGCCCATTGGCGCAGGAACCAGTTAGGGGCATAAAGGTCATACTTCATGATGCGGTGGTTCACGAGGACCCAGCCCACAGAGGACCGGCCCAGATAATGCCGGCAACAAAGAATGCAATAATGGCTGGCATATTGGCTGCCAAGCCGACATTACTTGAGCCAATGCTATCCATAGAAGCTAAGACAACGCAGGAGAACATCGGCTCAGTGATCGGTGTACTTAATAGGCATAGGGGTAGGGTGATCGATATGGTGCAGACCGAGTACATGGTCACGATTAAGGGCGAGATACCCGTCATTGAATCTTTCACGCTAAGTGATGAGTTGAGGAGCGCCACGGCAGGTAGGGTGTTCTGGAGTCTCCAGTTCGCCAGGTGGTCACCTGTTCCAGAGAATATGCTCGTTGACATGGTGATGAAGATTAGGGAGAGGAAGGGGCTACCTAAGGAGATTCCGAAGGTTGAGGATTTCGTGTCTCAATACTAATCATTTTAATTTGCACAGGAGTTTGATTTTTAAACACCACTACTGTAAATGTAAAACGCATGTCATCGAACCAAGGTGGTAAGATTAAGGTTTCAGTCCAGAAGGCTGGCCCATTAGATACTGGCGCCATTGCGCAGGCAATGAAGGGTATTAAAACGAAGTTCGCGATAATGAGTGGTAAGGGTGGTGTTGGTAAGAGCTTCGTTACGGCAAGCCTAGCCCTTGGCTTCGCCATGAGGGGTTATAGGGTTGGTATACTTGATGCTGATATTTATGGACCAACAATACCAAAACTGCTCGGTTTAGTTGGCGCTAACCTTTATTTGAGTGAGGATGAGAAGATAATACCTGCGGAGGGGCCATTCGGCATAAAGGTCGTGTCAATAGACTTCCTATTACCTACAGACGACACTGCCGTAATATGGAGAGGGGCGTTGGTTGATAGGGCTATTAAGGACTTCCTTGGTAGCGTGCTTTGGGGTGAACTGGATGCCTTGTTCATTGATTTACCACCCGGCACTGGCGATGCACCACTGACAATAGCGCAGACGCTGACTAATGAATTAACTGGAAGCATAATAGTGACTGCGCCGAGTGATGTCTCCAGGAGGATTGTTCAGAAGGCTATTGATTTTTCAAGGAAGGTTAAGGTACCCGTGGTTGGCGTAGTTGAGAACATGTGTTGCTTCTATTGCCCAGACACTGGTAAGACATATTATGTATTTGGCAAGTTGATTGGTAAGGAGATGGCTGATAAGTACGGTGTGCCATACCTAGGCATGATACCACTTGATCCGAGAATTGGTGAGGCTAACGACCTGGGTGAACCGTTCCTCATGAAGTACTCCACGTCAGACACTGCGAAGGCCATATTGAGTATTGTTGATACCATAATAGCCATGTATAAGGACAAGCTCGAGGCCAAGGTTGAGACTGCACCTAAGAAGCAGGTAAAGTCATTACTTAGATTACCCGGTGAGGAGGAAGAGGAGGGGGAGTCATAGATACTTATGCATGGCCCTGGCAGTTTCCACAATGGCATTAAAATCTCCTGGCGCTGATATGTAGACCCCGGGGAAGTGCTCCAGTATTTCCCTAGCCCTCCTTACGGCGTCGCTAATTGGGTCCTGAGGCACTGGAGTATCTGTGTTTAGTATCCTGCTTATAGTCCTCGCGGACTTATTAGTTATTACCAGGAGGGCTGGGTAGATATCCACGCCGAATTCCCTATTAGCCTCAGCAGTCCTTATTAGGTCATCCATAGATAGTGTATATTGCAGCATGGCAAAGTCGGGTCTCGCTTCCAATCTATCCCTAATATACTTTTCATCAAAACTGGAGATTGAAACACCAAGCCTAGCACCTTTAACCTGCTCCACACCCCTCAAGTACCCGATGGCGCTGATGGGTGTTAAGTCAGGCACTGCCGTAACCCCAGGCCCTAAATCGCCCCTCATGAGTAGGTAATTCCTGACACCATTCGCCAAACCACCCATTATCAATGCCGTGAGCCCCACCTTATTGTGGTCTGCGACCCTAACGTTTGCTATAACCTCGACGTTACTGAACCTATGCTTAATCAAGGAGCCTATTAATACGGCGTTTGCAGATGGGTTTGCAAAGGTTGAGTCTGGAATATCTATATGCGTTGCGTAATCCACTACGGAATTCACCATTTCCAGGTAATTATCCAGGTTATCAATTCTCCTTAATGGTGGTAACTCGATAATTAATACGGTCATTACCCCAAACTCCATGTGGACTAATTAAGGGTTACGCTATTGAACCCTTTATGCAATCGATATTCAGCCAGGGAGATAATAAAATAAATTCATTGTTAAGTAAGTTCGTTATCTCATTGCAATTAATCCTTAATAGTGAATTGCTCATTCTCATGAAAACCACATTACCAAACTCCCTGTATAACTTCCTGGAGAATGTCCTTGTGGCTATTATGAACGATACACCGTAGATCCTACCGATCCTCACATTATTTATTAACGTACTTAGCAAGTCACTACTGCCCATGAGACCCTCGGCGTTATCGACCACAATAATCACCTTACCATTCCTTAAGCCCATAAGCCACCTAATAATATCTTCCACCAGGACAACCTCGTAAACATTTAATAAATATTCGGGTAGTTCATGTATGTCGAATATCACGAGCTTATTCCGTAATAACCTCATGGGGCTGTATATGGATATATCAATGTTTTCACCACCAACATTAATTACTGCATCGAAATAACCTGAGTTTCTTAGGAAGTATGCGAGGTCCATTGCCTTATTAATGGATGATTTATTAAGTAAATTGAGTAGCTCTGGGTTCCTTAGCGCATTCATGAAATTCTGCACCGTGTTTAGTGACTTATCATTCTCCATCATTAATGTCGTGACTATATACTTAACCTCGGGATCTAGATAGTTAATGGCTCTCTCAATAAACCACCTAAATCTAATTGATGATGGAAATACGCTTAACGATCCAAATTCCCGCTTAGGGAAATCAACATCGAATTCAACACCATCATCCTTAGAAAGGCTCATCTTTACCTTAACCTTACTCCGAAATCCAAGGACTCTCAACTTATCAATTACGTACCTTCTTAACTCATCAATATCGATTGACCGACCAAGCCTCATTAGGTCGAGAGGCAATAATAATGAGACGTTAAGACCTCTCTCCACAAGGTATTTTGTGTACTCGCCCGTTCTATCGATTATTACTATGTTCCTATAATCGCTAATCGTATACAACTCCTTAATGATCCCCTTAGTCAGGAGTGATTTACCACACCCTGGCTGTCCAATTATGAGCATACCCTTATCTAACGCCTTACTATCTATTGTCACCGGGACACTAAAGCCGTTAATCATGGCTTTACCTATTGGTAGATTGCCCCTCAAACCGAAGAAGTCGCGAATAGTTTCATCATTTGGGTATAATAATAAGCTACCGCTCGCCGGTATTATGAGGAGTGATGAGTATCTATACGTGCCATTATTACCCGTTCTTGTGATTACGAAATCCCCGAAAACCTTCACATAGGTTGAGTCTAAACCTCCAATTGATGGTGGTGGGTTGGGTATATTCTCTATCTTACTGACCTTTAGCATCACCTCGCTATTTGTTGTAGAGTCTATCACCAATACGTAGGAACCAATGAACAATCTACTAATTATATCATTGTAACTAAGCCTCGAACCTACAGTCAAAATTAACCTATTGCCTTCATTAACACTACGTTCAACAATACCCAATACATCACCCAGCCTATTAACGCCTGCCTCATTAATCACGCTGTTAATATCGCGTCTCTGCATTCAGGAATCAATAAAGAGGTAGCTTATAAGAATTCGTGAAAAACACTTTGTAAACTTCACGAGAAACTTTGGTGAAACTAAAAGAAATTTTGATCACTGAATATACTCCCTAATGGCTAACGATAACCTCTTTATACCCTCAAAGATCTGCTGCGGTGTTGGGTATGTGAAATTGAGTCTCATGTCGTTACGCCTCTCCTCATTGGGGTAGAAGGACTTACCTGGTACATAGGCCACACCATACTTCCTAATTGCTACATTAAGTATTTCGCCCGTATCAATGTTTTCGGGTGCCGTTAACCAAATAAACATGCCAGCCGACGGTTTTGTCCAACTAACACTATCTGGCATGTACTCGCCTAGGGCTTGGAGCATGAGATCCCTCTTGGTTCTATATATCTCCTTAATCCTAGGTATATTTCTCTCTATGACACCTCTCTTGAGCAGTTCGGCGGCTATGTACTGGTTGAGGGTTGACGTGTGTAGGTCTATGGATTGCTTAGCCAACTCAAACCACCTAATAACCTCCCTGCTCGCGGCAACCCAACCAAGCCTCAGACCTGGCGCGGCAATCTTACTGAATGTGGATAGATAAATCACCCTACCCTCACTATCCATTGCCTTAAGCCTATCAGGAGGCTCGCCATCACCGAAGTATATGTACCCATACGGGTCGTCCTCGATAATCAACACATCGTACTTACTCGCGACCTCGAGAAGAGCCTTCCTCCTCTCCCTACTCATTGTAATCCCTGTCGGATTTTGACCCGTGGGTATTACATAGACGAACTTAACCTTACCATCATCGCTGATTTTCTTAAGTGTCTCTTCGAGAATATCAACTTTCAAGCCCTCTTCATCCATAGGTATACCAATTATTCTTGGTCCGTATATCCTGAAGGCCTGTAATGCGGCTAAGTATGTGGGGCTCTCTGTAATTACGTAATCGCCAGGGTTTATGAATAACCTACCAATGATGTCGAGGGCCTCTTGACTACCTACGGTAATTATCACGCTCTCAGGACCATCAACCTTAATGCCCACTTTACCCATAAACTTGATTAATTCGTCTTTTAATTCTACAACACCACCCGTGGCTCCATACTGAAGCGCCTTATCTGCTCTGGCTAGCAAAACATCCCTGGTAATCTCCATGATCTCCTTAACTGGGAAGGATGATGGATCAGGCATACCCCCTCCGAATGAAATCACATTTTCCGTAACCCACTTAAGAAGCTCCCTAATCTCTGACGCCTTCATCAATCTAGTCCTTTCGGACAGGAATTGGTTGAGATCCATAACAATCCGTGATGCTGTAGGCAGAGGGATTTATATTGCTTTCCCTAGAATAAAAATAAGTATATTGAATAAATACTTATTTTTAGAAAACGGGCTTATCAAAACAACCTTTCAATCTCATCAATATAATTAACAACATCCTTTGCAAAGTACGTTATTATTAAATCCGCCCCAGCCCTCCTAATCGCAATCAATGATTCAAGAACAGCCTTCCTCTCATCGAGCCAACCATTCATTATCGCAGCCTTTAACATGGCATACTCACCAGAGACCTGGTAAGCCGCCAAGGGAACCTCCGGAAAGCTCTGCTTAACGAGCCTTATCACATCTAAGTAGAGGGTTGCTGGCTTCACCATGACTATGTCGGCGCCTTCACCAATGTCCATGGCAACCTCCTTAAGAGCCTCGTACGCATTCCTAGGATCCATCTGGTAACTACGCCTATCACCAAACTTAGGAGCACTACTGGCAGCCTCCCTGAAGGGACCGAAGAACGAACTTGCATACTTAGCACTATACGCCATTATCACGACATTGCTGAACCCAGCCCTATCCAACGCCTCCCTAATTGCCTTGACCTGCCCATCCATCATACCTGATGGTGCAACAACATCAACACCAGCCTCGGCATAGGTCACGGCAGTCTTCGCGTAAAGCCCTATTGTTGTGTCGTTGTCAACAATATAACCACCATTTGGTAATTTCTTAACTATGCCGCAGTGTCCATGATCCGTATACTCGCATAGGCATACATCAGCCATCACCACTAATTTGTCCTCGAAGGAATCCTTAAGGAACCTTATTGTCCTCTGAATTATCCCATGCTCATCATAGGCAGAACTACCCCACTCATCCTTATGCTCAGGTATTCCAAAGAGTATCACAGACTTTACGCCAGAATTCACGAGTTGATCCACGAAGTTGATTAACTTATCATTTAGGGGCCACCTATATTGACCTGGCATCGACTTTATGGGCTCGGGCTCATTCAAATTCTCCTTAATGAAAAGGGGCATAATGAGATCGCTAGGCTTAAGCGTTGTCTCAGCCACTAGATCCCTAATGAGCCCACTGGACCTAAGCCTTCTAGGTCTAGTTACTGGATACGTAAATAACGAACTCCCTAATCTGATGACTTCCGACTCAACCACGCCTAACTGGGTTTCTAGGAACTTAATAAACTGTGTTCCCCCTATTCAATGGGAAGTATTAATGAGGTAACACCAAGCCCTATCATGAATAAACCCAATATGCCAAGGGCTATCCTACCAGCCATAGCAACCGTACCCCAATCTCTAACACTACGTACAATACCCTTATATACTGCGATGACAATTACGGACTGGGCAATCAATGAACCAATACCGAACGCTAAACCTACCAAAAACGATAAGCCTGGCGATATTAGGGGGATTAGGGCTATCGTGAGTATAAGCACTATAAAGAAGTCGCCACCGAATGCCGCCGCCAAGCCATGTATCCAAATCACCTTATAATCAGCCGTCTTTACTTCCTCGGTGTATTCATGGTTTCCAAAGACTAGGTATGCGGCTACTCCAATCATTGTTAAACCAACAATGATATCCACATAGGGATCGAGAAGTGATGTATTTAGTAATCCCATCAATTGGCCGGCTAAGGCGCTCATCAACGTCCAAACGAGGGTCAACGCGCCTGCAAAGACGGTAACTGCCGCAATGACGCCGCGTATATTTCTTTGCATTAATCCGTAAGAGATTGTAATGGGCCACGTATGCTCATCCGGTTTTAAACCGTGAATCACACCAATAATGAAGACGGCAATAACCCAGTAGGGACCCATTGATTTAATGATGAATTTTGCCGCGGGTTCAAGTACCTCGGGCATCGACATTATTGCTATTATTATGGCTATTGCGATGATTAATCCTAACATCCATACTCTCCGATCTCGCGTTCGTGTTTGCGCGTTCATTAGGGTTACCCTAACGAATAAGTTTATAAACCTATCGGCATTGCTACATGTAATGAGTAATCGCTGAGTATTTTTTTAAATTCATCATTTAGGAATTATTCGATGAGTAAATCCTGCGATGGTACGACCGAAGTAATAGTTATTGGGATACCAAACTCTGGGAAGTCCACACTTGTTGGTAGACTTAGTGGTGCGTTTATACGAACCGCGAATTATCCAGGGACTACCGTTACCATTAATGAAATCAATTATAAAATCGGCAACACCAGGCTGACAATACTGGATTTACCAGGCACGTACAGCCTAAGGCCAAGCATGGTTGATGAGGAGGTCGCAGCTAAGGAGGTTTTATTGGGTGATTATGATGGTGTAGTGGTAGTTGGTTCTGCCATAAGCCCCAAGCAGACATTTTACTTACTAATTCAGGTGCTTGAGCTTGGTAAACCAACAATACTTGTACTGAACATGACGGACATTGCGAGAAGGAGGGGGATTCATTACAGGGTTAATCGTATAATGGAGGTATTAGGCATACCAGTAATAGAGACCGTGGCTGTGAGTAACACTGGGTTGAGGGAGTTAAGGGATTACATAGTTAAAATACGTGAATTAAGTCCGGGTAATACCAGGATTGTTAATTATGATAGATTAGAGAAGTATATAAACTCCATAGTTAATGCCATAGGAGTTCCGCGTGGTGTTGCTGTCGAGATTCTTGCAGGTAACCCATTATTGAGCGGTTTCGTTAATATGAATGAGAAGTTGAAAATCATCATCGATGAAGCACGCAAAGAGGTGCCAAACATTGGCGAGTATATAGTTCTCGCTAGGTGGAAAGCCGTGAAGGACCTAGTGAACGAATTCGTTGAAAAACAACCCGGGCAGGGGGCACTCAGTAGGTTGGATAGCGCATTTTTGAATTCAAGGTATGGTTTTATACTATCAATATTACTGCTTTTTGCAGTGGCTGAGGTGATATTTCTAGCGCTGGAACCATTGGTCGATATTATTTCTAACCTTATTGATGCAATACCGATGGAGCGCTTCCTAAGTAATTATGTAACCAATGATTTATTAAGGTCGCTCATGCTTGACGGTATTTGGAATGGCGCAACGGTGCCCATAGAGTTCATACCATACGTATTCGGAGTCGCGCTTCTAATAGCGTTCATTGAGGACTCGGGCCTAATAGTCAGGATAACGTTCCCACTAGAGAGGTGGTTGAGAAGGGTTGGTATACCATCGAGAGGTTTGATATATCTAATAGCTGGTTCGGGGTGCAATGTACCTGCCATAGTGGCCACACGGGCAATGCCCAGCACCAGGGATAGGGTACTCACTGCATTGATGATACCCTACATACCGTGCACTGCCAGGTTTGTGGTAATAGCCCTGATAGCGGCCGCCGTCATACCTCAGTTAATGGGTTTAATAGTCATAATACCATACGTAGTAGCATTCATAGGCGTAACCATAGTGTCTAGCCTAAGTAGGGTTAGGATACGCCTTATTGGTAAACCTATATCCTACGTGTATGAGTTACCGCCGTTAACAATACCGCTACATAGGGCTTTCATTAAGAAGGTTTGGTATTACACGTATGAATTCATAGTGAGGGCTGGTTTACTAATATTCACATTCATAATAATTATATGGTTATTATCAATAAGTGGGCCCCGGGGATTAATAGGGCCTGCAGCCTTAACAAACCCAGACCTATTAAGATACACGTGGTTGGGTGTCGTGGGTGGTGTCATGGGGCCTTTACTAGCGCCGATTGGGGTGCCCTGGCAGATATCGGCCTCCCTAGTCTACGGTTACGTATTTAAGGAAGTCGTACTAAGCACGTTAGCCCTACTATACGGCATCAGTGAACACGGTCTTACAAACGCGATTGTTGCCTCATTATCAATACCATCAGCCCTAGCCCTGATGGTCTTTGTGACATTCTACTCACCCTGCATAGCCACATTAATAATGGAGAGGAGGATTGTGGGGCTTAAATTAACGATCATTAATACTGTCCTTCAATTCGTATTGGCACTAGTCATGGCATACTTCACGTATTACCTAACATCAATCCTCTTAACACTGAGGTGGTGAAGGTGGGGGAGGAAATACCAATAAATAGGGTGCCTAATAATTCGGTTGTTAAGATTACTAAGGTGAGCACGGAAAGACTTAGGGATTTGGGGATAATGGAGGGCTCCGTTGTAAAGGTCTTGGTGGCAACGCCCTGCGGGCCTGTGATTATTCAACGTGAGGATGGGGCAATCGTAGTTCTCGATACGGAGGCAGCATCAAATACCTTAGCTTTCACGCTGGCAGTACAGCAAGTAGGTGGGTATAGACATAGGTATAGGTGGGGTTGGAGGATTATACGTTGGTTCTCTTTTTCTTCATGGCTATATAGATGAAGCACTTAATAACATGTGTATTTAGCATAAACCATGCCACTTGACCCCATGGTAAGGAGGATTCTTGAGGAATTGAATAAAGCCATACCACAAATAACGAAAATACCACTTGATGAGTATAGGCGATTGTTTAGGGCGTTCTTTGCTAACCAACCGAAGAGACCTGTGTACAAGGTCTTTGACATAACAATACCTGGCACAGAGACCAGGATACCGGCTAGGGTGTACGTACCGAGGGATGGTAAAGGCCTTGGAATTCTCGTATACATGCACGGAGGCGGTTTCGTTCTTGGTGATGTGGAAACTTACGACCCACTGTGTAGGGAGCTGACCAATGCCTGTGATTGTATTGTAGTCTCTGTAGATTACAGATTAGCACCTGAGAATAAATTCCCAGCCGCCGTCATAGACTCATTCGACGCCACTAAATGGGTTCTCGAGCACGCAGGAGAACTTAGCGGTGACCCTGAAAAGGTGGCAGTGGGTGGTGATAGTGCTGGTGGTAATTTGGCTGCGGTTGTGGCAATAATGGCTAGGGATCAGGGCTTAAGACCAGGGCTTAAGTACCAAGTTCTCATAAACCCATTCCTAGGCGTTGATTTGGCATCATATTCGATAAGGGAGTATGCGACGGGTTTCTTCCTTGAGAGGGATGCAATGGAATTCTTCAATAAGGCATACCTGAGTAAACCATCTGACGCCTTCGATTGGAGGTACTCCCCAATCCTTAGGAACGACCTGGAGAACCTACCGCCAGCCCTAATAATAACCTCCGAGTACGACCCACTCAGGGATTCAGCCGAAACATACGCAACAAAGCTAGCCGAGTCCGGTGTGCCGGCGGTGGTTGTTAGATTTAATGGCGTAACCCACGGATTCTACGGATTCCCAATACAACACGCTAAGGCGGCAATAGGGCTCGTAGGATCAACACTAAGGCAAGCATTCTATGAGAGGTATTAGGGCATGAAGCAAAGCTTAAAAGACCCGTTAAAATAATAATTATGGGCCCGTAGCTCAGCAAGGTCCAGAGCGGCGGGCTCCAGACCCGTAGGTCGTGGGTTCAAATCCCACCGGGCCCACCAAAAACACGTTCTATCCCTCCTCACCGTGTTACATATCGATGTGTTTCCTGTTACAGAAGGTTTAAATACCCTGCTGTAACTATTGTTACAGCAGGTGGGGCTTGTGGTTGATTGCGAGCTCATAAACATCGAGAAGATAAGCAATGAGGAGCGTGTCAAAATCATCAACTACGTGATGGAGAGGAAGGGGGTTAGGGCTCGTGACTTGGGTGTAACGCTTAACCTAATCAGCATGATTAGGTCGGGCAAGCGTAGGGTAACTGAAGACCTGCTATGCCGTGCCCTCAAGTTCATAAGCCACGAGGAGTTAGCCAAACTCCTGGGGCAGGTGCCAGAGCTTGAGCCAGCGAGCATTGGTGACCTAGTTAGGGTTATTGCCAGGGCCAGGGCTGACCCGGAGTACCGAGACCTACTCCTGTCCTACCTGGATAGGTACCTGGGTGATTACGTGAGGAGTGCCGGCACCAGGTGGGCTGTTACTGAGCAGGACATCGAGGAGTTCATAAAAGCCAAGAAACTCAAGGGCCTCAGTGAGAAGACCATTAGGGATGAGGTCCACTACATACGTGAGGCGTTGGCTGAGTTGAACTGGAACCTGACTCCCGATGGTATTCGCGAGTACCTGGCTGAATTAGCCGAGGACGGCGAGACCTATGTACTTAAGCACACCACATACTCACTGAAGTCCTTCCTGAAAACCGTGCTCAAGCCTAAAGACCCAGCACTCTTTAGGGCTTTGTATGACGTGTTCACCGTGTATAAACCGAAGAACAACAACCACACCAGGTTACCCACCCTAGAACAACTCAGGCAAATCTGGCAACAACTGCCAACAATCGAGTCCAAGTTCTACTTTGTGTTGCTCGCCGAGACTGGCTTGAGACCAGGCGAGCCGTTTTTGCTCACCATCGATGACCTAGACCTAGAGCACGGCATGTTGAGGATAGGTAAGGTGACGGAGACCAAGCGTGCCTTTGTTGCGTTTCTGAGGCCCGAGTTCCTCGAGTGGGTTAGGAACAACTACCTCCCGCATAGGGAGGCTTGGGTCGAGAAGATGGCTAAGGCTTGGGAGTCGAGCAACCTGTTCAGCCAGGAGGTCATCGAGAACGCAAAGCGTAAGTTAATACCCTTTGACCAGTCCAGGTTGCGTAGGGAGATTAAGGACGTGGCTAGGCAGGTGCTTGGCCGAGAATTCGAGCTTTATGAGTTGCGTAAGTTCTTCGCAACCTATATGATAAGCCAGGGAGTGCCCGAGTCCATAGTGAACACCCTGCAGGGCAGGGCACCACCCAGCGAGTTCAGGGTCTTGATTGAGCACTACTGGAGCCCGAGGCATGAGGAGCTTAGGCAGTGGTACATCAAGCACGCGCCCAGGGTTTGTTGCTGAACTGCCTACTAACCAATCAACTAGAGCTACGAACCACTAAAAACCAGGTGGTTGGGTGAAAGTTTCGGTCCACAACCACCACTGCAGTGGTTTCCGTGAACCACGGCACCTGGAACTGCCCGTTTCCCGGGTCGAGCCTCGGTTGCACCTGGAACCCAATTCCATTGATTGACTGCCTTGGGTTTGTTTTATTTACCTGCCCCACCTGGAATTAATTAACCATGCAGGCACAGTTAGCGGTTGGTTACGCCAGGGTTAGCCTTGAGGGCGAGGACATAAGCAACCAGGTTCACGCCATCGAGGACTACGCCAAGACCAATGGCTTGACATTGGTTGGCGTGTTTAGGGACGTTGGTGTTAGTGGTGCAAAGCCCGCGCTCGAGCGCGAGGGCTTCAGGCAGTTGCTGACTGCCCTGGAGTCCATGCCGGCAATAAGGACGATAATCGTGTTCGACATCACCAGGTTGGGGCGTGACATGCTCGACGTAATGGACACCTACAAATACCTCACCGAGAAGGGCTACAACATCCTGTTTGCCAAGCACCCAGAGCTCAATGTTATCCAGTCCACACCCCTGGGCGAGGCTATTCGCAAGGCAACCCTGGCAATGCTCAGCGTGACTGCCGAGATAGAGAGGGCGTTGATTAGCGAGAGGACCAGGTCGGCGTTGGCGAGGGCAAAGGCAATGGGTAAGCACGTCGGGCGTAGGGGTACCCAGATACCCATCGACGTGGTTAGGCAGTACCTAAGCATGGGGCTAACTAAAAAAGCCATTTACCGACTACTGGTGCAACAGGGCTTGTTGAGGTACCAGGAGAGGGGCGTGGTCAAGGTGTTGAGTTACAACCAGTTTTTAGTGAGGCTCAAGTCCATGGGACTGTGACTGAACCTGTTTTCCGCTGAACCGTGATGAAAACCCATATCGCTGATGGGTGCCTTATCGGTAGTCA
>Ga0080005_144569_pt1 | contig 16157 bp, 14 predicted proteins | sample JossMetagenome_2_FD_69208 | JGI IMG/M metagenome (GOLD analysis project Ga0080005, IMG submission 69208) | Hot spring sediment microbial communities from Joseph's Coat, Yellowstone National Park, USA - JC3_ASED (SPADES assembly) (version 2) | ecosystem: Environmental > Aquatic > Thermal springs >... | reverse complement strand
GTGGAGTGTGGATGAGGTGATCAAGAGCATCACAACCTCTAAAGATCTAGACACATTCATCCTTTCGCTTAGTGCTGAGGAGAGGAAGTGGTTACTGGAAGCATTTGAGAACCCCGATACCCTGCCAGCTAAAGAGAAGCTACCACTGATGCAGAAGCTTATAGAGCTTAACCTAATCATAAGCTCCACAATCTATCGAGATCTTGAGCTATGGATAGACCAGCCGCCACCACAGAAAGACCTTGAGCTAGGCATAGGCAAACATATAGCTTGGCAAACACCTCTACACAGAGAAGCAGTTAGAAAAGCTCTACAAGAAGCATCTACAGCATAAATGCCAAACCTCTTCACAGCTTAGCAGAACCTCATAACACATATAAAGCGAAACAAGTTGTTCCTCTACTCGACACATCAGCGATGAGCGTAGCAGATGTATTAACGCTCCTAGCACTAGCTCTTGCACTAACTCACTTCAGCATCCCACTACTATACTACCTGTACCTTAGGAGCAGATGGCTTAACAAACCCTGGGATATTAAAAAGGATCCTTCCTACAGACCTAGGGTAACTATAATTGTTCCGACTTATAATGAGGCTGGTCTCATAGAGTCTAAGCTTGATAATATTTTTGAACAAGATTATCCTAAGGATCTTATGAGTGTAATTGTTAATTCTGTAGGAATTTTGAGAATAGAACATAGTAGTCTGTTAAAGTATGTGAAAAATGAGTGAGAGGAGTAATTCTATAATGATTGTTGCTGGTACCAGGCCTGAGGCTATTAAATTAGCGCCTGTAATATGGTCTCTTGAGAAACTTGGAGTAGAGTATATTTTTGTATGGAGTGGTCAACATTATGATTATGAGATGAGTCGTATATTTTTTGAGCAACTAGGCTTGCCCGAGCCTGATGTAGATTTAGATGTTAGAAGTGGTTCTCATGCTGAACAGACTGCTAAGATTATGATAGGTGTTGAGAAGATCATTGAGAGATATAAGCCTTCTATAGTTGTTGCTTTAGGAGATACTAATACTACACTTGCAACAGCATTAGCATCTACAAAGACTTTAACACCTTTTGCACATGTTGAGGCTGGTTTAAGAAGCTGGGATCGCACGATGCCTGAGGAGATTAACAGAATTATTGCTGACTCTATAGCTGAACTTAATTTTGCACCAACACAACTTGCAGCTATTAATCTTATGCATTCAGGCGTTCCTATGAGAAAAATTTTTGTGACTGGAAACACTATTGTAGATGTGGTGAATAGATATAAAGATCTTATTTATCAAAATGCTGAGAAACTAATTTCAACATATAAAGTTGAGCCAGAAAGATATATTTTAGTCACTATTCATAGACAAGAGAATACTGATAATAAAGAGCGATTGGAAAATATTGTTAATGCTCTGAAAGAGCTTTCACGATATATGCCAGTCATTTTTCCGGCTCATCCAAGAACCATAAAAAGATTAGAGGCTTATAATCTGCTAGGATCTTTAAAATCTAATGTCTCAATATTAAATCCTTTAGGATATTTTGAGTTTCTAGGACTACTTAGTAATGCAACTATTGTCTTAACTGATAGTGGTGGCGTTCAAGAGGAGGCTTGTATAATAGGTGTGCCAACATTAACTCTTAGATACAATACTGAAAGACCTGAGACAGTCTTAGCAGGAACCAATATTGTTATAGGAGTTGAAGCCGTAAATATAGTTAAGACTGCACTTGAGATCATAAAGAATCAGAGTTATATTAATAGAAAAGGAAATTGTCAAGGATTGCTCGGAGATGGCAAAGCTGGAGAGAGAATAGCAAGTATACTTAGAGGCTATGTTGATAAAATTAGAGTAGAAGAATCTGATATTCGAAAGGATCCTTACATACTTTATGTATTACTAGATTATAAAGAGAATAATTGTGTCTCATATGAGATTATATCGTTTTACGATGAAAATGGTATACCAACTTTGGATCCGCATAATGCTAGAAAGATTCTTGCACGAATCTCAAGATCAGAATTTTCTGAATGTCTGAGGAAATCATAAGAATATTAGTTATTCCTAGCAGTGACTATCTTGGCCATCCATTTCCACAGAGACATAATCATTTGTTTGAAAGAATACATGATGAAAAAGAATTTGAGGTTCATATACTCAGATTTGATCTATTCGGCAGATCTAAACTTGTTTCAAGATGTATAATTCATGAGATCCCGTTAGAGATAAAAATAAGAAACACAGGTCTTTATTATCTATCGAATGTTATAAACTATGTTTCTGAGATTCAGAGGATTATCAAGAGAGAGTCTATTGATATTGTCTTTGCTGGAAATCTACTGCCTCCATTAACATATGTTCTTTTAAGAAAACTTATGGAGAGAAAGATTCCTTTTATCTTTGATCTACAGGATTATTATCCTACATCAGCTACAGGATATCTAGCTGACGTCAAAAGTATTTTAGGAAGATATCTAAAAGGTTTTTTCGAGACTATGACTAGATATTTGATTAGAAAAGCTGACATTGTAACTGTCCCAGGTGTTGCATTAGCTATGTACGCTAAAGACATTGGTGCTAAGAGAGTTTATATACTGCCTAATGGTATCTCAGAACATTTTCTTAAGAGATATGATGGTGAGAAGATTAGAAGAAAACTTGGTTATGATGATAATGATATGATTGTCGGTTATGTAGGTAGTATAGAATTTTGGCTGGATATGAAGACATTAATAAAAGCTGTATCAATTGCCAAGATGAATAGATTACCAATAAAATTGTTGTTAATAGGCAGACATTTACAGACAGGCTATTCATTGAAGGTGAAGAGATGGTTGGAAGAATATGATGTCAAAGATATTGCTACATGGCTAGATTTTGTATCACATGAAGAGGTTCCTGAGTATATAGCTGCTATAGATGTTGCAACAATACCTTTTGATACAGAAAATCCTACAGCATATTATGCTGCACCAAACAAGTTATGGGAGTATCTTTCACAAGGAGTGTCGGTAGCTTCAACACCAATACCTGAGGCACTCGCATATAGATTTATAAGAAAACTTTTCATAGTAAAAACTTCTGAAGAATATGTGAAGGTGTTTGAAAAAATATTTAAATCAAAAGATAAGTTCTTAGATCCTTATATAGAAAAGATATTACAGAAAAGACTTTGGAAACATAGCGCAGACATGCTAAGAGAAATATTTAGAACGCTTAAATCTGCCAAACAACATTATTAAGAGGCTGGGTATTATAAAGATAGTAAAGATAGCAACATCTTATTATCCACACATAGGCGGGTTAGAATATGTTGTTAAATCAGTTGCTGAGAGACTTGTTAAAATAGGACATGAGATAACAGTGTTCGCTGGAGAGCCCGAGATAGAGAAGCCTCGTGAAGAAGAGATAAATAGTGTGAAAGTTATTAGATGGCCTGTTTGGAGTCCTGGAGAGGCATATCATTATCCTAGGAGAAGGGATGATCTGAGAAAGTTGCTGAGGGAGATTGTCAGAGATGTTGATATTGTTCATATTCATAGTGTTCATTCGATTTTCACTGTCTTCTCAGGTCTTTCGATAGCGGGGAAGGCTGGAGATGTCAAGATCGTTATGTCGCCTCATTATCATGGTTCTGGTCATACTGTTTTAAGAAGTTTTCTATGGATTTTTTGGAGAGATTGGGTTTCAAAACTTCTTGATAAGGTCGAGGTTGTTCATGCAGTGAGTAGAAGAGAGGCTTCTATGATAAAATCTCATTATCCTGAGACAAGTAGAAAGATTATTGTTATACCAAATGGTGTTGAAGAAGATGTTATGAGATATAGATGGAGCGGACATGATAGTGATTATATGATGTATGCTGGCAGAGTCGAAAGATACAAAAGACTTGATCTTGCGATTAAGGTAGCCAGAGAATTAGGTCTGAGACTTATGATAATAGGGAGAGGATCATACAGAGATAAGCTGATGAAATATGCCGAAAGAAGATACAAAGGATCAGTTGTTTTCATAGATCCACAGCCTAGAGAGAAATATCTAAAGATGCTGTCAGAGGCAAGATACGCTATCAACCCAAGTAGACATGAGGCATATAGCATATTCATAGCAGAGGCATTAGCAATAGGAACACCCTCGATAATAACAAGAGAAATAGCAGAAAACATAGAGGCAGAAACAAAATCATTTAATAAAAAATTTGTTATAACAGAAAAAGCTCCTATAAACACTTGGAACGAGATCGTATTGAGATATGTAAAAAGCCTCTACCAGTAGGCTTTATATATGGATACTGACTTCATTATAATAATGGTGCCGGGGAGCGATTCAAAACCTACTGAAGGCGTCAGCAGACATGTATATGAAATTAGTAAAAGGCTGGCGGGCAAAGGAATAAAAGTTCTCGGTATAAAACCATCATTAAGTAGTGCGAAACTTACTCACATTGAAAACTACATTGTTTTTGAGATACCAAGCAAATACTTTTTCTTGATATCTCAAAGGATCATTAACAAGATATCAGCGCTTCAACAATTACTATACTATCTAAGTTATAAAGAGACTACAAAAAAATTGTTGGATTCTTTATCTAGGTCACCTATAATTTTACATACACATGGATTTTATGTATTATCGCAAACAACTAAAAATTCCAACACAGTAAAAAGACTGTGTACATTTCATGGCTCTCTACCTCTCGACATCGCTTTTCAAAACAATAAATGGTCATATAAAACAAAGTACATGCTATATTTACTTAGAAAAGTGTATAGCAAAGCTGACCATTACACAGTATTTGTAGAGCCGTTGAAAAGGATCTTTGCCGAACTTTACGATATAGACCCTCAACATATTGATATTGTCCCGCATGGAGTTGATGCACGATTTTTCGGAGAAGATCCTGAACCTGTGGAGGTCAGAAGTATAGAAGAAAAATACAAATTGGATAAACCTCACCGAATACTATTTCTAGGACACTTAACAAGGCTGAAAAACCCAGAGATCATGCTAAAAGCAATGAGAATCATCTCCTCAAGGAGAAACGATGTGATGCTGATAATAGCGAGTAGATGGGGTGATTATTATTTGCAGACGATAAACCTTATCAGGGAACTAAATTTAGAGAAGACGGTTAGGATTATTTCAGAACCAATCTTTGGCAAAAGACTTAGAGCCTTATACAAAACTGCAACAGCATTCATAAATTTGCATTCTATGTTCTCAGGTTATTCAACCGCCTTGCTTGAGGGTATGGCATCAGGAATACCTCCCATAATCTACGAACATTCTGGCAACAGGTATGTTGTCGACGAGTCAACTGGTTTTATTTTGAAAAGGCTTAACCCCTATGAATTAGCCTATTTAATTAATTACATTATCGAAAACGAGGAAGAAGCGAGGAAGAAAGGTAAAAATGCCCAGACGAAAGTTTCCACTCTATATGACTGGGACGGGGCTGTTATTCCGAGATATATGAAAGTTTATAATAAACTATTAGCTAATAGTTAGGTGCACGAGGCGTAAATATACTTGCAAATAATGACGCTGAGAAGAATCCAAATATATCAAAGATCCTAATATATCCACTATAAATAAAACTTAAGTAAGGGGTAAGATCTTTTAAAAATTTATATGTAAAACTGTAGGGCTGAAGTTTGATGTCATAGGTTGATCTTAAGAAATGATCATAATGTTTGATAATGCTATGTATCATCACGCTTTTTCAGAGCTCTTAAATAATTACAATTTGTCCGCATATTTCTCACACGTATTCTATGTGATATATTGAGGTTTATCAGCTTACATGACCTGACTTTATTATTTAAGAGATATGTAGTAAACAACTAAGTTTCAATTAAACCTTAAATTTCTGTTTATAAGAGCCACTGATTAACTGAGTTTGAGGGAATCTTCCATTTAAAGGGAAAGAAAATGAATGAGGACTTGAAGAATATTCTCAAGCGTCATGAAGATTTTCTTAAGGATCAATATATAAAAGGTTCTTTTTATATTTTGCTTGCTATACATCTGCTAGAGCCTGTGCTTAAGCATCTTAGAAATAGAGGTATAAAAGTTTTGATGGACTTAGGTTGCGGCTATGGAGTATTAACTTTTATTATTGCGGATTTTATTGGTGCTGAAAAAATATATGCTGTAGATATTGATAAAAACAGATTATCTTTTCTTAACGAAGCTAAGAATAGATCATTGGTAAAAGAGGTTATAGCTTTACCTCACGATTTTTGTAAACCGATAAATATTGATGAGAAGGTTCAGCTAGTCACAAGCTTTGGATCTCTAGAACATGTCTCATGCTGGGATGATGTGCTTGAAAATATTAAAAAGATTCTAGCTGACCAAGGCTACCTTCTGATCTCAATGCCTAACTTAAGTAGCTGGGTAAACAGATTAGCATTATTGCTAGGCTATCAGCCGAGAGATCTGGAGATATCTACAAAAAAGCTTTACGGTGTTGCACCACCATTTAAAAACATGGGACAGCAAATCATGTAAAAGTTGCAACTTTTAAGGCTTTCAAAGAGTATCTTATAGATAATGGTTTTGAAATATTAATGACTAGACCTTTATACGGTAGACAGAATTTATTAATTAATATTATAGACAGAATATTGTTTTCACCATCGATCTCAAGAAGATTTATAATATTAGCAAGAAAAGTAAGATAGTGTTGAAGAAAACTATGTATCATATTGGTGATAAAAAGACAGTTATTTTAGCTGTGACTATGTTTATTGCTTACATTATATATACATTATCGCTTTTTATATGGTGCAAAGGATATTACACATATGAAGATATGTTCGGGCCGTTATCAAAAAATGCTATGATAGCTATAAGCATAAATCTATTTTTATTATTGTCGTTTCTATTTTTATATTTCTTCTCTAGTAAATGTGATGATTGTAGAAAAGGCTTTATACTGCCGATAATAGTTATAGTGTTATTGATCACAAGCCTACGTATACTTCCAGATGTAGCAGATTCTTATTATGATCAAAACTTTTATGATGCAGGAGGACATATGGTTCGAGGTGCATTCGTAACACTTACCGGGCACTCAGATCCTGATGTTGACGGGTACTTTGATCTACAGCCAGCATTTTTCTGGGTCACAGCTTTTTTTATAAACGTTATATACGGATCTCCAGCATCTCCTAGTGATCCTATTTTTGGCTTTTTTGTAAAATGGTTCGACGTAATCGTTATAATGATATACATTCCAACACTTTATTTGTCGTTTAAAAAATATGGATTGGAAAAAGGTGAAATATATTTAGCGTTCTTTTTATTCTTTAGTCTTAGCTTCGGAAGGTTCCATTATGCTGCACAGAATTATGCCGATGCTCTTTTCTGGCTCTCATTAACATTACTCTTCGATTTAGTAATGTATAGAGAGGCGAAAAAAATCTTCATGTTAATGCTGATTTTCACCGCGGTAATATTTATACATCAAGGAGTAACAGTATTCATGATCGCAGCACTCATATCTATTATCATAGCACTACTTCTCTTAAAGTATACAAAGAAATCTCTTCTTACAGCCTTGGTATTGTTTACATATTTCTTTGTGTCATGGTTTATCTACTTGCTTTATATATCAAATTTTACTCTGTCAATTTTTACTAGCACAGTCATATCTGTAATAAAAAGGTTCTTATTTGAGGGCGTCTCGGGCGTAGTATCGCAGGGAGTATACAGGCCGTGGAGACCGTGGGAGAATGTTGTTAGGTTCAAAGCAATATATATGGGCACTCTCATACTCAGCGGAACTCTCTTAACAGTTTGGATGTATAAAGCGACGAGGAATAATATCTATCTATTTAAAACATTTGTGATCCTAGGAGTCTCAACGCTGATAGGAGCCGTTGCGGCAGGACTTGGAGGAGCAGGCTATATAGAGAGAGTCCCTGGATTATTATTACCTCTCTATTCAGTTGCATTCGTGGAAACATTCAAACAATTTAATAATCAAAAATATGAATATATATTGAGGAAAGTTTTTATCACATTAATGTTCTTTTTCATAATATCAGCTCCTTTTGTATATTTTAGCGGAAGAAACTTCCAATCTGTTTTGACAAGTGTAGATAGCGCAAGAAATTTCTTAAGAGCATATACACAAAGTATTGAAGGGCTATATATAACAACAAGAGTATACTCTGCATTTTATCCATTATTAGCTAATTCAACATTACAGTCGAATGCTTTATATTGGTTGCAGGAAGATATTCAAGTACTGTACTACGGCATTGGAGATCCACAGATAATACATAATTACGTAGACAGAATTAAAATAACGTGTAACACAATATATTTTAATCCGATAGTACAGCAGTTGTACTGTTAAAGTTTTTCAAAAACGTTCTAAAGAAAAGAGTAATCCATGAAAGTTTCTATCGTGGTGCCAAGTAAAGGCTGTAAATATATTAGCTATTTGCCTGCAAGCCTTAAAAATCAGAGTATAAATGGTTTTGAAGTAATTCTTATCGTTAAAAATTGTAGTATAAAATATGTAAAAACTCTGCCAAAAATATACTTTGGTATGCATTATTATTGAGCAGAAGAAAAGTCGATATAATGCTAAGAAGACCTGGGTATGAATAGTATGTCATCTATTCTTGTAGTTACAGAGCGGTACTGGCCTGATAATGGTGGGGGAGAGTTCGCAACTCATCTAATAATTAATATATTAAGGAAGAAATTTAACGTGGTTGTTGTTACAGGAACAAGGAATGCTTCCAAAGCATCTGGTGTAGAGTATATCTACGAACCGTTGCTTTCGAAGAGAGAGAAGCCTATGTTGTGGATGAATACCCTGAGACTGATTAATAATCAGAGATTTCAGAAGCTTCTCGATGAAAGCGATATCGTGTATATACCTCATTTTGCTTTTCCTATCGTACCGTTTGCAAAGAAGCTGGACAAAAAGGTTGTGGTTCACCTACATGGTTATATTCCCATATCATACACAGCAACAGTATTAGCACCATACGAAAAGCATAAGCATCGTATTGCCTTAGATAACATCGCGTTGGAGTGCATGAAGAGCATCAAGCATTGCGTAGGGGTAAGCCTTTTATGGTGGATGCCAAAACTAGCAAGAAAATGGATCTCACAAGCGGATAAAATTATCTGCGTCTCTAGGAGGCAAGCAGAGATAATAGCCGATCAAGCACCAGAACTAAGAGACAAGATAGAGGTTGTATACAATCCACTACTACCAGAAATAATAAATGCTGAGCCAAGGAAAGAACTTGACGATACACCTACATTTCTATATGTTGGGGGAGACAGCTACATAAAAGGCTTTCACATACTCTTAAAGGCTGTGAAGGAGCTAGGTAAACAAGGTATTAGATTGCGCATTTTTCTTGCTGGAGAGTACAACTATAGTAGCTTAAGGATTTTGAGTGAATTGAGAAGCAAGTATCAGAGCCTAGAGATATGGGTGCTGGGCAAAGTAAGCCATAAGGATGTCATTAAGCTACATGAAAAATCATGGGCTCTCATATTCCCTTCGATTACAGAGGAGCCTCTACCATACGCGGTTATTGAAGCGATGGCTTTGGATACAATACCTGTAGCTTCTAAAATCGGCGGCATACCAGAGATTACAGTAGATACCCCGGCAAAAAATTTTTTATTCGTACCTGGGAACATTGATGAACTTATTAATAAGATAAAGATGGTTATGTCGCAGTCCCGAGAAGAGATCATAAGTATTGGAGTAAGACTTAAAGAACATGTCGCAAAATTATTTGGTAGCAAAGAAATAAATAGTAGAATACTTAGAGTGTTTAACTCTGATTGAGAAATGAGAAAATCCTTGTATCATTTATTTAGCAAGTCTTTACATGTACTTATTATGATAGGTATTGTCTCAGGCTATATCTTCTTAAGCTATTATTATTACAAGGGTTATCTGAGTAACAATCAATTTGTCTTGGCAACGATTGTTGTAATTCTATCTATTCCTGCACTAGTTATTTTATATAGATCTGCGGGACACAGGATTACAATGTTTTCTAAAGCTGATCTAGGCGATTTAACATATGTATTGCCATATCTCGTGTTCCTCTCCTCTATTGTTGAGATGCGTATCTTTGGACATCTAGGGATCTTCTCTATAATCACTCTAATAAGCATGTTCATAGCAGTATTATTCTCAAAATCAAGCTTTCGCACTGCCCTCACAGGAGTCTTGACACTGGTTATGATCATCATTGTTTTATATGGTGTCTATACACCTAGTTTTGGTAATGACACTTGGCGTGATGCTATTCAGGCTACTCAGATTATTGAGAGAGGCGGACTAAAAGATCTGACGGTTATTCATGTGGCATATCCTTTTCCTTTAGTCTCTATATTGTATGCTGTATACAGCATGATCATAGGACTTAACACGCTGTGGTCTAGTAGTTTCATTGGAATAATATATCTTCTTCTCTTAGCAACATGGATATATATATTCGTTAAAAAATTTGGTTCTAGTTATTCTCATATAGCAGTTATCTTAGCTGTGACAACTCCGTTAATAATAGTATGGTCTGTGTGGTTCATACCTCAGACATACTCACTCTTAGTAGCGGTGCCACTACTATTTCTAGAACTGCATCCACTGATCATAGTAATTTACGTCTTGGCTTTGGTCATGGGACATGGAGGAATGGCTTTGTGGACGTTTATCATTATAATATTCTTAGTCTTAATCAATAGGATCCTTTGGAATCAGACTTCTGTAGCTAGACAATTAAAAATGAAGCTAATAGTGTTTTCCATAATTTTCATATTCTACTTCTCATACACTACGATCTCTATGATTCTGAAGAGAGGTGTGACAAGCGTTCTTGAGGCTCTTCTAAAATTTTTAAGCGGAGAAAAAATTATGACAGCGTCAGCCAATATACAAGCTCCTATATTAGCAGTTTTAGGAGTAATCCCAATCGTAGCATTAATCGTGCTTGGTTTAGTAGCAATGATTGATGACAGAGAAATCATGATGAGACCGCTAGCTTTTGCATCATTAACAGGACTAGGTATAGCATATATAGGAGCTACGGCATTTCCAGCACTAGATCTGCCGAGATATCTAGGCCTAGGATCAGTTGTACTATTAACTATATTATCATCCCGATCATTAGAAATATTATTAAGCCGCGGACTCGTCGGTGCCTGCTATGTCTTCTCATTGATACTTCTAACAATAATATCATTCGGTTTTGCCGGAACATTAATGCCTGAAAACCCATATACAGCAAATCCCTATGCAACATGGTCTATCTCAGGATTAATAACATATAATGAGGCCTATGAGCTAAGATATATAGCGCCTATGCTTTATTATAACAATTTCTTAGTCGATTGGAGAGCTGGGGATTATTTAGCCTTCCTATATCTTTGGATCTATCCCGAATATAGAGGTTTTCACAATATTGATACGCAGAGTAGATTTATATTCGCGGGGTCATACGGACTTCTTATAAACCTAGAATATTTTAAAAATTTTAATGGATTATGGATATTTCGTAATACTGCTCTTCAAATGCCGGAGGCTTATCTAAGTGAAGTATCTACACATGTGACCAAATTACGTATAAATGCTTCGGTAATATATTTCAGTGGCAACATTCAGATACTGGATCTATCGAGGAATACGAAATGAAAAGGTCTTTGGTCTCTATGAACGACCTGATTATTATACTTGTACCAAATTTGTTTGGTTTTACTGGAGATGCTGTTAATGAACGACAGCTCATAAAATACTTATGCAGAGGACGTAAATGTATATTATTCAGCTTTATTGGTATTTCAAAGCTATTAAAATTATACAAATTGGTTAGTGAGATATATGAAGATTATTACAACGAGAACATTATGCTGATTCCCACTCCTTCAATTCCGCCTCATACAATCTTCACAACGCTTACATCGATTTTAATAGCCTTTATCATTTGGATTCTAGATAAAATTACAAATGTTCGCCTTATTTACGTAAGATCTTCTCTTCTCGCTCTTGGAGTTGTATCAATAAAAAATCTTGCCAGAAAAACATTTGTAAAGATCCCAGCCATAGTGGAGGATGAGACATTAAGATGGAGAAGGATCTTATCGTACCTTTATAGCATATCCGATAGATATATCTTATATAGAGCAAAAGCTATAGGAGCTCCTTCACCACTACTAATGAAAAGACTTTCAGTAAGACGGGGAGTATTACCTAAAGGAAAAGTAGTATTAGTTCCGGCTGGTGTTGATGAAAGAAAAATAAGACCTCTTAGAGAGACATTAAAAGCCTATAATTTTAAAGATCAATATATCATCGGGTTCATAGGCCTTCTTGCATGGTGGCAGGGCGTGGACATGCTCGTTAAAGCTGTTGCAAAGATCAAAGACTTCCTGGATAAACCTGTAAAGCTTTTGATTGTTGGCGACGGCCCTGAGAAAAGAAAGATTAAAGCATTATGCAAGAAATTAAATATACATTGCGATATAACAGGCTTTGTAAAACATGAGGATGCACTTAAACTTCTCAAAGCTTTTGATATACTCGTGGTTCCACGGCGTAGAATTTCAAGTACGGAATCAATTATTCCCATAAAAATAATTGAAGCCTGGGCTTTAGGAGTCCCTGTTATTGCGACAGCACATGAAATTTTTAGACATATGAATCTAAAAGATAGAGAGGACATAGTTTTTTGCGAATCAAATCTTGAGGACGTAGCTATTAAAATATTAACAGTTCTTAAAAATACTGAATTAAAGAAAAGACTTTCCGAAAAAGGATCATCATTGGTAAAGAACTACTATTATGATAATATAGCACAATCTATACTGAAGGTCTTTGAAAAGAATGATGCAAGATGAAGCATATACACAACATATTATTACGTAGGCTAAATATCATCTTTGGATTCTTAAGCAATATTCCATATATACGTGATTTTCCATTAATTTTTGCAGATAAAGAAGGGTTTAGTTTCTATGCTAAGATCCAGGATTGGTGGAGATTCTCAAAACCTTTTGAACCTTTGACAAACAAATTTCTTACTTCAAACACGGAATCCAGCGACATATTTCTTGATGTTGGAGCTCATATAGGTTTGTATACTATTAGGCTAGCTGAAAAGTTTCAAAAGGTTATAGCACTTGAACCTGAACCTCAAAACTATGCTCTCCTCTATAGAAATGTTGTTATGTATGGTTTAAATAATAAAGTTCTTGTACTGCCAATTGCTGCCTCTGATAAGAATGGCCATGCGGTACTTTGTATAAAGATATCCTCTGGTGCGCATACACTTGAAAATAAAATAAATTGCAAAAAGAAGATAAGGATCTTAAGTTTAAAAATAGATACGTTGTTGAGATTGCTAAATATAGATAGAATTGATGTAATTAAGATCGATGTAGAGGGTCACGAGGACAAAGTTATCGCCGGCATGTATAGATTACTTCATTCTCATCCTCCACGAATTTTAGTAATAGAGACCAGGAGAGAAAATTCAGAGTTGCGTGAATTTCTTGCTAGGTTAGGCTACAGAGTTTTTATGCTTGATTGTTGGAACTCGACATGCAATTACGGGTTTTATTTAGTTAAATAACATGAGATACATCGTTTTGAAGGATTAGTCTTTTTAATCAAAGACCTTGATATTTTAGGGCTGTATCATACATATTTGGGATAAAGAAATTGTTCAAGGTCGTTATCATAGGTCTTGGATATATTGGTCTTCCAACGGCTGTTGTTTTTGCTAGTAAGGGTTTTAATGTTGTTGTTGTTGATGTTTATGTTGGTAGGGTTGAGGCTGTGAATAGTGGTAGGTGTTATATTCGGGAGCCTGGTCTGGATGTTTTGCTTCGTGATGTTGTGTTTAGGGGTTTGTTGAGGGCTACTACTGATGTTGTTGAGGCTGTTAAGGAGTCTGATGCTGTTATTGTTGCTGTTCCTACTCCTGTTAGGGATGGTGTTGTTGATCTTTCTTATCTTAGGGGTGCTCTTGAGGGTGTTAAGAGGGGTATGCGCAGGGATTTGCTTGTTGTTATAGAGTCTACTGTTCCACCGGGTACTACGGCTGGTTTTGCTAGGTCTTTGCTTGAGGAGTCTGGTTATAGGGTTGAGGAAGACTTCTTCTTGGCTCATGTTCCTGAGAGGATTGCTCCTGGCAGAGCTGTTGAGGAGCTTTTGAATATGCCTAGAGTTGTAGGTGGTGTAGGGCCTAGATCTACTGAGAAGGCTGTTGAGCTTTATAGTAGAGTTAATTCAAGGCTTTTAACTACTGATGCCACCACTGCTGAGTTTGTTAAGCTTGCTGAGAATACTTATAGAGATCTTAATATTGCATATGCTAATCTTCTTGCTGTTATAGAGCAAAAGTCTTTACCCATCATATATAATCGCAGCAGTTTTGGGCTGGTCTTAAAAGCTTCTCCATATTATGAATTTGGAAGTACCTCTAAGTTTCCAAGCTACATACATTCTGGACTGCCTGTCTTAGTTCCTCAAGACTATCAGTATCTATCCACTATTGTTAAAAAATATAGTGTTGGTATCATTTTTTAAAGATTGTCAAGATCTTATGAATAAATTGTCGAGATTATCTTCCTTAGATTATCATTTGCTTGTTGAAAACGCAGGATCTTTGGGTTATAAAATACAAAAAGGATATTTTTTCAAGAAAGCGATATTGAAGGCTTTCAAAAAGGTGAGAAATTGAGAGTTTTTTCAGTTGTAGGAGCTAGACCTAATTATATTAAGCTTGCTGCTGTCTATAAGTTTTTCTCGGATTTGTTCGAACATATCATTGTTGATACTGGTCAGCATTATGATTATGAGATGAACAAAATTTTCTTTGATCAACTCGAGATTCCTGAGCCTCATTATTTTCTTGGTGCTGGCAGTGGTTCTCATGGTTATCAAGTTGGTGAGATTATTAAACGTGTTGAAGAGACGTTATTAAGAGAAAGACCTGATCTTGTTGTTGTTTATGGCGACACTAATTCTGCTCTTGGAGGTGCTTTAGCCGCTGTCAAATCTGGTTTTAGAGTGGCTCATGTTGAGGCTGGCTTAAGATCTTTTGATATGTCTATGCCTGAGGAGATTAATAGAAAAGTTATTGATCATGTCTCTCATCTTCTTTTTCCCCCCACATCTAGAGCCTTGCACAATTTGATTAATGAAAAAGTTTTTGGGAAAGTCTTTCTTACTGGAGATGTTCATGTAAATATTTTGAGAAAATGGCTTCCAATAGCTGAGGAAAGATCAGATGTTCTAAAAAGGTTTGGGCTAATCCCAGAGAATTATGTGTTGGTCACTATACATAGAGCTGAAAATGTTGATAATATCAGCAGATTAGCAAAAATTCTTAACCTGATTAGAAAAATCTCAGAGTATGAGAAAGTTGTTTTTCCTGTCCATCCTAGAACTAGAAAAAATATAATTAACACAGGGTTAGATAATATTCTTGCTAGCGATAGAATAATTTTGACACAGCCTTTGGGCTATATAGATTTTATAAAGCTTCTTAGATATTCTAAGAAAGTCTTAACTGATTCTGGAGGTGTACAGAGAGAAGGTTATCTACTTAAAAAACCTGTGATTATTTTGAGAAAAACAACTGAGTGGATGGAGCTTGTAGAGAATGGATTAGCATTATTATGCGATGTAGAGGAGAAGATAGATGTTGAAAAAATTATTGAGTGGAGACCTGAGAAATACGTAGAAGGATTGTTAGGCGATGAGAAAGCTCCTGAGATAATAGCTGAGATAATTTATAAGTTTCTAAAGAAATAAATATGGTCGTGTTTATGGAGAGCGTGATTGTTTTAGGACTTGGTGAGGTTGGCAGACCTCTCTATGAGATAATAAGATCCTCTGGTTTATACAGAGTATGCGGCTATGATATTAGAAAAGATGTGTCGCCTTGTGAGTTCAAAGATCTTCCAGATGATCCTGATTATATTCATGTAACATATCCATATTCTAAAGATTTTATAGACAACACTTTGAGCTACATAAATATGTTGAGACCTAAGAAGATTATTATACATTCAACAGTTGCCCCGGGGACAACTAGAGCAATATATGAGAAAACTGGCGTTCCCACAGCATATTCTCCTGTGAGAGGTAAACATCCTAATCTTA
>Ga0080005_136722_pt1 | contig 16168 bp, 15 predicted proteins | sample JossMetagenome_2_FD_69208 | JGI IMG/M metagenome (GOLD analysis project Ga0080005, IMG submission 69208) | Hot spring sediment microbial communities from Joseph's Coat, Yellowstone National Park, USA - JC3_ASED (SPADES assembly) (version 2) | ecosystem: Environmental > Aquatic > Thermal springs >... | reverse complement strand
GAATAGGTTATTCGTAGTATATTCCTTTTTGTTTTTGTATAAGATCTAATCTACTATTTTGTTTATTAATTCTTGGTCTTTTTGTTTCTTCATCAGTTCTCATTGTTATATCTAATTGTTTTAAAAATATATTTAATCCTTCCTTATTTTCATATATACCTAGGGCTTTTCCATATTTACCAGGTTCTCCTATAAATACTAAAATTCTATCAGAAACCCAATTTAAAAATATTAAATCATGATCTACAACTAGACAAGCTTTTCCCCTAATTTTTATTATATCCCTTATAAATTTTGATAAAACCAATCTTTGTTCTATATCTAAATTTGCAAATGGTTCATCTATTAAATATAAATCTGCATCCTTTATCAATGTACCAAAAGTATATACTGTTTGCAATTCCCCTCCAGATAATGTATTAATTTCTCTATCTAATAGATCAGAAATATTTAACATTAATAAATATTCTTTATAATCTTCTTTATATTTTTCATTAAAACTCTTCAAAAATTGATCTACAGTTATATTATAATTAGAAAAATCGTAAAATTGTGGTTTATAAGATATTGTTAAATTTTTTGATATATTTCCATCATATTTTATCTCCCCAGCCAGGGTTTTTACAAAAGTACTTTTTCCAATCCCGTTTCTTCCAATTACTCCTATTATTTCATTTTCCCTTATATATCCGGGATTTGCTTCAAGTCTAAAACTATCTAAATTTACTATAACATTTTCCCATTCAACAATCTTTTTTCCAAATTTTACATCAGTATAACTTTTTACATCCAACCTTATCGGTTTATCCCTTATCTTTAAATTTTCTTTCTTTATAAATCCATCTAAATATTGATTTATACCTTCTTTTGCTCCAACAGGATATGAAAAAGCCCCATATGCTTTTTGTACTCCATAAACAATATGTATTATATCAGAAATTGAATCAAAAAATAATAAATCATGATCTATTATCAATATTGTATCCTTTTCCTTTATTTCATTTAAATTATTTAATATTCTCAATCTTTCATATATATCTAAATAATTTGTAACTTCATCAATTAACAATAAATTATGTTCCTTATATACTGAATATATATATAGTACTTTCTGAAATTCTCCTCCAGATAGATCCCCAATTTTTTTATCCAATATATTTTCTATTTCAAATTTTTTTGATATTTCATCTAAATTATTTATAACTTTTGATAAAAATTCTCTAACTGTTTTATCCTTTAACATATTTTTTATTTGAGTAATATTTTGAGGCTTATATGAAATTTTTACTTTATTACTATATAATTTTTCAAAATATGATTGAAGTTCTGAACCCCTAAACTCCCTTATAATTTCTTTATCATCATATTTTTTATTAAAATCTCCAAAGTTTGGTTTTAATAAACCAGCTATTATATTTATTGCTGTAGTTTTTCCCATTCCATTTCTCCCAATTATTCCAATAACTTTTCCTTCTTTAATTATTGGTAATCTATATAATCTAAATGTGTTCGGACCATATTGAAATACTGGTCTTTCATCAGGTTCCTTTGTTAAATTTATAATTATTATCGCATTAAATGGACATTTCTTTACACATATTCCACATCCAATACATAAAGATTCATCAATAGATGGTTTTTTATTCTGTAAAATATTAAATATTTTTAAATTATTTTTTTGAACCGGACATACTTTCATACATATATAATCACATTTTTCAGGAGCCTTACATCTATCCCTATCAATTACAGCAATTCTTTTCATATTAATTTAAACTCTATTTTACTTTTATTATTTATGGCCTCTAATATTTCTTGTCCTATTTCAGAATTTAGATCCAAAACAATTTTTCCCTTTTTATTTATCTTAAATTTTCCAATTAATTTTCCATTTATATATAATTCTACCTCCCTTTTCCTAAATAAATTATTAAACATTATTGTAAGATAATCTTTAGATATTTCATAATCAAAATTTATTATTTCATTTAATTTTTCAGCATTTTTTATTTCAATTCTTAAATTGTATTTATCCATTATACTCATCAAATACCTTTTTTCATTCCTAATAAATTTTCTTTTAAGTTCTTTTGGAATATAGAATATTATCCTATCATCCATAACTTCTAAATAAATATTATTATATTTTCTTTTATATTCTATATTTAATAAATCTTCTAAAAATCTTTGAATTCCAGATTTTAGTCTATATTTTTTAATTGGGACAACCATTATCTCTTCTCCAAAAGTATATATTTCATATTCTAAATCGTTTGTTAGAAAATCTCTTACTTCAACAACAGGTCTTGCCAAATCTTCTTCCTTTAAACCGTGTGGAATCTTAACAGTTAGATTTAAATAGTATACCTTCTCTATTTGTCCTTTATTTATATATATTATTGTATCAATTATTTGAGGAATCAAACCAAGTTCTGTCCTTGATAATAATCTATGAACAATATCTATTGGTCTTTCAGCATGCGCAACACCAATCATTCCAATTCCCGCCAATCTTAAATCTATATATAATTTAAAGTCTCTAGTATCCCTCATTTCATCAAATATTACATAATCGGGTCTTGATAATAATAATATATTATGTATTTCCTCATCTGTAGAATAATTCTTTGAATATTGAACAATATCTGGAGATAATATTAAATCTCTTGGAGATTCTACTGTTTTAACAATCCTTTTCATACTTAAATAATATTCTGCTAGAGCCTGGGCAAATGTTGTTTTTCCAGAACCTGGTTTTCCAACAATTATAATTCCTTCCGACTTTTCTTTTAATCTTTCAATTATTTTTTCATTCAAATTATAATCTTCTATTCTTAATATTTTTGATGGTTTAACAATTGTTATTTCATATGCATCAGATAAAGGTGGCTTTACAATTACAATTCTAAAAATTCCCAATTGAATAATTAAACTATTTTTTCTTTCTTGTTCTATAAAGGAATCTCTTCTATTTCTAGCAATATATATTATCTTATCAATTAAATCCTCTATATCCTTATTTCCATATATTTTATCTACTTCTTCCAAATACCACTCACCAGGTTTTCCTCTTTTTCTTTTTACTTTTGTATTTTCAATAATATGAACGGATATTGTATCATCAGTAAATAAATCTAAGAAAGGTGGATTTTCTGTTGAAACACCTTCCTTTTCAATTAATAAACAATCAACATTATATACTTTAGCAGTTTCATATAATATCCTATCAGATGTTAATAACGTAGATCCTGTATCTCTTGCAATTTTAATAATTAAATAATCTATATATCCATGCTTTGCCAATCTTATTTGTTCTAATGTTGGTTTCTCACCCAATATAGTTACTTTATAATTATATTTTTCTGACAATTCTCTAATTTTTTGCAACTCTTTTAAACCAATTAATCCCTTTTCAAGACCTTTGTTTGCCTGTGCCTGTAATTCATCAATTACAGGTATAGGTATTATTACTTCATTAAAAGAAATACTATTATTTAACAATGATTTTGATATATATTCATCAATTACTACAGATGTATCTAATGTTATTTTATTTAATTTCATTAATTATTTTATTATATTCTTTTTCAAAATCGCTTAACCTATCTAAAGCCCTCTTTATCGCATCTATTAATACTTCCTTTGGTTTTTTCTTTCCATCAGTCTTTATATATAAATAAATATCCTTTATTAATGGGTGATTTTCTTTCCAAGCAGCAATTATTACATTTGGATCTTTATCTAACTCTTCCTTTAATAACATGGATATTGTTGCCTTATCATTTTCAAATATTATTTCCATTTCTGTTTCGCTTTCCTTATTTATTTTCATTTCTATTATATTATATAAATATTTTATATAACTTTATCTCTTAACTTTCTTATTTCAAAATTAAATAAATTAACACTTAAAACTTCTCCATTTTTTATATTTCTCAAAAATAAAATACCTGGTTCTGGCTTATGACCTAATTCTCTCTGATATGGAGTTATATCTTGAAAAGTAGATGAATTAATTAGATCTATACCTCTATATTCATCATAAGATGCCCTATGTATATGACCTGTATGGAAAAAATCTGGTACAATTTCTATTACAGAAGGATCTTCATTTATATATGGAACATATGGATTTGATCCATGAGATGGGAATATTAACCTTAACATTAACATAAACTTCATTAATTCTCCAGGATTTTCATATCCACCCCTTTCTCTTAAAAAAGAAATATTTGATACCAACCAATCTAAAACATATCCGTGATATAATAAACCAATAATTGAATTATGTATTTTTACATATGATGGATTTGATAAATAATATATATTTTTCATTGAATAAGATTCTCTTAGCAATGATCTTGGCAATTCAGGTTGTGGTTCTGCCAATCTTGGAATATCATGATTTCCTGGTATAATAATTGTCTTTATACTTTCAGGTATTTTTAATATATAATCTTCAAAACTTTTATATTGATCTTCATATGTTTTCAAAACTAATTCTTCTTTTTGTTCTGGATAGACACCGACACCATCTGCAACATCTCCTATAATTATAATATAACCAATTTTTCTTGCAATTTCATCTATTTTTTCATTTCCTGTTTTTCCATTTACAAATTGTAAAAATCTATCAAATAGGTCATAAAATGTATATTTATTGCCTACCTGCCAATCTCCAGTAAATAATATATATGCATCATCTTCTCCAAGGGTTTTTGGTTTTCTTATTGGAACATTTGGTAATATTACATTATTCGCAAAAAACATCTTATTTTTATATGTGCCAATTAAACCAATAACAGAATCTAATGGTATATCCTTAACTATTTTAAAATCTATATTTTCGTTATCTTTACTTACAAAAGCTTTTACAACATTATTTCCATCTTCTATAACAAAAGTTATTCCCTTTTCAGTTATTTTTTTATCATATATCAATCCAACAATTGCAACTTCCTCATTTTCTGGTATCTTATTTAATGGATATATACTTTTCATTTCAGAATGCTCTTTTAATATTTTCCTTATCTTATCTAATCTTTGTTTATAATATGCTATCCAAGATATTATATCTGGCTTATTCTTTTGTATTTCAAATCTTTTCAGAATGTTTATTTCCTTTGTTTCCTTCATTTCCTTTACAGATAATTCAATTTCTTCTCCAATATGTTTTTTTGTACTTTCTATAAGAATAACATTATTACTTTCTTTCTCTATGTTTTGTTTATTTTCTTTTATATTAAAAAAATCTTTTATATTTATTTTATTCTGTTTTTTATTTACATTATTTTCTTTCTTTTCAACATTTTCTTTGTTATTATTATTGATATTTTTTCCAATTATTCTATTAATGAATTCTTCATCTATTATTTTTACATTATTTTTTATTGCTTCTTTAAATATAATATCCAAATCTTCCTCTTTTAAAGAGTCTAAAAGATCAACTACCTTTTTTTGAGGTATTATATTATTTTCCCATAATAAATTTATGAAATCCTCTTTTTTCATATATCTTTTTTTATTTTTTCATATATTTTTTTAAGGTTATCAACATCCGATATTATCTTTAATACTTTGTTTACACCTTTTTTTCCATTAGATATTATTTTTGATTCAATTAATTCACCAAATATACTTTCTATTTTCTTTAAATTTTTATATACTACCGTTTTATCTAAAATAGATATTCCGAAATTATTGGATAAATTTACATATTCTTCATAAAGATTGTTAAATGTTACAAAATCTTCATTTTTTATTTGTTCTTTTATTAAAGCTAATAATATTAATTTTTGTGTTTTATTTAAAGTATTTATTATAGATTCTAATATATTTAAATCAACACTTGAAAATGCCTCATCTATATCTTCTCTATCTATTTTTTCCTTATTTTTATTATATGCAATTGTTGCTGATAATCTTAATACATTTATTGCAATCCTCGCATCCCCAGAAAATTCTTTAGAAACTCTTGCAGATATATAATTTATATCTTCCTCAGATATTGAACCTGGCTTTAAAGCTTTTATAGCTCTATCTTTTAGAATTTCTCTAAGTTCATAATAATTATATGGAGAAAACCTTACCTGGATTATCGATGAAAATGAGGATTTTACTCTTTGATCTAATTGAGATATAAAAGATGGAGAATTAGAAATGAGTATTAGTCTTATTCTATTTAAAAAGTTTATATCATAATTTCTTAATAGTAAATATAATATTTCTGTATTTTCAGATTTTCTGAATATGTTATCTACCTCATCTAATATTATTATTAGCTTATAATCATTATTAATTATAAATTTATATATATTCTCATATATATCGTTCTTCCTAAATCCACTTTTTATATTTATACTTGCTAATTCTTCATATATTTTCTTAAATATATAATAATCTACATCATCTGATAATATTTGTTTACAATTTATATATGCAACCTTCACTTTTAATTTGTTTTTTGCTGAATAAAAAGATATACCTTTGTTCAGATATCTAGCCATTAATGTTTTACCAGTACCTGTAGTTCCATATAAAAATAAGTTACTTCCAGTGTTTCTATTTAAAAATAAGTTAATATTGGATAATATAATTTCTTTTTCCTTATCTCTAAATTTTATTTCGTATGGGATAAAATCTTCTTCAAAATATCTTCCATCTACAATAATATTTTTGTTTTTGTTTGATATTTTTTCAAAATCTGCTAAAAAATAATCTATTATTGAATTTGTTATCATAATATTTTATATTATAAAAAATTTTATAAAATATTTTTGCAATCGATTTAAAAATATCAGAACATCCTTTTTATCTTTTAAAATAATAATTTTACAATTGATTTTTAAAAAATCGCCCCTAAATTTTTTCCATAACTGATTTTTCCTTCTAAATATATCTATATATTTCCTGTTTAAAAATATTGCTTATCAAAAAATTTATAAGAGACATTTATAAAATTTTTTGTACACCATCGTCAAAATGTAAGTCTATTATATTATATTTGCCAAACTTTTATATACTACTAATTAGTAATTAATTATTTTATTTGTCTACATCCAAAGTTATTATAATAGATTTTGAAGACGGTGTTCCCTATAGTTTTTTAAAATTTTCTTCAACCTTTCTTCATCAATATCTTTCTCTATTATATTAGATTTTTCTTCATGAAATTTCTCAACAATAATAAAATTTTTTAATTCTTTAAATTCATCTACAACATAAAATTTTGGAAAAATATTTTTAGCTTCTATTAAATTTTCTTTTTTTACAAAGAATTTTACATCTTTACCTTTATAATAGATAATATATTCTTCTTTAAATTCATCTATAAATATTCTGTTATAATAAATTTTGTTCAAATATAAAAAAGAAATTTTTGGTATAATATTATCATCATTTCTTAATCTTTCGGTTAAAATCTTTGATAAAATATTATAATCATTTAACAATCCAATATATTTTTTATTTAATTCTTCTATTACCTTTTCCTTTTCTCTTTTATCTATTTTATTCTTTATAATAACTTTTATTATTTCAATATCTCTTTTATCTCTTTTTGTTTTCCTTCTTTTCTTTTTTTCTTTTATTTCTTTTTCTTTTTCTCTTAAGTTATTTTTTGCTGCCACAACTTCTATCTTTCTATTTTTTAATATATATCTTAATATTTTGATGTATTCATCTTGATTTTCAGAAAATCTTTTAGCTTTTTCAAATATTTCTTTTAACTTTTTTAATGCTTCTATTGCTGATATATAAGCATCAAATTCATGATTATTTTCAAATATCTTCTTCAAATTATCATCCTTATAGTATTTGTTTTTTATTTCTAAACTAATATCTTCCTTTGGACTATATACACCAATATTTAGTTTTGATGCTATATCTAATATTGTCTTTGGTATATCTTTTTTATCTGTAGCAATAAGCACAACGTATTTTAAATCACTTATATATTTAACAATATCTTCATTTTGTATATTTTTTCCACTTAATTTATCAATTATATTTCCATTATCATCTATAACTACTAATCCAAAATTTGTACCTGGATCTATCCCAACAATTAGGGATTTTAGCATTATTATATTTATTTTAATTTTTTCCTTAAAAATCTATATTTCTTTTAAATCTTACTAATATATTATTAATAAATGCCAAATGACTGGTCATATTTAGTAGAATTACAGAAAAATAAACCAGGTACTTTAGCAAAGATACTTAAAAATAATGCGCCAAAATATGTAAAGGAAGAAGTTAGAAGATTAATTAAAGAGGGTAAAATAAAGAATATACAAGAATTAATACAAAAAGCAGTAAGTGAAAATAAGAGCCTAATAAAAGTATTAGAAGAATATGGAATTAAAAATAAGGAAAGAAAATTTGGAAAAGGAAGTATAAGATGTATAATATGTGGTTCTCATGATAGAGTTATTAGAAGATATAAAATATATATATGTGGAAGATGCTTCAGAGAAATGGCAAAGGAATTGGGATTTAAAGTAATGGGAGAATAATGGTAGATATAATTAATGATTTCTTTTCTCATGCTACAAATTGTATAAATATTGGAAGAAGAGAGGTAGAATTCAATTATTACAATAAATTATTATTGAATATTTTGGAAAAATTAAAGGAATATAAATATGTTGAAGAATATAGAACAGAAGGAAAAAAGATAATTGCCAGGTTTTCCGAATATTTTAATTTTGGAAAAGCAATTCATCCAAGATTTCCTGTATCATATAAAGAATTAGAAAAGTATGAAAAAAGATATTTGCCTGCAAGTGGTTTTGGAATATTATTAGTATCTACCAATAAAGGAGTTAAAACAAATGAAGAATGTAAGAGGGAAAAAATAGGGGGTGTTTTAGTTGCTGTAGTTTATTAAAGTTTTCTCAAATATTCCTCTAATTTTTCCTTTAATTCCTTATTATTTAATATAGATTCTATTTCAGATAATTTTCCTTCTATAGACAATAATTTTCTATATAATATACCCAATGCAATCCATATTTGTACTTTTGATGGATTATCAGAATTTTCATATATATCTTTATATTTTTTCGTCTCCTCTATTAATGATTTTACAAAATCCTTAAATACAGGATCTAAACTATCTTTCCAATCAGAGGCCATATTCTTTTAATATTTTATTTTTTACCTCCTCGAAATGCTCTACTATTTTTTCAGGTTCTAATCCATTTTTTAAATATCTTGAAAATTGTTTATTATATTTTTCAGGTTCCTTTTCTTTTAACATTAATGCATAATTTTTTATATGTTCTCCTCTTATTCTATCTTCAGAAGGTAAAATTTCTTCATTATGTGGAATCTTTAATCCAGCATCAATTGCACCTTTTAATACAGCATATAACGAATTTCCCTTCGTAGATCTAAATCTTCCAATATCCAATATTGCTTCTTCAATTCCTCTTTTCTTTGCTTCTAAACCTGCTAATAAACCTACTAAATATGCTGTTGGTAAATTTCCCCTATGACCTTTCCATCCATATTTCTTTTCTAATATTTTTGAATGAATTGTAAATAATGTTTTATCTCCATTTTCATTATATAATGTTATTTGTGCTAATATATTGTTTAAAAATCTTCTAACAACCAATCTTGGTTTCTTTGATTTTAATAACTTTAACCTCTTTCTATAATCTGTAATATTTTCTCTTCTTCTTCTAAATTTTACTACGTAAGTAGGACCTGTAGCCATTAAAGATATTTTTATAAGTAATTTTTTAAATTTAATTTGATTTAAATATTTAACTATTTGTTTTTTGAAATTTAAAATTATAAAGATATTATACTATTTTATTTAATTCCTTTAAGCTCCTCTTATCTAAATCTTTTAATATTATTTGATATAAGTTATCGTTTTCATCAATAAATAAAATTTTATCTTCAAAAATAAAGAGATTTTCTGGAGAAATTATTTTTATCTCTAATTCTTTATTATTCATAAGAGCATTTAATAATATAGATCCTCCTTCAATATCTATCTTCTTTATTTTTTCTATTTTATATATTATAGAGTTATATTTTATTGCATTTTCTAATATCTTTTTAGAATTTTCGTCTAAAATTGTATAATCTTCTAATAAAAATATTTCATTGAAATTATCATCATAAAATCCTACAAACTTTGGATTAGATATTGGAAATAATAATTTAGGCATAAGGTTTTCATATTTAGTACCATTATATATAACATTTACTCTACTAGGTCTATTAGTTGGTTCTATTATTATATTTTTATCTTTTATTATATTTAAGTTGACTAATTCTGATTTTTGATTAATATTTTCTATTTTTTCCATATTTTCTATTTGGTTCTTAAATAATTCATAGAATTTTCCCTTTTTCTTAATTAAGTCATCAGGTTTTCCTTCTTCTATAATTCTTCCATCTTCTACAACAATAACTCTATCCATATTTAATACTTCTGATAAATTATGTGAAATATATATTAAAGTTTTATCTTTTGAAATATTTAATATAGAAGAAAATATTTGTTCTCTGCTTTTTGAATCAATATTTGATGTTAATTCATCAAATATAAATATATCAGGATTTTTTATTAGATTCCTTGCGATAGATATTTTTTGTCTTTGTCCTTCAGATAGTTTTGATCCCCCTTCTCCTGCTGGAGTATCATATGCAAAAGGCAATTTAACTATATCATCATGTATATTTACAATTTTGCAAACTCTGATTATTTCTATTTCATTTACATTTTGATTTCCGTAAGATATATTGTATCTAATAGTGTTATTAAAAATTTCAGGTTCTTGAGATAAATAAGAAATTTTTTCTCTAAGATATGTTAAATCTATATCTTTTATATTTATATTTCCAATTAATATTTCTCCATCATTTACATCATAAAATCTTAATAATAATTTTGCAATCGTTGTTTTTCCAGCTCCATTTTTTCCAACAATTGCAACTTTTTCTTTAGGTTTTATTGTAAAGGAAATATTTTTTAATACAGGAAAGCCAGGCTCGTATCCAAAAGTAACGTTAACAAATTTTATTTCATCAAGCATATTTGGCTTTTTTGCATTTTCTTTATTTAATATTTTTGGCTTATCTTCCAGTAATTCTAATATTCTTTCAGCAGAAACTAAAGCTTCTGGAATATCTCTAAAAAACCTTTCAAATGTCTGGAGTGGGCCATAAATATATAAAATATAATTTACAAAAGCAACCAATATACCCAATTTAATTAGATTATTAATTACAAAAATTCCACCCATATACCATATAAAAACAGTAATCAAGTCTATTATTAAAAATAATAGTTCACCCCTTACTGCAATAAGTTTTCCTACCTGAGTATCTGTCAAATACCAAGAGTTTATTGTATTTTTTGTTTTTTCATATTCTTCTTTTTCTTTTGAAAATAACTTAATGCTATAAAAGTTCCTTATAACATTATTTATTTGGGTTTCAGCATTTACAGATGTTATTCTTGCTTTTTTACTAATTCTTCTAATTTTTCTTTCATAAATTATGAAAAGAACAAAAATAAAAAATGCTGCAATTATTATAGGTATTGCTAAAAATGGTAATAATAAAAAAAGTATAATAAGGGTCCCAACAAGTGACAAAGTATCTATAATTATAAAGGGTAAATCAAATGCAATAAAACTATCTATTTCTTCTATATCCGTTTGATATCTTGCTATTAATGTAGAAGGGGAGTATTTTTCTATAAAAGAAATATCATTAAAAATTATATGTTCTAATAATAACTCTCTTATTCCCTTCCTAATTTTTGTCTGTGTAATATTTAATAAAGAATTTCCTATTAAATATAAAAATCTAGAAATAACAGAAGATATTAGCATTAAGAAAATTATTATAATAAATTCATCTAGTGATGGTGTCTTTGATATAAGAACTTTGTTTATTAATAAAGCTGTCAAATAAGGTGGAATCAAACTTATAACAATAGCGATAATAAGGAAAATAGTAATTAAAGTAAGTTCTTTCTTATATTTTTTAATAATTTGTATTAAAAATTCATATATTTCTTTCTTCGATCTTTTCCTTTTTTCTTCTTTTTCAATTATTTCAGTTTTTGCTTTTAAATTAAATTCATCTACAATTTTTTGTATATTATTCACTTTTTTCTTTGTAAAATATGCGACTTCAAAAACTTCTTTATCTTTATCTATTGCAATTAATTTACATATACTTATTCCATATTCTATATCTAATTTTTCTATATTATTGATTTCTAATATTTTATTTTTATTATCATCATATACAGAAATTTTATTATCTAAAATTTCAATAGTTTCTTCAGTAAAATTAAGATTTCTATCAAGATCTGTTTTAAATATTGCTTTAAAATGATCTGTCATAAAATATATATAATTGTAAATTTACTTAAAAATAAAAAATTATAGCAAAGATTTTCCAAAATAATTGTATTTGGTATTTAAATATTACAATATATTATATGATTTTATAGATAAATTTATATAGATAAAGATATATAGATAATTCATGCCTAAAGGATGGAAAACAATTTCAACACAGATAAGAGAGGAAGAATATAAAAAAGCAAAAGCGTTAGGTATCAATATTTCTGAAGTATTAAAGAAAGCATTAAGAGAAGAAATTAAAAGAAAAGAGGAAGAGAAAAGATTAGAATCAATAAAAAGGTTAGGAGAATTACTGGAAAAAACAGGTGCTACTCCTGAAGAAAATATAAAAATAATAAGAGAAATTAGAGAAGAAAATTAAAATGAAATATGTAATTGATACTTCTGCTTTAATAAATATTGTGTTGAAATTCTATAAAAAAGACCCAAATCTTATAAATAGATTGCTTGAAGAATGTACTCTTCCAGATTTAATATTTTATGAGATTGGAAGCTATTTAAGGAAGTATAAGGAAATAAAGAAAGTTTCTAATAATGAAATAAAAGAAATGGCGGAATTATTTAATTATATAATTGAAAAAGCCAAAATAGAGGAGATAAGATTAAATTATGAAATTCTAGATTTATCAATAAAAGAGAATTTGTCATATTATGATGCCGTATATTTATATTTGGCTAAGAAATATAATTTAATTTTAATTAGTGATGATAGAGATTTAATTAAAGAAGGAGCTATAAGTTCTGATAATCTTTTAAGAAATTTTAAGTAGTCTAAGAGCTTTTATTACTTAATTAATTTTTGAGGTATTGAAGTTTAGAAAAAACATTATGAATGCGAAAATTTGTAATCTAGATTTAAATTAAATCCGCCGCGGGTGGGATTTGAACCCACGCCCCCTTTCGGGGATATGGTCTCCAGCCATACCCCTTGGTCCGCTCGGGCACCGCGGCATAAATGTCCCCCGCCCATCGTTACCAATACTCATCTTTTCATATTGGTTCGTCTAAGCGGGGGATACATATTTAATATAATTTAATATAAAAATATTTTTATGTTAACAAAAAACTTATTAGAAAATATAAATCAAAAAATTAATCAAATAAAAAAAGAGGAAGAAAATAATAATGAAGAGAAAATTAATATTGAAAAATTAGATTTGGATAATGTTGAAATAAAAGAAAAGAAAAAATATGGATTTATAGATTCTTCTCTTGTAAATGGTATTGTAGGACCTTATAGTTATGTATATTCAAGAGCAGTAATTGTTTCTGATGATATATATGAAAGTATAGAGGATATAGAATTTTTTGAAACGTCTTTTATAAGATCAAAGAACAATGAAAATTTTGATATTCAAGATATTTCAGAGTTATTATCAAAAAATTTAGAATATAGATTAGCAAGAAAATATTCTGATAGATATATATTTATAGATGGATCAATAATATCAGATTCTATATTATATTCAAAATTTCTGTATAATTTTTATGATGAGAATGTTGAAAATAGGAGAAAAGAATTTTTAGAGAACTTTGAATATTTAATAAATAATGGAAATTTATTGGCAGTTGCAAAGAGGATATTAAATTTAGATATAATAAAAACAGGAAGATCAGATTTACTAACATTAATGAAAATTTTTCCATCAGAAATATTTTATACAGATATTAAAGAAAAGCAATTAAAAGAATTTTTAGGTTCAAAAATTCCAAATTGTCCATTTTGTAATAAAAAAATATATATAACATACTTTAGGGCGAGATATAATGATCATATATATAGATTGGAAGGAATGGAAAAAGTTGAAAAAGAAAAATTTAAAGAAATAATAAAGGAAGTTATTTATGATCAAAAATCTTATCCAAGGGGATTAAAAATGGCTCATAATTTATGTAAAATAACAAATAAAGAAAAAACATTATTAGAAAGTTATATTAAGAAAATTCTGGGATTTGAAAAAACTGTTGGATGGGAAACTCATTAGGGTCCGGGGCGGGATTCGAACCCGCGATCTTCGGGTCCACAGCCCGACGCCTTACCACTAGGCTACCCGGACCATAAAAAATTATTATCATTTATGTTTTTAACTAATATAAATTGAAGGCATTACGTCATTTGGGGGTAATGATCTTAATAAAACCCAATATAAGTATATATTATTACCTGAGTTCTGTTGTCCTATTGTTATTGGTAAACTAAATGAACCAGGTATTGTTGTAGTACTTAATATTTGAGTATAATTTACTAAGAAATATGTATAACTACTAGAAAATCCAATTTCATATATTGTTGGAACATAACTATATGTTGCACTTCCTACATTAGAAGTTCCTACAAATAAATTAAATTTACCAGCAGTTCCTATATTATTGTACGAAAATGCAGCACCATTATTATTACCACCAGCTATAAGTCCACCACCGCCGCCAATAAAGTATGTTTTTTTGGCATTTGCTGCACCTGCTCCTAAATCTATAGTGTCCAAACTTGTACCACTAGTAGTTGGAATAGAAGCATAAATTTCCAATATATTATTTTGTAAATTATAATTATTTGTAGTAGTAATACCGTCATTACCAGAATTAGCAGATGGAATAATTGTATAATTTGTAGAAAAAGAAACACTATTTTGATTATTATATACATAAGTCCATGGTGAAGGTAAGGAACTTAGATTTCCAAAGTTTTGATAATAATTAAATACTTTTTGTCCATTATCATATTGAGAAGTACCTAAAACTTGTATAGGTGCACCTACATATGGATAATATTGTGAATAATAATTAGTACTATTGGGTCCTATATATATGTATATGGTTAGATTACTATTAGCAGGAATTCCTTGAGATATATTTATCCACCATACATCACAATAAGTATTACTATTAACTAATCTACCTTCATACCATGAATATATGTTTGGATTACTGTTATAAGTTGTAGTAAAGTATACATTTTGACCATTTGGATTTATACAATTAAATAATGTTGGATTATTTACATATGCAAAACTATTTCCTATATTTATACTTCCATTACATATTGCTATATCCTGCTGGAAGGGTTTTGGAGTTGGAAGAGATTGAGTATTATATAATATTAAAGGTAAATATGATACTTGACAGGCCGAGGTACTTGATGTAGAGTTCGATGATGTATTTGATGTAGAATTAGATATGTATGTTGATATATTAAAAGCAATTGGGGGTTGAAAATAATTAATTAATGAATTAGAAATATATTTTATATCAAATATTCCAATTATATCATTTTCTAATCCAACTTCTAATTTATAATTTCCATTTTGATCTGGAGGAATTTGAGATAAATTTGCAACAATAATTAATAAACCATTATTATATGGATTTACAATATATCCATTTGAATTATAAGGATAAACATTAACTAATCTATCATTTAAAATTGCAAATACTTGAGAATAATTAACTGGTTCTGAAGGTTTTACATATGCATATAATGTATTATTTGCTATATAATAATCTAGTAATTGGAAATTTAATTTTAAAGATCTTGAAATTTCCTGTCCAGAAGGATTTATTATATTTAAATTAGGATAAATTATATTGTATATTATTATAGTAGCAAGAGCACCTGCTATTAATAATATTAATGCTATAATCATTTCAGATTGTAATCTCATATTATATTAATTAATTAGCATATATTAAAGTTTGAAACTTAACCCCATAACATGATACCAATATTATATAATTCCATGAATTATTTACTAAATAATTATTAT
>Ga0080005_145966_pt1 | contig 16182 bp, 12 predicted proteins | sample JossMetagenome_2_FD_69208 | JGI IMG/M metagenome (GOLD analysis project Ga0080005, IMG submission 69208) | Hot spring sediment microbial communities from Joseph's Coat, Yellowstone National Park, USA - JC3_ASED (SPADES assembly) (version 2) | ecosystem: Environmental > Aquatic > Thermal springs >... | reverse complement strand
CTGTGAGTGCCCGAGCACCCAGCCCCGTGGGAAAACTGACCAATGATGCCCCAAGAATGGGGACAAGCCCCGACAAGGGATGAAGAATGATTAGGGACACAGGCATGCGGGGAACGGGGCAAGGTAGAGATGTTGATAAGGTGGCTAGGTTCAACATTAGGTTAACCCCAAGTGAGACTGTCAAGGTGCCCACATGGGCTGATGCGGTAGCGGTATATGAGACTGTTGTTGATAGGGAGGTCGAGGTTGGGGAGGTTGGCTTATTCGTGCTTAGGGTGCTTAGGGTTAAGGTTAGGGAGGGTTTGGTGGATAGGTGGGGTATTAACCTCAATAAAACCAATATTCTGTTTCATGGGGCTGGGAGGTCTTTTTACCTTGTTAACCCGAGGAGGATCATGGCGAGGCAGTGATTTAACCTCACCTTACGCCTATTGGCATGCTTATCTCCTGCATTATGAGCGGATCCCTACCTCCCGTCAACCCTAAACATACCTGAAACAATCAAGATAACGTTAAACCCACGACCACCCACACTAACCACTAGCAGACATCGCCCTGGCAGATTCAAACAAACCCATCCCCATTGCTCTAAATAAACAACCTAAACCATTGAGACTTAGGCCCACGGTAGGGAACTCCATGATAACCACATTAGATCATTCACTTTTAAACATTGACGTGAACAGGTTAGGCTATTAATGGTTTTAATCCTCAATTTTTAGACCTTGCCACGTTTCTACTTCTTCTTAATGTTTAATTCGCTAAGGGGTTCCTAGCACTATGAGGCAAATCCTGGATTGTAGAGAGACCTATGAGTTAGCATGTGATCAAGGATAAATGCAATCACCCTCAAGCACCCTCATAAAGCTCTCCGCTTACTCAATATTAAACTGAATTAAAGTGGAGAATTCAGTGAATATGCATAGAGTGAAGACATTAACTTAACAATTCATTGAAAGCAATTTAACAATTAAGCCAAGGGTTGGATAGAGGAGAATGAAAAAGGAAGGATTTAGTTTTAAAGGAGGTGGGGTTTAGCCTATGCTTACCTCCTCCTCAATGCTATTAGGGCTGCCACTGCCGCTACGACTACCACAATGACTACTATTCCAATCACTAACGCTGTACTTATCACCGGCTTGGTTACTGTTACAGTGCTTACCGCTGTCGTGGTTGATACTGCTGTTGTTGTGACTGTGCTTGTTACTGTTGCCGTTGAGGTGACTGTTGAAATAGCAGTAGCCGTAGTGGTAGTCGTAGTCGTTGTCGTGGAAGTCGTGGTTGATGTAGTGGTAACTGGAGTAGTCGTCGTAGTAGTGGTCGTAGTCGTTGTGGTTGTAGTGACCGGGGTGTACGGAATATGGAAATACGAAGCAACACAAGCCTGAATACTGGCATCTGGACTTGGTAATCCTAAGAAGGCTGCGTACTGCGGGTACTTCGTCCAAAGTGAATCGTTAGCGATGGCTTGGGCTAGTGGTGGTATTTTACCAGGTGGTGCATATGCACCCTCTAGTATTAGGTATGTTGGTATTCCTGCCCAAGGCACACCTGGGTTTTCAAACATCCTGAATAAACTATCGAAGAATATCGTACCATATGTGCACTTAAACAGCCAATTAACATCAACCACGGAGGTCTGGTACTCAGTTGATTCCCAATTAGTGGCAATGAACATTACTGGTGCCCAGTACTCGTACCATGAGAACAACACTTTAAGTAACTCAGTGTAATCACTTGAACCTGGGGCAGCGGCCGCAAATGCGGTTAACCAGTTAGTGAAGTTTATGTAACCAAGAGTGTTATTAATGCACGTAACTATTGTGCCATTCAGCACAGGTAGGTCTGTTATTGTAACTGGCTTACAGTACCAACCAGTCACCTCGCCATTGGTCACATTGGGGAATGCGAAGGTCCACGGTATCGAATTATTCCTACCAGCCTGCGTAAACTGTCCAAGCCAATAAGTGCTTCCAAACCAAGTCCATGCACCCCAATAGCCATGGTAATAGGCTCCCCAGACTATTGACGACTCCCAGTCAAGACCAGGATATGTGGTACCGAAGAATACCCCAGGATCTTGCGCTATTAATTGCCCAGTTATGCCAAACTTGCCTAGGTAGGTTAATGCAGTAGTCGCCATTTGAATCCAGTTAGTTATGCCCGATGGACCGTAAACATTGCCTAATGTGAGTGGTGTTCCATTGGGTGTGTACCATTGACCACCCTTCATGTAGAAGCCCATACTCTTAAGAATCTGGGCAGCCTTAGTTGGGTCATAGGGGCACTTAAACAGTATACTCCTAATGGACTCAGGGAATGTGTCAATCATTATTGAAGAGACTGGTGCCAGGTAATCATCAGTTATACCAATTGGGTTATATGAGTCCAATGCCGCAGTCCTGTTAACGGCGTAGCAGAATACTGCACGCCTAACAGCTGGTATATTCCATGGGTAATAGTAGGGGTTAACGAGAATACCGTAAATCCAGAAGGTTGGCAAATAATACATTGACCAACCGGGTGTGCTATTTATAGTTGCAGCCATGGCTGATGATGCAGACATCCATATCCAGTTAACTTTATACCCCTTAAGTAGCGTTAACCACGGGGTAGTGGTGAACCAGTTCTCTATCTCTGGGTAGTAGTTCCATGTTCCAAATGGATATGCCTCATACCAGGCTTTAAGTAGGTTCTGAGGCTCCACGTTGATTGTCATTACAAGTGATGTTGTCATTGATGTCATGTAGTATGGCCCTAAGCCATAGTATGGTGCTACGAATTTCGTAATGTTATTCTGGCCGAAGAACGCTGCCTGCGTCACATTCATGGTTTTCAATGCATCAACAGCCCACTTCCAAATGGGGTAGGGTGTATTGTATATTGGGTTTGTTAGAATACCATAGACTGTACTTGGTGAGTACTTTTGAATCAGGAACTGTATTGTGTAGTTGTTAAGCACCCTAACATCCTCATCAGCGTAGGTGTTGTTTATGAATGGGTAGTACCAGTAGAATGCCTTAATGCCAATGTAGAAGTATGCGTATGCATCCCAGGCTGTGAAGGGTATTGTATTGGTGCCGTTGAACCAGTAGAACCCCCTCCTAAGGTATACTGTCAATACTGCACTACCATTGGGGAGGACTTGAATGGTCCAATTCTCAGCTAGGACCGGCCAGAATTGACCGGTGAAGGTATTGTACCATGCAAATGGTTCATAACTGGTAGTCCACCACAATAGATTACCCGGCGCATATGGGTTCCAAACTGGTGTCCCGGGAACGTAGGTGAAGTAGGCTGGCGTAGGAACAACGATCTTTATACCACTCTGCTGGGCCTGCACCACCGCCACTGTTAGTGCTATTGCCGCCACGGCAACCGCAATAACTAATCTCCATGTGGGTTTATTCATGGTTGAATTGACATCTTTAATGCTTAAAAGTATTGATTGAATGAACGAACCCTAACATGTTCGATCCTCACTATTTTAACGGTTATAGTAAACCTTACCATGCCTATAAAACATATTCAGGGTTATTAGTACTGTTAATGCTTTAATGCTGCGTTATTCGTGTTTAACCATGAGTAAGGTGGATGAGAATAGGAGGAGGGTTTTGGCTGGTTTAGGTTCCGCGGCGGCTGGCCTAGCGCTTTACTCCGTTACCCGTGGTACTGCCTATGCCTACACTAGTCAGCAACCTGGTAATGAGGTTAGTGACAACATTCTGACCTCTATTGAGGATTGGTTTAAGAGGATTTTCGGGTTTAGCCAAAGGGCAACCACTACGACCACCACGGCTGCGCCAATGGTTACTCTGCCTAGTGTTCGTTCAGCTGGTTTTGGTTGGGAGGTTGTTAACCTTCATAATAATGGCGCAGACATGGTTATTGGAGTTACTGAGGACATGATAATCCACTGGTTCGACATGGACGTCTCATACATGTTAACCTCACCACCAAGTAGCGAGGGGTTTGTTGAAGTGCTTTACACTGTTGGTGTAACCAGCACTACACCGCAATTCTCATCACCACCGCAGGTTTACCAGTCACTGCCACCTGCCGAGGGCTTTACGGGGGTTACAATCGTCAACCCCAATAACCTCCAGACTGTGGCCGATGCTTATCCTGGTCAAGGCTTCTTAACTAGGCTCATCCTTAAGTCCTGGGTTCCTAAGGATGGTACCGCATCCCAGGTTCAGAGGCATGTAACACTATACCCAAACATGCTTGTTAAGAGTGGCAGCTACATAGTCTTCCACATGGACCACGCAGGGGTGGTTTCAGTGGACTCCGAGATTCAGGTAACACTAGGGTACAGCATAGTTAAGAGTTCTTAGCTGGTGGGCCATAGGTTAATGACCCTACTTAAACCCCTCCTTAATGTATACCCATCAGCTAGGTAGCCAATCACGTATGAACCCATGACTACACTACTCGATTCTATGAAATCCGTGCCGTGTGGGTTAGTGTTAGCATTGTTAACCCTGAATATGTTACCACCACTGTTGTCAAGGATACCCAACTCCGAGTTATGCTCAACAACATTTATGGCGAATTGATTCCACATGGAGTTCAGGGCCGAACCATTACCATTCTCGTCAAGCACAATGCCACGTTTATTACCGTAAATGTGTTGAATAATGAATGTGTTCGCCTGAACGCCGAGTGGTGTCTTGCTGTTGCCAAGCGTAACTAGGCCATCATTATTAAACGTGATTATGCCTATAGTTACAATATTGTTGAAGAACCCAGCTGTGGGTAGCCCCACTATTGATGGGTAGTTGTTCGGATTCCCTCCCTCATTAATCGCTACCCCAGCCTTAGCCGCATACGATACCCCAGGTAAATTAACGACGCTGTCATTCACCTGAGCCATCACCAAGCCATTAACATTACCAGCGCCACTGGCGTTAATGTAAGGTAAGCTGATTTTTGATAGGTAGATTTGAGCCCCTGCACTTGGCGAGAGAACCACCATAGCCGAGGCACCGCTGGCTGAGAATGAAGGCGACGCCTGTATTACTGAACCAGGCTCAGAATCAATATTAAGGAAATTGTAATAAGGTGCATATGGGCTTAGGCAACCTCTGAAGTCGATGGGTTCACTGATTTCGTAAACCCCAGGTTTAATGATGATGCCTATCCTGCAGTTACCACTATTAGATAAGCAGTCATTAGCAACATAGCATACCGCATCCTGTATGCACGCAGTGGCCGAGTTAAAGCATAAACGCTCACCACGCCAATTAACGGCATAGTATAATCCACTTTTCTCGTAGACAACAACATGACGAGCAAGCAATTCGCCAATAAACTCATACTCACCTTGAGGCGTTGTTACCTGGGAACCAACCACTGAGCTACTATGTCTAACCAGATCATAACCTAAGTAAGCCAAACCACCCACCCCCACTGACGCAAGGGCAGCTTTAATGAACCTCCTCCTATCCATACCCCTTGATATCTCAGTCACTTTTAATTATTAAGGTAATGGTAGGGTACTAACATGTTAGAAACTCATAGCAAGAATTTAGTTCACTACTTTAAAATTATTAAAATTAACATGTTCAATCCTTAACGTTGACTCAATAATTAAAAATAACTAAACTAAACGTCAATTCATGGGCACTAAATTAACGCCATCAATCGATGTAATGATAGTCAGGGATAAGGATGGCCATGTGAAAGCCATTGATAGTGGTGATGTGATTTGTATTGATAGTCCTTCAAGCTGTGTACAGGAGGCTATTAACCATGCTGCTGATGGCCAATCAATAGTTGCCATGGGGAGTGCCTCAAGCTTAGTTATCAATAATAAGGTAACGTTACCTAATGGTAAGTCTAGGGTTAGGCTTATTTTGGGTGAAGTAAGGTGCAATGTATCAAATTCACCATGCATATTCATTGATGGTCACAATAATGAGGTATCGATACAATCTTTACTTAATATTGGTGAAACACCCGTGGGATTAGAGGTGACTGGCCATAACCATGTTATTCGCATAGGTGTTATCGGCGCCGAGAATAAGCCTAATAATAATAAGGGGCTACCATGGATGTTCATGGATAAAGCCGTATATGCACACCCACCTTTTGATAGAGATGGTTACTCAGGCTTCTTAAACGTAGAGGTAGGTTCAATTCACTGTGGTTATCGTGATGCTGATTTAGGTAAGAATGTAGCGGTATGCAGGGGTATAGTTATTGAGGGTAATGATGAGAGGGGTTATAGCATTGAGGGTAGTGTATTTACGGTTAAAGGGTCTATAAGGTTAGCCAAGAGGGGTTTGGAATTGGGCACCTCGGTTTTCTGGGATAGATTCTACTTGGACATAGACCCAGACTTAGCATTGGGCTCAGATTACCTAATATACTTTAAGGATGGACAATACGACTGCTGCTCATCACCAATAAGGAAGACCCAGCCATATAGGACCCAGCATGAGGGGGCAGCCTTCAATACCATAGACTTATATGGTTGGACACCACCCGAGACGCGTAAGGTAATTTACTTCGGTAAGCATGTACTAGGTAATAGAATCTCAATATCGGCTATGGTGAATTCGTCAATGATTGAGAATAAGGATGATTCATTTAGGAATTACGTAGTGAACCAGGCATTTTCAATACAGGGTTTAGGCAACGGTGGCTTAATGAGTAGTGCGGATGGTGTAATATACCTATGGAATAGTGGCACTAACGTTAATGCACCATCAATAGCCCTTTCACGTGATAACCCATTATTAGGAAAGCCTGAAGTAACAATGGGCCTTGGTAAAAACCTCAGTTACTATCTTAAGGTGGGTGAAAAGGAGTATATAGTGGTTAATCGTGAAGGAGTGAGCAAAATGGGTTTACCAGTACTGCTAAACTGCTCCTCACTACCACGTGAAGGTGAATATACCGGCCAGGTGTATGTATGTAATGATGGGTTAAAGTGGAGGATTGCAGTATGGGTACAGTCTAAGTGGATTTACCTCCCAACCACTTAATAATAAATTTTTCAAAATACTTAATAAAGTTCAGTGTATGGTAGGATCCTAACCTGTTCGATAATAAATGTGGCTGTGCAACCAAGGGTTAATATGATCCTGGCTAAACATGTTAGTAGCTGCTCGTAGTAATAATGTATTTTAAGCAAAGAATATCTAAGATTGTGATGAAACCTAAGAATAGATCCACATGGGGGTTGGTTATTGCGGTTGCCGTGGCGGCAATAGCACTAACAGTGGCGGTGGTACAGGCTCAGCAAAAGCCTCAATTCGTAATACCAACCTGGGGTAGTTTAACATATGTACCTGGGACACCGGTGTGGAACACATACGCACCAGGTAACCTATTGTGGTGGCCTACTTCATTCCCACCCTTAGCTTTCTGGAGTGTGTTTACGTATGAGCCATACCCAATACTTGCCGAGAATTGGACTGTTCAGGTTTTGCCTAATGGTTCGGGTATCTTAACTATTTACCTTAGGCATGACATCTACTGGTTTAACGGCTCAGCCACAATACCATTCACAGCCTGGGACGTCTACACAGATTTCTACATCGGTATGAAGGCCTTCGGCTGGTACGTACCATTCATAAACCAATCCCTAGTAGACGAAGACATCAGAGTACTGGATAACTACACAATACAATTCCTATTCCAAAAATGGTCACCGTACATACCATATTGGATTATGACAAGCAGTATATACACCTTATCCCATTTGGAAGTGGGCTGTTGATGCATTAAAAACTATGAACGTGACGCAAGCCATGGTTTTCGGCTCAAATAACATAACTAAGTTCATAGCGCCATACTGGGGACTAGGACCATACTATATGACATCAGTTGGTCCTAACTTTATATCATATACATTAGAACCTATGTATTTTAATGGAAAGCCATTACTTGCAACCTGGATTAAAATACTGCCATGGGAATCATGGACCTATTACAATCCCACCATAATTAATAAATTTATTCCTGGAGGGACTGCATCAATATTAGCGATGATTGAGGCTCATCAAAACCTTGGTTACATTATTGTTGGTTGGACTGCGCAGCAACTCAAAATCATAAATAGTACACCTGGATATGCTGTTCTTTATTATCCCGGTTTTTGGTCATTTGGAATAGCGCTTAATCCATACATTTACCCGTTTAACCTACCACAGGTCAGGCAAGCATTCTGTGACATAATAAACAGAACGGAGGTATCATTAGCGTGGATATCTTCCCCTGCACCGTATCCAGCACCAGTAACGCCTAATGTTGCATTTACATTCCCCTCATCAATTTTAAAATACTACATACCATGCACATATAACACAAGCTACGCTGCATCACTTCTTAAGTCGGTTGGTCTTTATTACAAAAATGGGCAATGGTATTTACCTAATGGTACAGCCTTAACGATTTTAATTTCAGGCCCAAGTGGCTGGACATACTTCATGACACAGGGTGAGGTAGTGGCTGAGGAGTGGTCAGCCTTTGGAGTACCAACTAAGGAGCTGAGTCTCGACTTAAGTACATACTTTGGTACTATTTGGCCTCACTTAGAATGGGAGGCAGCTGAGATACAGGCACCAGAATTTTTAGTTCACAGTTATGAATCTGCCTGGACTTACTTAAGCAGTCAATTCTGGATAACAACATTCATAAATCTAAGTAAACCTTGGCCTTTCGCATGGCCTGAGATCTCTAATGGTAAGGTTATTGGTTGGTATTGTTCGCCTGTTACGGTTACTGTACCATCTATGTACAACAGTACCCCACCATACCTGAATGGTACCATTGTGACTTGTGTTAATTCAACATTAGGATACATTAACTTAACGAACTGGTTTAATACATATGATGTTTCAACACCAGGAAGTGCGCTATACAATGAATTAACTGAAGTATTGTTTGCATGGTATGATTACTATGTTCCGGTAATACCAATAGTTTATTACCCATATCAATATGTGTATCAACCAAGTTACATGGATCCTTTGTGGCTATATAAATGTGCGTTACCATGCGCGCCAATAATGTTCTACAATATCCTTGATGCGCATGAAAATGGTGGTCAATGGAATGTTTGGGCTGGTTCACCAAGAGAATGGCTTGACCTAGGCGCCATTGCACCACCACCTAATGTACCACCACTAGCGCAATTAATAGCTAATGGCAGTTTATGGATCAAATACCCTCAATTCGCAAAATACCTCGGCATACCTACTCCTGATCCTTCTTTGCAGGCTTGTGTTGCTTCGTATTTCCATATTCCGTACACCCCGGTAACAACTACAACTACTACAACAATCACAACGACTACGACCACTACTACGACGACTACTCCAGTTACCACCACTACCACATCAACGACTACGACTACCACCACAACTACAACCACCACTACGGCGGTATCAACAGTCACCACTACGGCTACCGTGACCAGTACTGTAACAAGCACATCAGTAGCAACCACGACAGCAGTAACCACAGTAACAGTAACCAAGCCGGTGATAAGTACAGCGTTAGTGATTGGAATAGTAGTCATCGTAATAGTCATAGCAGCAGTAGCAGCACTAATAGCATTAAGAAGAAGATGAAAATAAACTAAAGCCAAACCCCCTCAAAATCAAACTCTCTCCCTTCAATTCTTTCCCTTACTATACCATTCAACTACATACAAAGAAGCCTAACATGTTCAAACGAATACTTAAAATGCTAAATTTAGTATAGAGGCTTATGCAGGTTTTGAGGATTCCGGTTGTTTTCCTTGGGCCCTTTGAGCCTGATTTCCTCAGCGTTGATGATGTTTTGAGGGTTCTTAGGGGTAGGTTTCCTGGTGTTGACTTTAGGCCTTATAACGTTAACAGTGTTAATGATGCCTATGCCTTCCTTAGGGCTGAGGGTGATGCTGTCGGCTACCTGGTTTTAAATGTTAGGGTTGTTCATCAGGGTGTTGTTAGGGCTATTGTTGAGAGTGGTAAGCCCATAGTCTACATTGCCAGGACTATGGAGGGTTCACCAAATTACCTGATGGATGTTGTTGAGGCTAGGAGGGCTGGTTACCCAGTCCTCAGTGTGACCACTGAGGATGTGCTTAGTGATGCTGTGCTTAACAAGGTTAGGTACCTGGTTGCCCTAGGCCAGATTAGGGGTAGTAGGGTCCTCCTGGTTACGGCTAGGAACCTGATTAACTATATGAGCTGGGCCTTCCCCAACGCCACTGAGTTGTCTAGGGCTGTGGCTGAGCTTCAGAGGAGGGTTGGCTTAACGGTGGATTTCATGGATCTGAGGGAGTTCATCGATAGGTATTACAGTAAGGTTACTGATGCCGAGGCTGAGCCTTGGGTTGAGGCTTGGGTTAAGGGTGCGTCCCAGGTTGTTGACCCATCAAGGGTCGACATCGTTAAGGCGGCTAGGCTGTACCTAGCGATGCTTAGGGCTGCAAGGGAGAGGGGTGATAATGTGGTTGCCTTCGACTGCATAATGAACGTAAGCACAGGGCTCATTGACGCCTGGCCGTGCCTAGGCTACATGCAGCTCTGGTACGATGGCTTAATACCTGTCTGCGAGGCCGACGTATATGCAATACTACCCCTATTAATCGGCAGGTACCTCTTCAACAGGCCTGGCTTCGTCAACGACCCCGGCGTTGACGAAGTTAACAACAGGTTAATTTACTGGCACTGCTACGCCCCAACCAATCCACACGGTTCAGGTAAACCTGAGGTACCCTACATAATCACTGATGCGCACGGCGGCAGTAAGCATGCCTCAATACACGTCAAACTGCCCGTCAACGAACCAGTAACCGTCATGAGCTATAACCCAGCCACAAACACCCTCAGCCTACACGTGGCTAAGGCGATCGACAACATTTACTGGAAGCAATTATGCGCCACTAAGCTTGTCGCCACCGGTGACGCTAGGAGGATTGCGGCCAAGTGGGTTACTGAAAACGGTTACCACAGGGTCCTGATATATGGTGACTTTAGGGAGGAGGTTAAGGAATTCGCAGCACTAATGGGTATTAAGGTTGTTGAGGAAGATCAATAACGTTGAAATTACTTAAATAATTCACTTAAAATATTTAAATAATATTAGTAAGCTACAATTTATATTAACTAAAACTTATTAAAACTTAGCCTAAGGGAGCTTGTGCCTGATTGGCTGGGGTTTCTGATAGCCGTAGCCTTAGCCATAGAGGATGCTGTTGAGACTTACATAGGCGTCTTCATCATGGGCTTCACGGAGTTTGATGCCTTGACTCGCATGATGATTAGTGCCTTTGGCCCATTGGGCATAGTCCTTGGTACTGCATTAACCATACTACTGGCATACGCCCTATTTAGGCTAACATACCTAGATGGGTTGGCTTGGGTTTTCGGTGAGGCCATGTTAAACACCCTCAATACCACCAGGGCCATGGTTGTCATCAGTAACCTACTCCTCATAACACTCAACACCCAGCTACCAATCATCGTCGTTTACGGCATTGGTACAGCCACGGCAGTGCTTATGAATGCCAGGCTAGCTAAGCACCTACTAAGCCGTAGGGTGCGTGAGGTTTTAACCGTTAAGGTGAGTGAGAAGAGGGTTAGGTGACCTTAATTAGTTGCGTTCCGGTTAACCTGGCTAGTAGCTCAAGTTCCCTCACGTAGTCCCCGTAGGCCATTACCCAGTGGAAGCCCTGCCAACCCTCTAACGCTGCGGCTGCATCACTAACCTTGACCTCTATTTGATCCCTGCAGATCCTGAGGTACGTTGGCCCAGTTGCCTCACCCCTAATGACAATCAGTCTACTTAGGTCGTAGGAGAAGCCCGCTATAGTCACCACGCCTGGTTCGTAGAGTACTTTGGGTGCGACTGATGTGTTTGATTCGTGGTGTGTCGTTGCTATGTACCTGAATGGCTGCTCACTAAACCCCCTCATCCTTGTTGGTGAGGTACAGTGGGCTAGTATTAACTTACCCTCGCCAATGTTGACCGTTGGGTCGTAGAAGGCGACTGGCTTATTGGCTATCCACCTCATAAGGTAGTGAATAACCATTGCGGTTGGGTCAGCCTCACAGGTAGCCACAAGACCCCCATCATTCATGATGCTGAACGCCATACACGGCGTAGCCCTAACCCTACCAAGCGTATTAACACTAAGACAATTTACAGTAACCCAATCACTACCCGAAGCCTCATTCAAGTAATCCCTTAACGTCAGGTAGTAGACTCCAGCCCTAACCCTCCTATCCTCATCAGGCTCAGGTAGCTCATACTTAACCCTAATGCCCGCGTCAGTCTGCCCCCTCTGCACGTAATCGTTAGCTATCCTTTTAGCCTCCTCAACATACCTCGGATCCTTTAACCTAGCCTCGAAGTCGCTGGCGAATTTACCGTAGGTTATGTGCCTAACCTTAAACCCAAACTTAGCCACACCCCTGGCTAAGGTGGTCCAGCCCCCGAAGTCGTAGTTGGGTTCACCAACCATGACCACTGTGGTGCCCTTCAGCTTCTCAAGGGCGTAAACCACCCTGACCGCGGACTTAACTAAGCCCAAGTCACCCTCGGCCAAAACAACCCTCCTAGCCAAGTCGGGCGCATCGGATGAAAGCCTCTGCCACAGTGGTGGTGCGAATAATGTGCCTGCGTATATGTGGCCACCAAACTTATCGTAGATGATTAAGTAATCCACCAGTGAAAGCAGTGCTGTCATCACGGACCTCTCTGGGTATTGGTAGAGGTTGGTTGGGGCTATTGGTAGGAGAATGGCAACGTGCACACCCCTTAAGTCATCTGTGTGATTCATGATGTCGTCCATTCCCGAAACCTCCATGATAGGCTTAACCACTATTGAATAACCCTCCCTAGTCAAATCGTTAATAATTCCATTCAATTCACTTGAAATAGCCTTCAACTCATCCTCATAATCACCCCTACTCCTAACAAAACCCCAATAACCAACCTCACTGGGCTTCTCACCTAGGAATACGTCACCTGGCTTGAGGACTATGGGCTGAACCGTTAGTTTGAAGGGGTTAGGCATAATTCACCACTAACACCGTAGTAAAATTCTAGAGATTTAAGCATTTTGGATGTAGTAACTTAAGGTTTTAGGCTAGGTAAATACTAGGTTAAGCTAGGTAATCCTCGTCCGTGAACATTGCCTTAATTATCTTATTCACGGCGTTCCTGATGTAGCCGTCCAGGGTCACCTTAGATATGCCGAGTTCCTTGGCTAACCCATCAAGCTTAATCCTCCTGGGCACCTCGAAGAAGCCCCTATCGTAGGCGTACTTCATGGCTTTCAACTCCCCTGGGCTTAGGAGTAGGGTAGCCATCTTCATGACCCTTGGGATTAGGTCATCAATAGTGACTCTCCCCTCCTTAACGTGGCTGACCTTACCATGGCTATTAACCATGCTTATGAATGAGTACGCCTTTTCACTGCTTGGGAATAGGAACCCCCAATGCTCTACCCCATCCTCATAAACCGCCTTAACCTCAACACCACCCAGTATGTGGGCCAGGTACCTTGTTGAATCCCCCGCATCACCTTTAAGAACCACCTGAATGTTCTTAGGGTAGCCGTCGTTAAGCGGCCTAATGCTCAACACACCCTTAATGTTCCTATGCCTACTTATGACCCTAAGCAGTCTCTTTAAGTCGGCCCTACTCCACACCTTCACAATAGCGAACTCAAGTATGTAGTCCATTGACGTGTCCACGTAGGTGTTGAATACCGTGAAGACGTACCTAAGTTCAGTGGTGTTTATTGTCCAGTCCGTGGTATGCAGGTAGTCGAATTCAACATAATCATACTCATTACCCTTAATGAGCAACTGCATACTTCCACTAAAGCTGCAAATCTATTTTTTAAGTTTTCTCAAAATTACCTATGGGAAATTTTTAATGTAAAAATTACTACACAACTTAAATATTAAATACGCAAATGCGTACCTACTTTACGCTCCTCCTGTAGGTTATTGAGCCAATGATGGTTGTTACGAGGACCATGAGGAGGGCTATGCTGTACTCATCCTGATTTATCACCCCACCTGACAGTCCTATGGACGCGACCACGAGGCCCATCTCACCCCTGGGCACCATGCCCAGGGACGCGGATAACGCATGTGACGCGTTCCTTAACTTGGCGTAGGCGAATGGGTAGACCCCAGCCATCTTGGCCAGTATAGCTAGCGTTGAGATTGCCAGTGACTGGGCGATTACATTAAGGCTGGTTAGCGTCTTTAGGTTCATCTGGAGCCCTATGGTTATGAAGAATATTGAGCCGAATATAGCCAATAACGCCTCTGCCGACTCCCTAATCCTACCGGACACCCTACTCTCAGCCACGGCTACCCCGGCTATGAAGGCTGCTATGACCGCTGAGAAGCCGGCTACGGTCATGGCGACCACTAGCCCAAATAAGACGACTAGTGATGCGTAGATCACCAGGTGTTCGTTAAGCCTATTGAGCAACCTAGGTACTATGAGTATTGATGCGGTGAGGAAGATGACCCACAGGGCCACTATCCTAACCAACCTCCACACCATGCCTGAAGATGACCCAGGGCTCAATAGGACCAGTGAAAGCATTATCAAGGCAACCACATCATCCACTGATGCGGCCGCTATCAACACACCTGTACTTGGGTGCCTCTGCAACCCCTCCCTCTCCACAACCCCAGCCACAACAGCCAGGCTGGTTGGGGCTGTTGTTAATGCGATTAGCGACGCCGCACCTGGGTTAAAGCCAGCATTAACCGCATACTCAAACACAATAATATATGGCGCAACCGCGCCAGCCACGGCAGCAATTAATCCCATTAAGCCGCCTTGCCTAAGCGAGGATAACCCATGCTCAAGGCCTGAGGCGAATAGTAGGAGAATCACCGAGAACTCTGAGAGGAAGATTATGTACTCGTTTATTGAGAATAGGTCAACCTTAAGCACCGTGTTAAGTAAGCCGCCTAGGGCGTAGGGACTTAGGGCAATGCCGGTTAGTAACTCACCCACTATGCTGGGGTACCTATACCTATTGAGGATGAGACTCAAAGCCTCAGCGACCGTAACAAGGATTGAAAACTCCAGTAATGTTAAGTAAACCACGTTAACGCCCATTAACGAATGCCATTGCCTTCAGTTATTAAAGGGTTACCCATATGGAGCGGTTAAGGTAGTAAGTAGCCCTTCTCCCTAAGGTACTGGGCCCACTTACTCCCCTTAACTGGCCTTGGCACAATGGGCACGTTAACCTTAATGACCTCAGCGGCGTCCACACCCTCCCTACCCTTAGCCAACACCACACCCCCTGGGCCCACCGCCAGTGAACTCCCTATCAACTTATACCCACTCCAATAGCCCTTCGTCATCTCCCCAACGCTACTAACCCCTATCACCGCTATATCGTATAGCCTTGCTATGGTTGTGTAGGCTATGACCCAACCCTTACCCCATGGCCCATCCAGGTAATGCTCCTTACTCAAGTCGTAGTCGCCCGGTACCGCCCAGCCCGCTGGGGATAGTATCATGGATGCCCCCATCCTTGCCATGGAGTGGGCTAGGGTTAGGTTATCAATGGCGTTGTCTATGCATATGTTAACCCCAATTCTGCCGAACTCCGTCTCAGCAACCTCAAGCCTATCACCCACCTCGTATATCTCCTGTTCATAAGGCAGTAGGTTAATTTTCCTGTACTTAAGTAGCAGCTCACCCCTGGGTGATATTAAGACCGCTGAATCATAGACCCTACCACCCTCACCCTCGGTTAAGCCAGCCACCACGTATATTCCGTTAACCCTAGCCGCATTAGCCAGGGCGTCGCTGTATGGCCCTGGTATTGGCTTAGCCAGCTCCCTGGCGTCTGGGTTTAGCCAACCCACGTCAAGCGCCTCAGGTAGGACGATTATCCTGCAGCCTAGCCTAGCTGTCTCATTAATAGCCTCAATTGCCCTATTCAAATTACCCTCAACATCGCTGAAGACAACCTTAATCTGGCCGAGGCAGACACTAACCTCAACCATACCGGTGCTTCTAAGAATTGCTTTTAAGCGTTGAATTCAAGTACCGTCACTTGGCGTCTCCTGGTTCTTAATCACCTCAACAACCTCTAGGCTTATATCAACTGGGCTGGCCCTCATGGTTATGTGGCTTGTGCTTATGACGTCTGGGCCGGCCTCGGCGTATAGGGCTATGTTTTCCGGT
>Ga0080005_145287_pt1 | contig 16191 bp, 13 predicted proteins | sample JossMetagenome_2_FD_69208 | JGI IMG/M metagenome (GOLD analysis project Ga0080005, IMG submission 69208) | Hot spring sediment microbial communities from Joseph's Coat, Yellowstone National Park, USA - JC3_ASED (SPADES assembly) (version 2) | ecosystem: Environmental > Aquatic > Thermal springs >... | reverse complement strand
AGGAGGTGGTTTCTGTGACCCTTGTCTTGTTTCTTCAATTTTACTGTTCTCTTTGCTCCTCCTTTGTAAATATTCATCTTAGCGAAGTCTTCTATTACCACGCTGGACCCGCTACTATGCAACTCTATGTATTCCTTTGGAAACCCCGTTGCCCCTACTGCGAAGTAATGTATCGACGTAATAGAGCCGTCATCCCACTTCATTAGCACCGCTACGTTGTCTTTTGCAACAGCCTTAACGTTGTCTACCGGTACAGCATCAACACTCAATTCTATCACTTTACCACCCACCATATAGTTGAAGAAGTCAACAAAGTGACATACCTCGCCCACTATCCTACCGCCCCCTATTTCCGGGTCTTGCGTCCAATGGGTTGGCGGTAGGAAACCCGCGTTGATTCTGTAAATGCCATATATGGGCTTCGATGAAAGCTCCTCTTTAGCTTTTAACGCTAGGGGCGAGAACCTCCTATTGAAATCTACCGTTATTGGAACAGGATTCCTCCTGTATGCGTCATACATTCTTTCAAGCTCATCTTCACTCAGAGCTAGCGGTTTCTCAACGAAAACGGCTTTACCAGCATTTATAGCTTCAATCACAATTTCTGCATGCGTATTATGTGGCGTCGCGATAATCACAGCGTCTATTTTTTCATCACTTAGCATCTCTTTATAATCGGTTGTACAATAATAAGCTCCCGCCTTCTTTCCAGCGCCAACACAGCGTTCCGGATGCATAGTGCTAACAGCTACAACCTCGTAAAGATCTCTAAGCTCATCTAGAAGTATTGGCAGTATTACGTTATTGACAAAGCTACCGGCACCAATAATACCCAATCGTATCTTTCTATCAGCGATTTTCTTCTCCAGAGCAGTAGCTCGAACTTCGGGTTTACTGACTTGCATCCTATGACTTAACACACCACCAAGGTATTTTGACGCATCATAGGAAATGACGGCACCAACGTATTTGCCCTTACCATTTACCAAATCCTCGTAGAAAATGGGCGCCTCGTCCATCGTAAAAATCTTGCTGATCAAAGGTTTTAATGAGATTTTACCCTCTTTTACAAACTCCAAGAATGATTGCATGTTCCTCTTTAAAGTCCACCTCACATAACCTATGGGGTAATCTATCCCTTTCACCTCATACATCTCGTCGTACCTACCGGGACCGTAGCTTCTAGAAACCAGCAACACGGCCTCTTTCCTATACATAAGCTCCCTGCTCACCTTAACGGGTACATCTCCTATGACTACCAGCTTGCCTCTATCTCTAAGAAGCTCCAACCCGAGGTTCACAGGCTTACCGCTCCTAGCCGCCGCGGCGACCACAGCCACATCAACACCTGTGCCACTAGTAAATTCTAGCACCTCATCGATAACACTCCTTCCCGAGCTCAACGTAATGCCCTTATCAGCGCCGAGCTTCTTCGCCAATTCCACCTTTTCACCGTCGATGTCCACCGCTACCACTTTAGCGTCAAAGACATTTCTGGCAAGCTGAACAGCGATCAATCCTATGAGCCCAGCACCGATAACGGCGACGCTCTCACCCGGTTGAAGCTGCGAAAGCCGAAGAGCATGAAGCGCAACACTCCCAATAGCCGCAAATGACGCATCAATTAGGTCCACGCCATCGGGAACCTTAACCACAAGATTCGTGGGCACCGCCACAACTTCAGCGTGAGAAGCATAACCGGCGCCTGCGCAGGCGACCCTATCCCCTACATCAAATTCGCGAACCCCTTTACCAAGAGCAACCACGTACCCAGCAGAAGAGTAGCCAAGAGGAAGCCCCCATCCTCCACCGTGAGACACCTGCTTCCACGCTCTATATGTGCCTACCAAGCCCTTCCTCTTCAGGACTTCAAAAGCCTTATCCCGCAATTCTTCATTTTCTAACATCTCAAGAACCTTCGAAATCGTCCCCCTTCTAGCATTCAACAACATTGAACACTCAGTACCAATACTAACGGCAGAGTAAACGTTAGCAACAACAACCTCATAAGTTTCGGGGATGGGATCGGGGAGTTCTCTAATAACCACTCGCCCATTCTCTATCAGCAACTGCCTCAAGGTGACCCTCCACTATAGCTGTATATGGACTCTTAAAATTTTTGCAAAGCGCGTACGCTTGCTTATCTCTCCCAGCAAACGTTCTTTGAATAAAGAACGCATGAGAAATTTTTTCATCATATTAAAATCCAAGTCTGTAGCATCAATGTTAAATAGTTTGATATGCCCATTAGTTATCATTGGAGGTTCCTGCACAATGCTATAACCATACATATTACAGAGCCCTGGTTCTTCTAATGGATAATCAAGTCGAGGTATAGAAGCTGCTAAGTTCAGATAATGAGAGAACCCGATTTCCGTCATGAATGCAGAACCAATATTAGCTTTCATACCTAGTCTCTGTGCATTTAATATTGCTTCACGAGTAATTGTCAAACAACCAAGTTTAGATGGGTGGAAGTTTATTATGTCAGCGACCTCCATTTGCGCAAATAGCTCGACATCTGATGGCTTTCCTAAGCTTTCGTCGAGCATTATTTCTAGGGAGGGATAAAACCTTTTTCTAAGCTTTGCGATATCCTTGAGCATGTCCCGCGGCATAGGTTGCTCAACTATGTTAACACCATACCTATCCATGATCAAAAGAGCTCTTTCAGCTTTCTCAAACGTGGAAAAACACTCATTGGCATCAGCTCTTAAGACAACTTCTTCATGTCCATATTGCCTTTTCACCGAGTGAAGAATTTTCAGCATTCTTTCAAGCTCTTCAAGATTACGTGGTATCTTGAACTTGACTTGCTTGTAACCTGATTTAATGGCCTCTCCTAGTTTGCGAGCCATGATCTTGGGGTGATTTAAGAAAATAGTATAGGCTATAGGTATCTCTGTTCTGTAAATGCCCCCTCCTAATAATTCAGCTTCATGTTTTACTTTATTACAGTTACAAAGAGCGTTTAGTAAAGCTGTCTCGAGCGCTAAGTAAGCTCCGTAATTAATAGATCTTTTTCTTTCAAATTCCGTGTATTCCAGTAATCTCAGCTTATTTAATGAGTCACTAAGTGTTAATCCTCGGATTGTTTTAGCTAAAGATACTACCTTTATATAGTCCTCTAATATATTCGACCAATACGGAGTTCCTTCACCTATTCCAACAAGGCCAAAATCAGTTAACAAGAATGTAATAATGTGCGTAGTCCTCGTAATGGGGCTCCAACTGCTCACATAGTGCGAAACCGGAAAGTTTAAGACAATGAAAAGTATTTTTGCGATTTTGCAGTCACTATTCATAGTTCAACTACGGGTTTTTACTATTAATGTGAGTCTCGTACTTGAGTAGACTTTATTACTAAATCGTGCTAGTTCATCCATAAGTTCATAATTAAATGGGGGTGCTATATACGCAGCGATGTCCCCGTATACTAGTCTGTTAAAGTTATCTGACGCTATCAGGATCGCGTTCGCTTTTAAGGCATTAAAAATGGTTCCTACCGATTCCAGGGATGTAGTTGAATATGAAGCATTAACTAAAACCCTTAGTTTCCCTATATAACTATTTACATATCCGACTTTGCCATGTAATATAAAGCCTCGAAAAACATATTGAGATCGAGGGTAGTCAGTAATCACCCTTATCGACGAATCCAGAAAATTACTTAAAAGTATTGCTTCAGACAGCGTTTTTATCGCTTCCATATTGCTGCTTCTTGTATAACCATACGTGAAACTAGCGAACACATCACCGTAAATACTTCCGATGAAAGAAGATAAAAGAAAGAAAACATATATAAAAATAAGAAGCTTTCTTAGTAGGACTTTATTGCATCTTAAAAAAATCGTAATTTTATTGATTAAATACATGAATACTATGGGTGAAAACGGAAGAACGAAATACTGGTAGGCACGAGTTCCTAAAGCTCCATAAGTTACGAAGTAGTAGAGAGCATGAAGAACTGATCCCACGAAGAGGGCTACATAGAGTAGAAGAAATGAGCTAGGTTTTCCTAGGTATTTATATGTCTTTGAAAAAATGCTTAAGATCATCATGATAGAAAGCAAGATTATCAATCCATTAATGTAATATACATAGAATGCACCAAGTCTATCAAGAAAGAGAATTCGGAAGTTAAGGTACATTGTCTTCGCCAAATCATTAATAAAAATAACCGTTTCAAATTCTTTTACTTGCGTACCTCCTAGGTGTAATATTCCTAATAGCAAATCTTTTAATCTCATAAAATTCAATCTTACACCGCTGACTATACGTAAGAATATAATTTCTCCGGTTACTCCTATGATAAACGATAATAAGAATGCCAAGTAAAACATTCTACTAGTACGTGGTTGAGTTCCTCTATGGAATAAAATATATAGAATAGCTATGATCAGACTGGTGGTTGCAATTAGCGTTGATGTAAAGTAATAAGTTAATGTGGACATAGTTGAGGTGATAATTATAAATATAAGATTCTGTATATTAATTTTCTCTTGGATACAAAGAGAAAATACCAAATAGAGAAACAAGAGATAATAAATATAGCCAAGTGAATGATAGGTTATTGTATAAAGATTGAGTGTATTTACAATGTAGAAGAATATGAATCCTAAATATGTGAGCAAGAAGAGCAACTTTGAAGAAGCGGTTATTCTTGATAGCATATATGTAAATATAACAGCTACTGGGAGCAGTATTGGAAGATTAATTACCTGTAGCGGTGCAAGACATGTAATTAGAGAATATATGCTTAATAACAACATTGAAGCGGGGTAGTTTTTTAAGCTGTCTGCGTGAGAAAACCATGATGTGCCCTCGATATGTGGAGGTATATGGGATATCCTAATAATCAATTCTGAAATTAATAACGTTGAATTTACAAATGTTTCAAGCTTAACAAACACATAACCGAGTATTGTGAGAATTAACATAGTGAACACGAATATAGCAAGGTTGTACTTCACAAGCGTAAGCCTCCAATAATTTTAATCATTTTACTTCTATGAATTTACTTATTAATTTGTATAATCTCTCAGCTCCAATTCTTCGATCAATATATTTTCTAAAAGTCAGAACATTTTTCCTAAATTCATCTATTAAACCCTTATTCATCGCTAATGTTTCAATTGCCTTCTCTAAACAGATATAATCCTGGGGTTCACACAAAATGCCTAATTTATTCTTCTCAACAATCTCTGCTAGTTCGCTCTGCTTCCTCGCTATAACAATTATGGGCAGTCCTGTAGCAACATATTCATAAAACTTGACTGGAATAGCATAGTCATAAATGGGATCTCCTATTCTCGGGACAACACCTAGATCGCAAGCAGATAGCATAGCTATGACACTGTCTGTATCGAGAACCCCTAGATATACGAGCTCATCCCTACAGCCTTCAATAATACGCCTCATGTAATCATCATAAATAGGCCCAGCTAAAACTAACTTAATATCAATTCCTAATTCTCTCCTAGCCTTTCGAATCACTCCTAATATTGGCAAGATGTCATAATATCCATATGAGGACAGCCCTCCTACGTATCCAATTAACAAGGATTCACGACGTAATCCGAGCTTCAATCTAGCTTCTTCCTTATTGAGTGATTTAAAAATACTTAGATCTGCTCCATTAGGAATCAGGTGAACATGCCTACCTACCTCCTTGGCCATTGTTCTGACAAATTTTTCTGTTACTCCTAGAACTAAATTAGATCTTCTGTAAATACTATAGTCGATTTTCCGGTAAATTTTTGCTATAAGACCAGAGAAACCACTCTTATACTTGTGAACTATGACTTCTTCTTGTGGATCTCGTATGTCTATGATGAGTTTTGTTCCCGCCAACTTACACCCCAATGAAGTAGCGACTAAGGGATATGGATCCGGGCTACTTAAGATTACAATTTTAGGGCGCAAAAATAAAATAATCACTAAAACGGACATAGAAGAAATAGAGTTTATCAGCAGGTCAATGATGAGATTCCGTGTAGAGAAAATGACAGGTAATTTATAACATTCTCTAGAAGGCTTAATAATTCCGCTTCTAGAAAGTTGCAAAAAGCCGATACAGGAGATCGCTAACTTTCTTAATTTTAAATATTTGATAAAATAACCGAGCCTTTTATATGCGGCCTCAGCTTCTCCTGCATGAGTACATATTATAAACACGTCGCCGGATCCCATCTCTCGTTACCCATGCTTTATTTTCTCGCTTTTTTGGCGACCGTCACATAAGATATCGACAAGTGTAACACTCATTTAGATCGTGATTTCAATAGCTTACGCGCGCGATTATTATGAGTAAATTACGTAGCTTGGCGACGATAGGTGCTGTCAAGTTTATGGTGTGGACGTGAATATTTCCATAGTCTACATATTTCTGCTTCTCAATACTTACCAGGTGAACTTCCGCACCGAGTCTTTCCATAGCTCTTGAAATTCCGTATACGTAAGTTTCCACTGCCCCACCTTTCTGAAGTAGACAGGGCAGTCTATCAGTGCATAACTCGATAATACGCAGAGTCATTTCCAGCAGATCACTCGGGATACATAATTTTCTCGTCCATTATAGTTGACTATGAACTTGTAAAAATAGATAGGACATCCTTGTTAATTTTTTTGGTATCAAATTTCTCGAGGAACTTATTTCTTAGTTTGTAAGTCATAGAAGTCAGCTCTTTTAGGTCGTATTCACATATCTTTTTTATGATATTACTAAACTCGTTAATACATCTGACACCAATCAAAAACTCTGAAGCCACTGTATCACCTAATATCTCCACTATACTCCCTATTTTGGAGGCTATCGGTATCGCACCTAGGACAGAAGATTCGACAATAGCATAGGGCAGCGGCTCCTCCCATATCGAGGGAAACAGCAGGGCCCATGCTCTTTCATGCAGCCCAGCGAGCTTGTTGTATTCTATCCTTCCTAGTACTTGTATATTTAGGTTGCTATACCTTTTGCTCAGACTCTTCAGCGTGCTGATGCTCTGAGAATTGTACTTATTTGTGAAGATAAATCTCGCTTCAACTCCTTGTCTACCTAGCTTGCTAAGTGCTTCCAACAGTACGTGAAAACCCTTTACGTAACTGTCTCCACCGACGTATAAGAATGTGGGTGTGTCATCTAACTCCTTCCTTGGCTCAAGGTTCAATAGCTCTGGTGGGATCGGATTATAGATTACTTCCATTTTCCCTTCCAACTCTGGTATTTGGTCAGCGATTATCTCCGCCTGCCTTTTGGAGACGCATACAACTTTATCTGCTTGCGAAACCATCTTTTTCGCTAGCTTCGGTAGCCACCATAGCGTCCTTGCTCCTACACAGTACCTGAAGCCCTTAGCACACTCCATTCCAATATCGTCTAGGGCGATCCTATGCCTGTGCTCCTCATATGGTGCCAGTATGACAGCTGTATAAGAAATGGGTATATAGCCGTGGAGGTGGACTACCACTTTCTTACCTGCCTTTTTTGCGTATGGTATTATTGGGAAGGCGAAGCGTGGTAAGTACACTAAGTCGCTTTCGCTGAGCTGTCTGCGGAACCTATCGGTTTCAGTAAGCCTCAGCGTGTTTAGCCAGAGTATGGGCTTCTCCCTCTTCGTGAGTAGGGGTTCGTAGACGTACTCTACACCTGGTGCCCTAAATGGATTTGCCGTGCCCGTGATAACCGTGACCTCGAACTTGCTCCTCAGTATATCCACCACTAAATGCGTGGCAAGCTCCCCACCACTCCCCTCAGGCCAGTACCTCTCCGTTACGACGAGAATCTTGGACCTGCTCAAGGACTTAGGAAAACTTAGCAATCTTCATGCGTAGCTCTGGCTCAATATTAGCGCGCGCGCGTAGGGTAGTAGTCTACGAGGTCAAAAATAAAGGATGTTTTCCAGCAAGCTGACGTGATAAGAGATAGGTGAGAGGTGGCAGGATGTTGCCTGCTATAACTGCGTCGATAGATTCCGTTCGCATGTTGCGGTGTATTTCACTAGCGTTGTAGTCTTTCAAGATAACAGTGACCTAAAAGGATTAGTATGATCACTTCCTAAGACTCTTAAGCAAGTGTTTAAGGTATACCCATCCTTTGCTTTGGAAGACAATTGATACCTTCATCCCCATCTCTCTAGCTCATATGTTGTCGGTTCTCGTGCTTTCATCGCTACGACAACGATCAATTGTCTTAGGCTTGGTCTAAGCTTAACTAAGGGGTATGCTGAGAGTCTTAGGAGATTGAGCTTCGTAGGCTTCTTTAAAGCAATCCTCACTAAGTCATTGAAGCTTGAGATTCTTAGGTACTCATTTGGATCGGCATCGACATATATTAAGTCGTCTAGTACCGAGTAATAAGCCTTTACTAGTTCGAATCCTGCTTCTCTAAGCAGTGATAACACTTCCTTCATCGTGTACTCTCTTACGTGGTAACGGTATATAGGCTGAATGCCTAATAAAAGTCTTAGTCTTCTGAATAACGATGCTATATTTGGTGTTGTAAGTATTAGTATTCCTCCTGGCTTCAAAGCTTTGTTTATGCGGCTCAGGACAAGGGGTACATAGTAGTAGTGTAGATGCTCTAAAACCTCTGTAAACACGGAGCAATCAGCATTGTCAAAACCTAATTCATCTCTCTCGAGGTCACACTTAACAACATCGACATCGCATGTTTCGGCAATCTTCATATATGGCCCGGGATCAATATCGAAAGCAATAACATTGTATCCCAATATCCTAAGAGCACAGGAAGTTATGAAGGGCTGTGCACCTAGATCCAAGACCGCTGAGCCTTGCTTGCAGTATTCCTGAACATGTTTTAGGATCTCGAGCCGCCTGCCAAACTCAATATAATAACTGTGAACAGCCTTTGAGTCTCCAAATCTTTCGACAATCTCTTTAACACTTAGTAAAGACTCTCTGGTGTTCATAGGATTCTTCACCAAGGCCAAAGCTTTTCAGTACGCGCTAGAGTAGCGTGTGATAGTTTTATAGTTGCGTATAGGGTTTGGGAACATTTTTTATAATCCCAAGATTTTCAAGCAAATACTTCATGTAGCTCTTCTTCTTGACAAGTCTAGAGCTAACGAAGACAGCAACATGATAATTATAATATAATTTGTTCAGACCTAGAAGCTTAAGGGCGCGGAAACCGAAATCCCAATCATCATTGGCTTTTAGGTGAGGACTAAAATTGACCTTCTTTATAACCTCTTTCTTGAATGCTATAAAATACCCAGTCGTGTTAAAGGGTCTCCTTATGTAACGATCATATAGATACGCCATAAGATTCGTTGCTAGTTCAAAGGGGTAGTATATGTGCCCAACTGTACCAACAAGTTTTCCAGGATCATTCATAAAAACCTTTAAAATTTCATATAATGCTGAGGGGGTCATCACCACATCCGCATCTGTACGAATTATTATATCCCCTCTAGAACTTAACACACCTACATAGGAAGCATACCCAACTCCTGGTTTATCAACCTCTATGACCCTAGCGCCCATCTTCTTTGCTATATCAGGAGTTCCATCGGCACTCATGTAATCCACAACTATGATCTCGACAGGGATATTACAAAGCTGAGCAATATAATTGATTGATGTAAGCAATCCAGGTAAATAACTGGCTTCATTTTTTGTTGGAATCACGAAAGATATGAAAGGTTTGTGATCTAACAGCCTAAGCTTCTCACAGTAATATGTGAAGTCGAGATTGAATGTGATACGCTCAAACATTTGCTTCAATGAAGCAGTAACACTGAAGAGAGCAATAGCATGTTGAAGCTTCGAAGTCATAACTAGAGCATCAGTGTTTGTATAAGATCCAAGTCTGCCAAGTTGACTCTAGGTTAGCGTTTTTCATTACTCCTAGTCTTCATAGTCTCCTCCTAGACTTTGTAGAGTTCTTCGAGATATGTAAGCAATACCTCACTCCACGTCTTTATTGGCGCCTTCTCTACCCTTACTAGGTCTTTCATGAAAGGTTTCGTCCGCGCTTCTAGGTTCTCGGCTATTTCTCTTGTTGTTATTGCCGGTGTCCCTATTGCCAGTGCTTCTGCCGTGAATATGCTGTATGCTTCGTGTTTGCTTGGGTTTACTGCGTACCTAGCTTTGGATACTAGCTCTAGGTATTTTTCTCGTGACTGTGGCTCGAGGAACTCTACTCGCCCATTGTATACGCTGTTTGCGTACTTCGCCAGCTTGTCTCTGTATGGACCATTTCCAACTACTAGGAGCTTTAGCTTGAGCTCTTTGGCTATATTTATCGCTAATTGTAGTCTCTTGTACTTCTCTATTCTCCCTGCATAGATCATGTAGTCGCTTGTTTGTCCCTGCCATGTGTAGTTCAATACGTCCTCGTCTATGCCGTTGGGTATAACGACTATTTTGCCTCTAATCCTTGGATAGTGGATTGCAAGTAGAGATGCTTCTCTATTGCTGACAGCCTGTACATAGTCAGCTTTTTTCAGTAATTCTGCTACTCTTTGTCTCCATGGAAGCCATAGAACTTTTCTTAGAACCGTGTGTCCGGTTCCATGATAATACGGAGTGACGACGATCTTTGGAGAGGCAGTGCAACTCGCTATGATTAGGCCTGCATGAACTGTAAAGATGCTATGAACGCTGTGGATGTGGGTAACGTCTGCTTGTCTAGCTAGCTCCCTCAAGAGCTTCTCTAAATCGCTTCTCCTTCTGGGGAAGTGATAGGCGTTTCCAGGGCTCCAAACAGGCCACCTAACGACCTTGACACCATTAATGATCTCCTCGCTGGGGTCGTCAGTGTTTGGCTCACCAGCAACAACTGTTACCTCGTGCGCCTTAACCACCCTCTCAGCGATTGACTTTACGACATTCTCGACTCCGCCTATGTGAGGGTGGTAGCTGGGCGAAACGAGGATTATCTTCATGTTACTTCGCCTCTTTCTCCCACGCTAAGTCCTTCGTTTTGAGGTTCCTGATTGCAGCAACCACTAGGTAGAGTTGCGTGGCGACCCATGTTCTGTATGGGTTTATCAGTAGTAAAACAATTCCTGTTCCAATTAGGGCTACCGCTGTGAGGGAGCCTTGTAGGGCGCTTGCTGTGAGGAGGATCGAACTTGTAGTTAGGAGCCAGGGGTTTATTACGTGAAGCCACCACTCGATGCGCCAGATTTTTTGGAAAGTTTTGTTCGGCGTGTATAAACCTAGCTTTTTTGCGTAAGATTTTGTTTTGAGGAAGCTTAGCAAGAGGTGTTGTGCTCTTCTTACTTTTCTGCGGAATTGATTATTTCTTAAGGGTTCTTTCACTACTACTTCGTCGATCTGTATGGCTCTGTAGCCCATGAAGGCTATGAGTGAGGCTGGGGTGCTGTCGTTGTTGCCTGTGTAGCTCGGTAGTCCGCCCATTTTGTAGATTAAGCTGGTCTTGAAGGCTATGAGGGCCCCGTTGTGGACAGGTGTGCTGTGGAGTTTGGACTCTGCCACTCTTAGCTGGTTAAAGAAGTTGCGGTAAGCGTTCTCGATGTGTCCGTCAGCCTCTGGCAAGATGCTCGCGGTTACTGCGCCGACGTTTGGGTCTGCAAAGTACTTTACGATCGTGGATAGGGCGTTGTTGTCCCAGAAGGCGTCGGCATCTGTGAACACCAATATTTCCCCACTAGCATGGTGGTTTTGTAGTGCATGGTTTAGTGCGGGTACCATGCCGCGCCTTTCTGGTTCCTGGATTAGGACTAGGTTTGTGTCTGGATGTTGGCTGGCCCACTCTTTGATGAGCTCTATTGTGCCGTCGCTACTTTTGCTATCTATAACAACTATCTCGAATAAGTTTTTAGGGTAGTCTTGGCTGTAGAGATTATCTAATTTTTTCCAGATCAGATGGCTTTCATTATAGGTTGGTAACATCATGGTTACTTTTGGCTTGTAGTTGGGGTCTCTGTTTATGTTCCAGGGCTTGTTGAGCCATGTTTTTTTGAGGTAGGTGTAGTAGGCTAGTGGTGTGGTGAAGTGGATTAGGGCTAGTGCTAGTGCCGCTGTGGTCAGCATTTTTAGCTGGGGGTGTCTGTGAGTGTTGCTTCTAGGAGCGAGTAGTGCTTGTTTGTGTAGAGTGGCTTTGCCTGGATGAGGGCTGTTGTGGTGCTGTTGGCTTGGCAGGTGACTGAAAGTGGGGTGGTTCAGTTGGCTGTTGCTATGATGTAGGCTTTAGTTATGTTTTCGTCGAAGAGTGTGCATGTGGCGCGGGCTGGCTGGGTGTTTGTTCTTTGAGTGTTTGTATTGTTCGTGTTATTCTGAGTTCCATGTGTTTGAGGTAGACTGTGAGCATTGCTAGGAGTAGTGCTATGAATCCTACTGCTGTGAGGACTATGGCGATTATTCCCCACACGAAGTGTGATATGCCGTGGAAGAGGTAGCGGTAGCCTACCCATGCGGCGATGGCTAGTCCGGGTATGAGTAGTAGTGCGGCGGTGCCTGTTATGAGGAGGAGTGGGTTGTAGCGCCAGGCTAGTCTGAGCATGTCGAGTGCGATTCGTATTCCTGCTGTTTTGCCGAGTTTTTTCTTGCCTATTCTTTTTCTGTACCTTATTGGGACTTCGGCTATTTTGCCTGTTGTTGATGCGATGTGTGCGGCTATTTCGGACTCGACGCTGAAGCCTTTCATTTCGAAGAGTGCGTTTGATAGGGCTTCTTTTCTGACTATGTACATGCCGCTGAGGACGTCGGAAAGGTGGGTTCCGAAGAGTATGTTGAAGAAAGCCGTCAGTATCTTGTTTCCGATTTTGAAGGCGGCTGGCTGGGCTCCTGGGTCTGGGACTCGGCTGCCTATGACGAGGTCGTATCCCTGTATGGCCTTTTGGTAGAGTTTTTGGAGTTCTTGGGCTGGGTAGGTGTAGTCGCCGTCCATTACTGCTACGAGCTGTGTGTTTGCTATGGATATGCCGTAGCGTAGCGCGTCTGCCTTGCCCTTTCCTGGCTGGATACAGACGTTGACTCCCTTGGAGATGGCTATTTCCCTTGTCTTGTCTGTGCTTCCGCCGTCTACGACGATTATGTTCCTGTAGCCGTTTTGTAGGAGCTCGTCTAGGACTTGGCCTATAGCTTGTTCCTCCATTAGGGTGGGCACGATTACTGTTAGGTTGTGGGCTGGGCGGGTTGCTAGGGTGTGTTCAGGCAAGGTGGCGCCCTGCTTGCATGTCGAATGTTTTCATGCCGATGCACTGGAAACTTTTTCGAGGCGTTCATCTCCTAGCCTCTGTAGAATAGTGGTGTGTTTATGTATTGTATTCCTAGGATTTTGATTGTTTCCTGGCCCGCTTTCCTAAGGGCTTCAGCTACTTGTATGGCTCCAATAGCGAGTGCCAGCTGGATCTTTTTGGCTAATAGTTTTAGGCCCTCCTCATAGGCCTTTATCATTGTTGCCTTGGAGGGCCAGACTTTCTCGAGGATCCTGAGTATAGCCTCGCGTAGGGCCGGGCTTTTTATTGCCCTGAGCCTCCTGGCCAAAAGGAGGATTGCCCTCTCCTCCGGCCTGAGCCTCCAGTAGGCTCCGCAGCGTAGCGAACGCTTGTAGACGGCGGAAACGAGGCTAGGCGTGATTTGGATCTGAGAAGGCATTGGAGGCTTAGACATGGAGGAAGAGGGCGACATACATCATTATATTTTGGGAAAAGCATATAAATTTTGCTTTTTTGGTCTTCTAGGTTTTTTAAAAAAGCGTAATTGTTGAGCTAGGCTTGTGAATGTTGTTATTTTATGGCTAGGTGGCTAGTGCAGTGGTGTATACTAGTGTGTATGTTGTCTTGAAGGATAGTAGTGCGGCTGTGAGTAGCTTGTGGTGTTTGGGGTGCTTGGTGTTTATCTTTGCTAGGGCTAGTGTTTCTGCTATTGGGTATGGGTAGTCGTAGAGTGCCCTGTAGATGAGTGACGAGGGGGCTGTTGCTGAAAGTGTGGCTACTATGATCATCCAGGGAAAGAGGACTATGCCTTCTGGGCTTGTGGTGGAGAGGGCTATGAGTGTGAGTATCCAGGTTGTGGGGTCTAGGGCGGCTGTGGCTGCGTAGTTTATTGTCGCGGTGATGTAGTCGTCCCACCATGCCGTGGATAGGGGGGTAATTGAGAGTGTTCTCCTTATCCATGCGTCCGCTGTGAGGCGTATAGCTGTCGCTATGGGGACGGTTTTGCCGGGCTTCACGTAGGCGAGGACTATGTAGCCGAGGGCTAGGGCCGTGGCGGCTTGCAATAGGAGTAGGATGAGTGCGGGCTTTCTCGAGCTTGGCGAGACAAGTGCGATTAGTAGCGTGAGGGTTGTTGCGGCTATGAGTACTGCTCCCATGTATGCGTGGGTGGCTAGGGTTGCCGCTATAAGGGCTAGGTAGGCTAGGGCTTGTAATGGTTTCCTTGTCTTGAGCCACTTGGCTAGTGAGGTGTAGGCGAGGATTGATAGGGCTAGTGCGGCCCAGTTGTTGTATAGTCCTCCGTAGAGGCCCGCGGTTGTCGTGTAGGATACTGCTGAGAGGTATGCGGCTAGCTCTGCGTGTCTTGTTCCCCAGAGCTCCCTTGCGAGTAGGTAGGTTGAGAGTGTGTATAGGAGCATCGAGAAGAGGGGGAGGAGCTTTACGGCTTCTAGTGGTCCCGCTAGCCTCGTGAGGATGTAGAGGAAGAGGTAGTAGAGGGGCCTGTCGTGGCCCAGGGCTATGACGGAGCTGGGGCCCTGTTTTTGCATCTGGAGCGCGTGGGGTAGGTACCTCGTGTTGGGGTCCACGCCTACTAGGCGGAGGCCGGGGTTGAGGGGCGAGTGGTAGATTATGAGCCAGGTCGCGATTATGAGGGCGAGGGGGGCTACTAGGGGAATTCCGGGGCTGGGTGCGTCGTGGCTAGGGGCTCTCTTCTGTATGGCTAGTGCTAGGATGGGGGAGACTGTTGAGAGGAATACTAGTAGGGGGGCTAGGGGTGTTAGGGGCATGTAGAGGGCGAGGTGTAGAGGGAGGATTGGGGGCACGGGTAGCCTTAGGGAGAAGGCCCAGCACAGAACGTAGAATGTCGATAGGGCCTCTACCGTCACGACGCCTAGGAGTATGGCTTCTATGGCCTCTTGCCTGCTCCTGGCGGCGACTAGGGCGAATAGTATGAGTGTTATGGCCGCTAGCGGGAAAAAGCTTTCTAGGACTAGCGAGGCGAAGGCGGCTGCAATTGTTGCGACAAGCCCAGGTATGGCTATGTGTCTCTTGGGGAGGAGGTACGCTGACAGGAGTATTGCCCAGGCCGCGGCTCCTGGTGGTCCCAGCTGGAGGATAATGCTTCGAGATACGATGCTTCCCTCGTGGCTTGGTACTGCGATTCCAAGGCACGAATATATACAGGTTAGTGTGAGGATTAGTGCCACGCCGAGGGAAGCCTTGCTTGCTGTGTGGGCTAGTCTGGCTAGCAGTTTGTCCATTTTTGGCTCGCCTCGTTGTCTAGGGATACATCTATGGCTATGCAGGGCTTCGTGGCTGATTGGAGGGGTATTTCTAGCCGCTGGGTTGTTCCTAGTGGGAGGACTTTCTTTACTATGACTATGTTTGTGGTCCCGTCGGGGTGGGTGATGTTTATCTTTACTGTGGCGTGGATGTGTGTGGGGTCTATGTATGTTCTTTGGAGGTCGACTGTTAGGGCCTCCTTGCGAAGCTCGACCCGTATGATGAGGGGGCTGAGCGCGTGTGGGCTGAGTGGGTTCATGGGTTGCCCTCTCCAGAGGTTTGACCTCTTGCTGATCTGCTCTGCGTAGGGTGGTAGGGATGCGAGTAGGATGAGTATGAAGGCTAGGATGGGGATGAGCCTAGAGAAAAAAATTATTTTTTGTTTTTTCACTGTTTGCGGAGTACCCTGGCGACTACTATTCCTATTGCTAGGCCGGCTATGAGTGCTAGTATGGCTCCGGCTATGGCTGTGGTTGTTGGCATTGTTTGTTCAAGTTGGGCCTTGAGGTTGGCGTTCTCGGTCTGGAGTGTTGATACTTGTTGCTGGAGCTGGGATATCTGTGACTGGAGGGAGTTTACCTGTGTCTGGAGGCTGGAGACTTGTTGCTGGAGGTTTTGGTTCTGCTGTTGGAGTGTTGATACTTGTTGCTCGAGCTGGGCCTTGGTCTGGTTTAGGCTTGTCAGCCTGGACTGGAGGTTTTGGAGCTGTGTGGATAGGGAGGATAGGCTGGATTGTAGGGCTGGTATGTTTAGTGTCTTG
>Ga0080005_131120_pt1 | contig 16208 bp, 17 predicted proteins | sample JossMetagenome_2_FD_69208 | JGI IMG/M metagenome (GOLD analysis project Ga0080005, IMG submission 69208) | Hot spring sediment microbial communities from Joseph's Coat, Yellowstone National Park, USA - JC3_ASED (SPADES assembly) (version 2) | ecosystem: Environmental > Aquatic > Thermal springs >... | reverse complement strand
CCAATTTTCTTTAGCGTCTTATAATCTTTTTTGCTATCAACATCTATAGATATAGGTTCACTTAATTCAATATTTCCTTTTTCATCTTTTTTATTTGGATCTATATTATTAAACTTTTTACCTAATTCAACTAAAGTTTTTAAGAATATTGCCTTTTTAGACCCTCTTATTCCAAATTCATCATATAATTTTTTAATTCCATTATTGTATAACTTTATATTAAAGTAAATGGATCTTAAATCAGATACCTCATGTAATATTAAAGACATTGGAAAAATATATTTTGGTGTAAATTTTACAAGGATTTTTCTTAATTCCTTAATATTTATTCCTTTTTTTGAAATCCACCTTAAAACATCATGTACTAAACTTTCTCCATAAAGCGCTCCCCATAAGAAATAACCAATTGCATCATTAGAATCTGTTGTTATTTTTGGTTTTATGTTTAAAATATTTTGCATATAACTTAAATATGTTTCTTCCAAATCTTTATCACTACTCCCAATATATATTGGTTCTTTCCATAAAATTATTAAAGAATGAAATCTTTCTAAAACTCTTTTAGCTAATTGTCTAGGTATTTGTGTATTTACAATATGTATTAACCTATATTCCCTAATTTCAAATATTCTCTGTAATATTCTTCTTATTAATGATGTACTACCCTCAGCAAATATATCAAACATATTATGTGCCTCATCTAATATTATTGGATGAGGAAATATTTTACCTCTTTCATCAATTTCATCACTATGTAAATTAATCCTACCTAAATAGTCATAAGGTAAATAGCAAATATCTAAATATAGATAATCCTTAATTTGATCTAAAGTATAACCTAGCTTATACATAATATGTTTATACAATGCTACGGATAAAGAAGATTTACCAGTACCGGGTTCACCTAAAATCAATATCCAAAAATCTTCATCAATTGATGATGTTACACTTTGTTTAATAGTTTCTGCAGCCCCTTCTAAAAAGTCTAAAGGATTTTGGAATTTTTTAATAATATTACTTTTATCAGACCATGCTTTATCTAATACATCTTGATATAATTCCCCTTTTGTAAATAATTCAAAAATATCATTAGATGTTAATTTTCTTATATTTGAAATATCTTTTATGTAAACCATTATTATGTAACTTTAGATAATAATAAGGCCAATATTAATAAAGTTACTGCAGGTGTTACAAATATTTGTATTATTTGAATTATTGGGAAATTTATATAGCCTATTTGTAATAATCCAAATAGGGCAAATACAAAGAACCATTGTATTATTGCAATTTCTAATAATAATATTATAACATTTTCAACTCTTTGGCTTTCTAATGCTATTACTAAAGCTACTAATAAAATATCGGCTAATACATATGAATAAATATCCTTAAATGTTATAAATTGTAATACTTTATTTATAATTTCTGACATTTGAATTGTATTATTTATATAACTTATAGAGTCCATTTTAGGTTTAGAATAAACTTTTTCCAGCCAATGCAAATACCATCATTATCATATATACTACTATTACTACTATTGATCCATATATTAATAAACCTTTAATTACTATAGCCAATATATTAGCAAATGGTCCTAATACTATCGATAATGGAGATATTATAAAAGATAATAGTACAGCCATTACTTGTATTCCTAACCATATAGCTTGAATTATATTAGCCGCTAACATTACTATTCCCAATGGTACAAAGAACACATTTTGCTGCATTTGTGTTATTGTAGAGTCTGCTGAATTTATTGTTGATTGTATTTTATCTATATATTGGCTTAATTCTGGTATTCCTACTTGATATAATCCTTGAGGTCCTAATAAAAATGCTACAAATATACCAACAAAAGACATAACCATAAATATCTTAAATAATGTACCAATTAATTTAAATAAAGGATGATCCTGAGTTAATTGAGTTAAATATGTTTTACTTGCAACATCCACTATAAAGAATAAAAATATACCTGCGGTTAAGAATAAAGGTGCAATAGAATTAATTATAAATACTGACATTAAAACTAATATTAACACTAAACCAAAACCTGCAAAAATTAGTTTTTGATAATATGAATATGTTCTAGTCCATGCATATAATAATATTATTGCTAAAAAGTATACTAAAAATGCTGGTAGAGGAATTCTTGAAAAGAAATTAGTTGGATATGTTATAATTTGTTGATAACCATTAATATATTTTAAAGTAATTATTAGATAATTTGTATTATTAAATGTATAATTAGCTGGTAGATTTGTTAATATTATATTTAATGTATTTGAACCAATTGAATTAAATGTATAATTTGTATAAAGTTGGTCATTATAATAAATTGATACAATTGCTGATGAAATATTTATAGGTGCAATAATTGTTAATTTAGGTACTCCACTTTCATTTGTATAATTAACAGTTGGATAACTAGTTACAATATTAATTGTTTGATTATTTAAACCCATTGCTCTACTAACTAAAGAATCTATAGATATAGCTTGTTGTTGTTGTCCTTGAACTGTGGCTAAAAATGTATTATTTACTCTTATACTATATAAAGCTCCAATTCTTATTGGAATTGGTGCATAATAAACATTAGATGAATATAAGTATAAATAAGATCCCAATAAATAACAACCAGTTTGAATATTTGATACTGAAATTAATGTATCTTGATATGGGTGACTACCTATTATTAAATTACTATAATATAACAAAGATGTATTTATTAAACATATTGGCCATTGGAATGAATATTTTGATAATAAATTTGTACTATAACTCATACTAAATGTAATACCTTGAATTTGTTGTGATATTAATATAGAATTACATTGATCATTAGTCCATAAGTATAATGTATAAGTATTCATATTAGAATTTGAATAAATTGTTGTACTATTAGAACACATTAATGATAATGAATAAGTTATATTTGCTGGAACATTTCCAGAATCTTCCATATACATATTAAATTGATTATAATAATAGGGTCCAATTAAATAATCATATGTTGATGTAACATTTACTGGGTCATAACAATAAATATTCCATCTAAAGTTATGTATTGGTGTTTGTGTTATATTCCATGAATAAGATACTGATGAATTTGTTAATGTTGGTAAATTTGTTTGTACTAAAGTATTATTATCATAGAAAGATATATTACATACAACATTTGGCAAAATATTTGTTACACTCATAGAATAACTTAAACTTATAGGTGATGTATATATAGAAATTCCTGGGATATTCGTAGTTAAGGTTATATTTATTGTATTCCATAAAGGTATAAAGCTTAAGTTAAATAATTGTGAACCATATGTTAAAGATCCGTTAATATAGTTCAATGTATTATTTTGTATGAATGGAGTAAGGTTAACAAATAAATTATTTATTGTTTGTATATAATTACATGATAGATTAAATTGTAATGTTTTGTTTGTTACATTATCATAAATTATTAAAGTATTGTTTGGTCTCATGCAATAATAGTTTATGTTTAGGTTTGAATTATATAAGTTTGTATAATTTACATTATTGTAAGTGTAATAGGGTTGTAATGAAACATTTAATTGATCTAATTGGATTGTAAATATTTGTGTTGCAATTGCTGTAACTCTAGTAGATTGTCCATAAATTATTACAGTTAAATTATAAGTACCAGATTGATTAAATAGATATGGATAAGTATATGGAATTACTAAAGTTTGTCCTGCAGTTACTGAAATATTATTTGTTGTTAATACTGAACCATTTAAATAAACTGTGTAATTTACATATTCTGAAATTGGATCTTGTATAGAAACATTAAATTGAAAGTTTGTAGATGTATTTACTGAAATTGTAGGTATTAAACCAGGAATAATACTAATAGTAGGTTCTGGAAAAACATATAGGCTATTATATAAATCTTGAATTTGTGTAGCACTTAAACTTATATTATAAATAGCAATAAAAGATATATTACCATTAAATGGATCTGTATTACTATAAGATGTACCTATTGCAAAAGGACCATTATTATTAACATTTCTAGTATCACCAGAACAACCAGAACCGACCTGAACTCCATTTTGATATAAATAATTTAAAGAGCCAGCTACTCTTACTCCAGCAATCATATACCAATTATTTGCAGATAAATTTCCTCCGGCAAATTGACACCAATTTCCTTGTTGATTTGTTAATAACATAAATTGTCCAGGAGATCCTTGAAGTTTTAATACCCAACCATTAGTATTATCATTATAATAATTACCGACAACACCTTGTGTAGATCCTGTTGGTGATGTAGGGTATATAAAAGCTATTACTGTAAAGCTCCCACTCCCTAAATTAGGTCCATTTGCATTAATATATGAAAGTCCTCCATTAGTCCAACCTGTTAGACTACAAATACCCTGCCTAAAACCATCTTTCCAAGTAAGCCCAGAAATTGGTAAGTTTATACCACCAACATAATCATGAAGTATAGATCCGGAACATTCTGTAAAAGTATATAAAGATACCAAACCATTTCCAAATACAGAATAAACATTACTCATACTGGTTGCATTTGGATTTCCATACCATAGATATATAGTTTTACTAGAACCTCCAGGTATAAATGGAACTTTTACCCATATTTTTGTATTATTTGTATTACAGGTATTTGGTTCTATCCAATAATTTAATAATGTATTACCGTCAGAATCTGTAAATCTTATATCTCCACAATCCGGTCTCATTTCTCCATATTGTATTAGAGTTTGAGTATTTAAAGTTATTAATGCAATATAATTTGTTAAATTATTTGGATTTTGGGTATTATTTATTATAACTAAATCAAAATATTGCCATCCACTTAAAGAATGAATATTATAAACAAAAAATGTCAAGAGAAATATTCCAAATAATTTAAGGAATTTTTTGATCATCCCCTATTTTGTACATATAACATATAACCTATTACGCCTATAATTCCAACAATTGTTATCCACATATATGGGTTAGCTAAAATACCATACCAAAATGATGCTTGATTATAGTTATTTATTGATTGCATTGTTTGATTATATATATATTGACATATAGGTGCATTAGATCCATATTGATTAACACAGTTTTGATATTGCTGTGATCCAAGATTATAAGATGTTGATGCTTCTATACCAGCTGCTATATTTGCTCCATAATAGAAGAAACTCATGAAAAATCCATACGTAGCGGCTATTACTAAAAATAATAAAACAATTACTCCAGTTACAACTAATCTATTAAATGCCCTTACCATTGTAATCTACTTAATGCATATTGTATATCATACATAGATCTTACGCCTCTACCAAATCCAGGTACTAAACCTCTAATTGGTTGTCCCATTATTGTAATATTTGGCCATATAAATGGTGGGAATCCAACTGGTGGATATGATGGGAATGTTGATGTTGTTGGTTTTGTTTTTGTTAATGTTGTTGTTATTGTTGTAATTGGTTTAGTAGTTTCCTGTCTATAAATTTCACCTGCCACAATTTCCATTTTAGGCAATAATAATTCTCCTCTTTCTTCTTCTTTTCCTAGTGATCTTAATCTTTGTCTTGGCCTTAATAATTCTTTTCCTAAACTTAATGGTCTTGCAAATGATGTTATCTGATTTCTTTGGATTTGTATATTTTGTATTATTGGTTGTATTCTTTCTTTTCCATAGTTTTGTAATGGGTTTATGTTTATTGTTGGCTGTATTTGATTTGGTAACCTTATTCTCTCTATTAAGTTTTCCCTTATAGCATTTAGTTCATTTTGAATATTAAATTCATTTAATAAAGGCTTTTCAATATTATATGATAATTGTTGAGCTACATGATTTATATTTTGAACTACATTAGGTATTCTACTCATACCTATATTATAATTGCTTCTTTGATTTATAACTTTTTGATTTATATTATAATTTGTATTAACAATTGGGAAGCCATACACATTTATAGACCTATATAATGTGGGTGGATATGTAAATTGTTCAGCATTAGATTTAATAGCTTCTTTTAATAAAGCTTGTAATTGCTCCTGAGTTAATGGCAAATTTTGTATTGGTTGTCCATTTCCTATTTCATTAAAGCTTTCCAATAATTCTTGAACTTTTGTAGGATCTATAGCTTCACCAATACCCCATGATAATTGTACATTTCCTGGTAATGAAACACTACCAGATTGATGTAAATAAACCCAATTTATATCTGTTTTAGGATTCTTCATAATACCATAAGTTGTTAATAAAGATGATAATTGGCTATTTTCTCCACCTGTAAAGTATATTGGTCCAAATGATTCTGATTGGATTATATAAGTTTCTCCTGAAGATGTTTTTGCTATACCTGTATTTCCAATTACAACTCTACCAAAATTACCTTCATTAAAATTAGCATTTTCAGTTTTGAAATATGAAAATGGTACTTTAATATTTAAAGATTCCTGATTTGGCAAATTTAATGGTTTAACATTATTAGGCAAATTAGCACTAATTTCATTATATGCTTGTTCTGCATATTGTAATGCATTTAAATATTCATTTGGAGTAAATCCAAACTCATTAGAGATTGTTAATGGACCTTCAAGTAATCTATTATATAAATAAGCATTATAATTGTTAAATAAATTATAAGTATTGCCTTCTAATAAAGATTTGAACCCAGCTAAACCTTTCCATGGTACATAGCTTATTTCTTTAAATTCAGGATGCTCACTTTCTAATCTATTTAGTAAATTACTTATATTTTGAGTATAAAGTTCGATTGGATATTCTTTTGGAATAATAATTAAAGGTATATTTCCCTGAACATTTGCAGTAACTACACTATTGCCAGATCTTGTTATAAATTCACCATTATATCCATATCCTGTTAAAATCCATCCATATTCATTTTGTATAGATCCACCTTTTACTAAATTCAATTCTCCTTCAGTTTCAAAAGGTGTAACTTTAGCTTTAACATTTGGAAGTACATCTGATGTTAATGTTAATTTACCAATGCGTGGGAAATAGGTAGTTTCACCGGTAATATCAACTTTTGCCTTTAATAGATTTTCCTCTCTATATGGGAAAGTAACATCTACGTTTGATGTTTTATATCTATAAGGACTACCAGATGCTATAGACCATATACCTTTACTTCCTCCTGATGTTATTGCTCTAATACCCTGAATTCCTTCAAATCCTAATGTTACACCAGCAGAAAATATACCACTAAATAATGCCTCATTCAAATTTATTCCATTTTGCCATCCCATTAAATTATTAAATCCTTGCATTGCTAAATTAGAACCAACACCTGCAGCAAAATTAGCTCCAGTATCATATAATACCTTTGAAGCAATTGCTAATTTTGTAGATGTTTCAGGACTAATTATATTTCCTAAAATATCATTACTTATACTCTCATAATATCCACCAATACCACTATATACAAATGTAAATGGTATAGATTCAGCAGCTATTTGTAAATTTTGTTGTAATGATAAAGGTTGACCCGTTAATCTATAATTTACAGCATTACTTATAATTAAATTAGGTATGGTTGTTAATGCATAATTTTTAGCAAAGTTTATAGGTGTTAACTGAGTTTTAATAGCATTTAATGCATTTATTCCAATACTTCCACTTAATTCTTCAGGTACACTATATTCTACCATAGCAATTGGTCCTAATATTTCACCCAATCCTGCAACATTAGCCAATACATTTGCTGGAGTACCAAAACTTTTAGCCTGTTCTGCTAAATTTAAGAAAAATTGTGCAGGTTGTTTTAATCCTAAACCCGCAAACATTTGGGCTAAATTTGCATATACATCAATTCCTAACCATGTTGGACCTCCATAAGCTTGATTATATTTTGGATTTACTTCCTGTTCTATCATTTGGGATTTAAATATTATATTTTGTAATTCATTTTGTTCTATTTGTTGCTTTGATAATTTAACTGGTTTGGTCATAACCCCAGATATATAAGATGGATATGTATAGATTACTGGAGATTGGGATTGTTGGATTTGAGAATTACTATTTGGACTATTAGAAGTGGTAATATTTGAACTTTTTGGTTTTTGAGAGCTAAATAAACTTGTAAACCAATTGTATACATCACTTCCTAAAGTTGTTATACCATTCCATATATCACCAATAAGTTGGGGGGTAAAGAATGAATTTTGCAATATTTTGGGTTGATTTGTTGTTGAAGTTGTAGTTTTAGTATTTGTTGGTTGTATAGAAGAATAACCAAACCAATAAGGATTATTTTGATACATTGAACTATAACCAAACCATAAATTATTCCAATTTATTTGTGGTTGTTGTACTGTTTGATAAGATAATTGAATAAATTCACCAGTAGATGGATTATAATACCATCCTGGTGGTAAATTAAGATTCTGCCCACTTTCTAATGCTTGTAATTGTTGATTTGTTAATGTTGGGACATTAATTGATTGTAATGATACATTATTTACTGATGGATTTCCAAATTGAAATGTAATTTGATTATTTTTTATTGTATATGTTATTGGATAACTCTCAGAAATACTATATGTAGCTAAATTAGTGGAATTTAATGATCCTGAAGATTCTAATGAAAGTTTTCCAGTAATATTATAATTTGTAGTACTAATAGAACCCGTTAATATATTTTCCGTCGCAGTTGGTATATTTACATTTTCATTTATACTTATCCATTTGCCTTTATTATTAATAGGTGTTGTTGATTGTATATTATATTGCCCATTTCCTAAATTAGTAATTTTAATTAAAGCCCCATAAGGGTTTTCCCCTACGGTTGTATTTGGTATTGCATAAACTGTTATAGATTGACCAGGTTGTAAATTATTTATTTGTTCTATAGCACCATAAGATAATGTATAACCATATTGACTTAAAGCACTATTAATAGCATTTGTAGGTGACATAAGTGGTTGTTTCCAAATAACTGCCTCCGAAATATTGGGACCTGTATACGTTATCTTTTTGGTTATTGGGTTTATAACATAATAAGTTTCATTAATTGATGGAGAAGATGGGTGTCCCATATATGTACTAGTTTGATAATTCTTATATTTTACAAAAACCCATCCATTTATATTTTCAATTTCTAATGTATAATTATTTGTAATATTTCCAACAACTTGATCACCAATTACTGATTCTAATGGACTTGAATATGTATAATTTAATATTATCTTATTTCCACTAATTGCTATATTTGCATTTGTCCAATTATTTATATTTATACTATATTGGCTTAATATTTTAGATATTTCAGGTAAGGTTAATCCATTTGTAATTTGTAAAAATTTCAAAGCCTCTTGTTCACTTTGTCCATTATAAAGAGATCCAAATACTTTTTCAGGACTTATTTCAATGGATTGAGGTTTAGACTCATTTATTATTGAAGGTTTAGTTATGATATTTGATGTATTTGTTGGATACCTATTTTCCCTTACATAAGGATTTGTATTAGTTAAATTATTTATAATAACATTTGGGTCAGCCCCCTTTCCAATAACTTTTATTTGTTGAATTGGAGTCAAAACTTTATTTGTTTGAAAATTTGGACTAACTAAAGGATTTTGAGTTGTATGTGTAGTTAAATTAGTTGAATAATTTACAGTAACATTTTCCTTTGGTTTATTTGTATTAGGTGTATTAGGAATAGGAACAACCATTTTATCTATAAATTGCAGCTAATCTTCTAACCTCTTCTAAACTTTTCTTAATTCCAATTGATTTTAATGTATATATCCTTTGGACTAAGAAATTATAAATTTGATATAGTCCTTTTGAATTTGCTAAAACTTTTGCATATTGACCTGCAGTATATTTAACAACCTCAGGCCTTCCATTATTCTCTATTATTTGTTCAAATTTCTTTAATAATATTTTTGTATTACGTGGCCCAGGTAATTGATTTAATAAGATTCCTAATCTTCCATAAATAGTTCTTAAATTCCATTCAACTAATATTGGTCTTATTTCATTACCATTAATTATAGCAAAATGTGATAATAAAGCATTAGTATTTGTAAAATCAGAAACATCTAATAGATAAGCTAAAACTGTAGAATCATAATCAACATAATTTTCTAAATGTATTTTATTTGCGAAAAGTTTAACTAATGAATTTCTCCCAAAATATATGTTCTCAAATTTAAAAATTCTAGGCATCTAAACAAAAAAAGGAAAAGAGATTTGGCCTTAATATCCAGCTGATGCTAATGTTCCTGCTCTTGGCATTGCTAATCCCATTAATAGTTGTAATATTATTATGAATGCTCCAATAACTGCTATAATTTCTAATACCATTGCTAGTGTGTTAATAGCCATTGCTGAAAATGTATTTGCTTGTGATATATAGTTTAAAGAATTTTGGAAATCAGTACTAAGCGTTGTTTGTACTGTAGAATTTGATGGTACTTGGCTAGATACTGACTGGTAGGTATTGTACAATAGTGGGTAGAAGAACATTCCTGATATATTTACTATTCCCTGTCCTATCATTACGATTACTGCCGCTACTACTAGTCCCAATGTAAAACCAATTAGGGTATATACTACATCCATAATATATAATATATATTACTTATGTAAAAAGGTTTTGGATTAACTTTATAAAAAGATTTATAAATAACTTTTAATAATTTATTATTATGGCATTGGGATTTGGTGCTGATATAAATCCGAGGTTCTTATTATTCTCTATAATAGCAGGGGCAGCATTTACTTATATATTATTACAAATGCAACCTTTAGTATGTACTCTTTTAGTTAATCCGCTCTTTAGTTGGATGAGTTTTATAGCATTATATGTAGTTATCTTTAATGTTATTTATACATTGGCAGTATATGAAGCTAATGAAGAAGAGAATATAACAAGAGCATATATATTTGTAATAATTGCATTAATATTAACAGCAGCATTTACGCATTTTATAACGCCAATTATATTAAGTACTTTAGGTATTATAAAATAAAATGGTAGATAATTATGATGATATAGATGAACAAAGAGATCAAAATTATAGAAAATTTGCAGACTTTAGTTATTTATATAAACCACAAGAACCAAGAGATACTTTACCAAATTTCCTAAATATTGAAATAACTAAACAAGTTAATAAAATAATAGATACACCAGTATCTTCAGTTATTATAGCTGATCCCAATAAAAAAGCTATATTAGCTAAATTAAATGATTTAATAGGGTTCTTTTTAAATTATTCAACCCAATTAAGAGCTATATACCAAAAAACAAAAAACCCACATTTAAAAGCATTAATTGAAAGAGTTATAATAAAAAATGACTCATACTTAAATTCAGCATTAACATTATATAAAAGTGAAAGATCTATATATGATGTAAAAGAAACACAACAGGGATTCTTTTTCTTAAATCAAAGCCAAATGCCTTATAATTATCAAAACTATGGACCTCAAAATCAAAAGCAACAATAAAGAAAATAAATTTAAGAAAGATAAGGTTTACATAATTTATTATTATCCACCCGATATTTTAATAGCATATGATCCTGACATATTAAAGCTATTTAGAGGTTTTAAAGATAAGTGGACTATAATAGATGAAAAAGGGCAAGAATATATGATTGATGCTATATTATTATTTTATGGATTACCAATTAGAAAAAAAGAATTAGAAAAACTAAAAACTCTAGATGATAAAGAATTAGAATATTATTATCAAATTGCTTTAATATACTTATACAGTACTTTAACAAATTATAGACTAGGATTTATTAAAAAGATTACAACTAAATTAGCTTTAAAAAAGGTTAAAGGCAAACCTATTAAAGTTAAAGATATACCAGAAGATATAGAATTAAACCAAGGTGATGCTATTCAAAGAGCTTTTAATTATTATCAACAGGCTCAAAAATTAGGTTCTATTTATGCTGAAATAACAAAACCTAGAAGGGGAATATTTGGCGGTGGACTAACTTCATCTATAAAAAATGCTGATACTAGAACAATTATAAATATTGGTGTTGTAATTATCTTTTTAATTATAGTAGGTGCAATGTTCTTTTTCTTATTAAATGCAAAGAATGCATTAATGAATAATATGTCTTTAATGCTTAATACAACAAAGATTAATGGACAAACATATCATGTAACTAATCCAATATCATGATGAACTATAAAGTATTTGATAAAGAAATATATTTCGAAACAAATCATTTAATTACAATAAGCTTAAAAACAAATGAAATAAATCATGAATTAAAATTATATTTTTATGATGGAAAAGAATTAAATGAATTAAAAGATATTCATGAATATAACTTAAAACAGTATGAAATTGCTCAAAAAGTACAAGAGGAATTTGCTAAATTTTCATCAAAACATGCAAAACCACCTATAGGTTATATTACAATTGGCAATATGATATTTGAATATATGTTAAATAGAAACAATGTTATACCAATTGCTTATGCAGATATATCTAAAGTTGAAGATGAAATTTCTAAAGAAGTTACAAATGATACTATTAAGATTACATATAAATCAAAACTAATATTTAATAAAGAATGGAATTTTGAAAGTATACAAAACTTACCAAATGATATTAAAGATAATGTAACTAAATTGATTGAAAAAGCCCTAAAAAGTGCTATAACAATATTAAAGAAAAATATATAAAAAACTTTATAAACATTATATAAAATATGGATGTAAATATTACCTATATTTTAAATCCCTATATAGTTTCTAATATAAATTATTATGTACCAATTATGTTAGGGTTAGCACTATCTCCATTTATAATATGGCTTATAATATTGTTCTTTATAAAAAATCCAAAACTAAAACTCTTTTTTGATATAATTACCCTTATTTATACTTTATTTTTAATGGTTATTATATTACCTTCTTTTTTAGGTTATAGTTTAACCCAAATATATCAACTAATAAATACTATAGGTGACCCAAATATAGCTTTACAATTATACAATATAGAAGAGGAATTAGCAGCAATATATTCTATAACTTCAACATTCGGATTACTTTACTATGCAATGGGTGCAATACTACTAGTTTCTGATACTACATTATTATGGACTTAAGCGCAGGTAAAATTTTATTTATTTTAATATTAATTGCTTTAGTAGTTACTTACATATTGAAAGGTCTATTTTGGATGTCTGTAGTTCTAGCAGGGGTTATAATTTATGTTATACCAGCTTATGTTATAATAAAGAAAATATATAACTTTTTTAAGAAAGAATAACCTTATTCCTTATTTTTTACCTTAGCTAAAATTTTATCAAAATCTTCTCTAGTTTTTGCATTTAAATAATTCATTAAAGACCAAAAGATAGCATCTGTCTTAGCAATATTAAAAGTACGCTTATCTTTTAATGATTCTATTTGTACAAAATATTTATCAAGCTCAGATATTAAAATCTTTTTATCTTCAGCGTCTAAATCTTCAAATATTCTTACATATATTTCTGCATCATAAACCAAACTATAAAGCTTATTAATAATTGCTGAAATTATTTGTTCATCGGGTTTAGCTAAATATGCTGAACAAAAGAATTTATATTCAATAACATCTTTTGTAATTTCTTGTTCTAATAAACTTTTTATTATCATCTTATGTTATATCATAATTTTCAGTTCTTGGCCTTGGTATTGGAGTGCCATAGTTTAATATTATACTCACTTTTTGTATTAATTCATAATAAATATCTAAAAGATCTAAATAAGTTAATTCAGGATCTTTAATTATTCTACTAAATAAAGCTTTTAATGATTCTTTTGCCATTTCTACATCTCTCTGCGTTTGCGCACTCATAGCATAACCCCATGTTGATCCCAATAATGCTAAAGCATAAGCTATGGCAGCCCTTAATTTATATTTTAATTCTTCATTATCAAATGTTTCTGTATCTCCATACATTTCCGAGTATGCTAATAAACTAGCAATTTGTTCAATAATATTACCAAAACCAATTTGAAATCTAGTCTTTAAATCTGGAATTACATATGGATATTGAAAATTTTCATCCATATTTATATTATTATTTAAAGGGTATTTATAAATTATATCATAAGTATTTGTTCTAATAAATTATATGCATCCTTATATTGATCTAAAGTTAATATTTTATTTTCCCTAATATATGCTAACTTTTGAATAATTTTATCTTTATATTCTTTAGCTTTATCAGAATTTAGTATAGCTATATAACTTAAAGCTAAAATTAAGGTTTCTTTTAAGTCAATCATAGCACTATTTTTAATTATAATTTTACTATCTTTACCATATTTCTTTTCAACTTTTTCTATAGTATCCTTTATATCCTTAACTTTTTCTTGGAGTTTTTTCTTAAATTCTTCAGGTGAATTTAATAGATAAGCAATATATAGAGCCCTTCTTTCCATATATAAAATTTATAAAGCTCTATTTATAAGTATATATTATATGCAAAATGATATAAAAACTGATTTACTTACTATAAATTACACTAATAATTATGTTGATCTTTTAATAATAGTCCCCATAACCTTTATGCAAACATTACAAAAATATGGTTTATTAAAGACCCCATTAGATAAATCAAAAGAAAAAGAATTATTAAGAGAATTAAGAGAAAAATTAAAAAATGATGAAACTATTAAAAAAACAATTAAGGAAGAAATAGATAAGGCAAATCGATTTATATACTTATATAATCCTGAAACAGAAAACATAAAACCAGAATTATTTAAAGTTGAAATACAAAAAGATGGAATTAATTTATATTATAGAATAACCTTTATTGCAAGAAATCTAAATAAGTAGCCTTTACTTTCCTTTTAGTACTAAAGTATTTATATATTATAGCTAATACATCCCCTATTAATACAAATACCCAATTTGGTATGATAATATTACCCAATTTTGTGGGTTGTATAAATATATTTAAGATCATTACTGCAGTGCCTAATATAAGGAATATTGCCATAGAATAAAAGATAATATAATTTAATGCTGTATAAATTTGCATCTTACTCTTTTTATATAATTCTCTATAGAAAGATTCTAAGGTTTCTTCACTTGCTTTTTTTATTCTTCTTGCATTTCTCTGAAATATTTTATTAAATAAAGTATTAAATGAATTTTGGAACCAATTACTATTTATTATTAAGCCTATAATAAAACCTACTAAAATATCAATGATTATACTTATTGTGATTTCCATCTGAAAGTACCTTTTACTATTTCTTTAGCTATATTTTCTAAATATCCTTCTTTTACATCAGCTTCTGGGTCATCTGCAATTGTACTTAACCCTAAACCTCTTAACTTTTTAGCTATCATTATAGCAAAAGATCTTGCTCTACCTTTTAAATCTGATAGTTTTGTTGAATTATATTTAGCTTTAAATATATCTTGTTTAATTTGGTTTATCATTGCCATAAAATATGATGCACTCATAGTTTTATCTATTAAATATTTATTTACATCAAAGTCTATATCTATTATACTTACAATTGCTAATCTATCTAATAATGCACTAATAGATCCTGGATTTAATCCTTTTTTAGTTAGTTCTCCTCTCAACCATTCTTTAGAATCTTTTACAAAATCCGTTAAAGTTTCATTATTAATTTTATCAACATTACCTAAGAATATAAATCCAACATCTCTTTTAATTACATCTCCTTCAGATTTAGATGATGCACTTCCTTTTTCTATATGCCATACTCCCTGGGCTAATCCACTTTCAGCAATTGATATAAAATCATCAAACTTATCTTTTTCCAAATTTTTATCAAATGCATCAATTACTATATAATCATTATGAAATATTGCTCCTCGAGTTCCTGATCTTGCATCCATAACTAATCTAGTTCTCGATGGAAATCTGCCAAATATTGCAATCCTCATGATATTAATTAATTTTGTATAAAAAGTAGTCTTGCCAGTACCAGGTTTTGTAAGTTGTAAAGTATGTGTATATTTTGTAAAATCATCATTTAATTTTACTGGGAATAAAGATAATACTCTTGGTAAGTATATATCTCTTAATATTACATATTCCTCTCTATTTGCATCAAAGGGATTTATTCCTATAGCACATAAGAATAGATCAAACCAATTAACTTTATACTTTTCCTTAATTTCTAATAGTTCTTTAGTTCTTAATTCAACTTTTGCTAAATCCAT
>Ga0080005_125729_pt1 | contig 16237 bp, 11 predicted proteins | sample JossMetagenome_2_FD_69208 | JGI IMG/M metagenome (GOLD analysis project Ga0080005, IMG submission 69208) | Hot spring sediment microbial communities from Joseph's Coat, Yellowstone National Park, USA - JC3_ASED (SPADES assembly) (version 2) | ecosystem: Environmental > Aquatic > Thermal springs >... | reverse complement strand
CGTCTTCAGTAGCCAGCTTCTTACCCTCCTTGATTTTATCCAACACATGTTCCACCGCCATCTTCAACGCGTCGTATGCGATGCTAGAAACATCAGCCACAAAAGCCACGCCGCATCTCTATAAAAACATTACGCATAACAGCGTTTGTGAAGGCTTGGAGAACTTGCGGAGCGCCGTGGTCCCCCGGTGCTGGTGGCTAGGCGACGTCGTGGGCCCCAGACGCCAGGCATATATATAGTGTCAAACGTGCTACACGTAGCGGAGACAGGAGGATCCGGAGCACATCACCACCAAGGCGTTGAAAACACTTGAGAAGCGCTAAGCGGCGGCCGGTGGCCCGCGTGTTCTTCAGCCACTTCAGAATCGACCATACACATTACACGGCGAAACGACCTGTAAGACAGGTAACGCGGATGCCGCCGGTATTGCCCAAACTCCCCTTCCCGACGTACCCCAACCTGACAGCAACGCCCTATACGGCAACCTACGCGCTTATAATTCACACACAGACCCACGGGGAACCCGCAGACGTGGCAGGCGGCGTTATGACTATAGCGTTCACGGCCGCATTCGCAGTACCGCCCCTCGCGGCCGGTTTCCCTCGCACGTTTACCGAGAATACTATCTAAGGGCGAAGCCTCTGCCGTCGCCATTCCCAGAGATGCGACACGCCGACACCCCCATAGCGCCAAGCCCCGCCCACCAAATCGCCACCACGGCCTCAGCCCTCATCAAACCCCCAACAGATACGCACTGCCCACTGCACGCCCCGCGGAGTTGGCAAAGCCCACCCAGCCCCATCCACCACGCAAGACGTGGCCCGACGCATCTCCGCCAGGCACTTCAGGTTTTACTACGCAGGTGGTCAGCGGTATGTGGAGGAAGCTTTACCCACGGCACCCTCCTCAACGGCCAGCAGAACAAGGGAAAAGGCCCCCAGCCGCTAAAACCAGGCTATGTAATCTCCCCAGCAGGCGTAGTGGATCTAGTGTTCAAAACCGCATAACACGCGTCCTCGTCTCGTCGCCAATATGCTCAATCGTGTCAGTCCTACCCCGCCGCCTGACAATCAACGTCACCGTAGCCACAGCCACGACCACCAACGCCAAAACCCAAGGCACCAACGTCAGCAACGGTATTCTGGCGCCCATGAAGTCTAAGCCGGCCGTGCCCGGCACAACAATCTGTATGTTCTCAGTCTCCCCGGCATTCAGCGTCACAGAGGCCGAAGCCTTCTTGCCCAGCGCGATGACCGTAATGTTGTAGGTGCCGGCAAGCACCTCTATGTTCTTCGGCGGGGCCGAGTAGAACATCAAGTTCAGTGGACCCGTCAACTCAACCGAGGAGATGTATTTGTCAATTGGCTTCTCGAAGTCGTCGACCACAGCTATGCTGAGTCTCGCGGTAGGCACCTGTAGCTGGACAGTCACAGTATGGCCAACCGGCACGTTGACAGTCTGGCTGAACTCTTTGCCGAACGCCACGGTCTTCACAACGTACTGCTGGCCGCCCAACACCTCAACAGGCCCAAACCATGAGACCGTGACCTGGCCGCTAACCACGCCAACAATCTGAACGCTCCACTCATTCCGCACAACACCGAAGCCGTCGACGACTTGCGCAATAATCTTGGCTGTGGGTATCTTCACGCGGATCACCATCTGCGGGCCCCTGGCGGTGAAGGTGGTGGTGTTGGTGAAGCCGAGGACCGTCACCCTAGCCACGTACTGCTGACCCTCGACGAGCTCGGCGTCGACCTGGCCCATGCCAATCGCCACGTTTTCAACCACTACCGGCCAGTCGTGGCGGACTGCGCCGAAGCCGTCTATGGCCTGTACAGTCACCTTGACTGTGGTGTACTGAGGCTGTACGAAGAATTCGGATCCCCAGTACTGGTCTGTCAGGACTGGTTGGCTGGTGTAATATGCATATACCATGGCATAGCTGTAGTACTTTCCGGGCTCGCTTGGCGTAAATGGCGGGAGTGTTACCTCCTTTTCGCCGCCTGGGGCTACTGTGGTTTCTATTGAGCGGTCGTAGTCGTAGGGTTCTTTATGATCTCTGTCGATTACAACGCGTATCTTTACCCTGATGTTAGACGTCCCGTAGTTTTTTACCCGAACCACCGGCGTGATTGACTGGCCTGGGCTGAGCTGATTATTTTCTGGTAGTCCCCTTAGTGTAAATATGTTAACTATGGGTGCAAGTTGAGGTGAAGGTTTCTCAACGACTATTCTTATCGCTCTTCCTGGCCATCCATAGATAGCACCTTCAGGCGTTCTACCCTCCCTTAAGATCGATTCCCAGTCAGATAGCTTCATATCCCAGATGTCATTACCATCTCCATACTTAGGCGGGTGATCGTTGCTAGCTACCTCGTCTGGGCTATACATCCAGCCTGCGAAGAAGCCTATATAGTACGTTCCGGGCTCTTCTGGTGCCACCACATCTATCTTCACTGTGAACTGCTGAGTGCTCCATATAGTATTGCTTACGACCCTTACCTTGCCGTCGGCAACCGTACCCCTCTCCCAGCTCGTAACCCATATGACTGGCGTTATCCAGCTCCCAGGTTGGACATTCTCTACTGTAAACGTAACCGTCCCAGTTATCCTCGCGCCTGGAGTAACCCTCAGCTCAGGGTTGTTAGTGGAGAGAGTCTGGTCATTGAGGGTTATGGAATCGAGCCTGACTCTGAGGGCGTAAACCTTGAACTCCAGCCCTGGCTTGTCTCCCCACCTATAGTCGTAGATCATGTTCCAGTCATCCCAGTCCCTCACGCTCACCAAGACCTTGTAGACTCCTGGAGGAGCTGTGCGAGGTATCTTCCAAGAGAAGTAGTCATAGATCTGCTGTCCTGGATCTAGCCAGTGCTCCTTGTCTTGGCCTACTTGATGCGAGTCGTAAATCGTCTTGCCGCTTGGATCTTTAACCTCTAAGACTACTCGAAGGTGTAATTTAACGTTGCCGGTATTATTGATTGTGAAGGGGATTTTGACGGTCTCGTCCATGCAGTAGGTCTCTCTCTCCGTACTGAGTGAGACTATTCGAGCGGCCCTCATCGGCGGCTCGACATTTACCTTGTTTGGATTACTGCTACCTATGTTGTTATTCTCATTTGATTCTTTAACTTGGAAGCTATCGTCTATGAAGACGGTTACGAAGTATTGGCCTGGAGGGATCTTGTCAGGAACCCTAAAGGACCGAGTGTCAGTAAAAGACTCTCCAGCACTAAGCCCACTTCTCGATATGCGCCCCAGTAAGTAGTTTGTTCCGTACTCGGTAGTCGCCAAGTAGACGCCCACAGTGTAGGGCCCGGCGTCACCGTTCCCTTGATTCTTCTCAGTCCACGTGACCGTTATGACACCTCCTTGTGGAACAGAGGATGGACTGAACTTAACGGAGGCTGGGACTATGGTGAGGTCAGGTGCCTTTGCAACGTCAAACGTTGAGACGATAAAGACTCTGACGTCGTCGTAGTGCACCTTCTTCTCGTGCCAACCTGCCACTAACGCTATTGCGTTGATTTTGTTCGTGTCTGACCTGCTCGTAGGTATGTCCTTCCCCTTCAGCTCACCATTTATCCAAACGCTATACGTGTTCGTCCGTCTATCGAGGATCACCTTAACCCAGTACCACGTCTTCGGGCTCCACGTGCCCAGAACCCTGCCATCCTCGGCCTTGATCTTGCCGTCACTATGGTCGAATAGCACTGTGCCATAATATGCGCCCCATTCCGCGGCCTCTCTACAGAAGAACGCTGGATGATCTCCATGCCTACTACCCCTCTCCTCTATTAATATGGACAGTTCGTAGCCTATTACCGGGGCATCGGTCGAGAACTTCCTCTGGACTACTGCTGTCCAGTAGTTCCTCCCCCAGAGCTGGAAGGACTTAGTTGGAGAGTAAGAATAGGAGGTCGAGATAACTTGATACTCTGCGCCCATGCCATCCCAAACTATCTCCCACCCGCCAGCCGATGGAAAGGTGCCTACGGCATATGACTCAAAGTTGTCCCTAAATATATCGATCTCTTGGGCTTGGCTCAATACTGGCAAGAAGGCGATGGTCATTAGTAGGAGGACTAAAAATCTTGGCCTCCTATTCGGGAAACTCACATCAAAATCATAATGACTTTATTAAATTTATTTCTCATCTTCTCGTACACGTCCTCATAGGTGGTAGAAGGGGTTGAGAAAAGTGAGTGAGGTAACTAGTATCGTTAAATCCACTATAGATCCTAGGGCCGTGGCCGCGCCTCTAAACGCTAAGTAGCGCTCACCCTTTACCGGAACTTCCTGCCCGCCAAGCGCTACGCGAGTCACCCAGATCTCCACCGGAGAGTCTGCAGGTGCTGAGGCCTCGCGGTTAAGCGATAAAACGTTGTCTGATGTGGTAAATGGAATTGTTATATTGTCATCCTCTTTTAAGGTCTTTGGGGTGGAAAAAAGGCGTAGGTTTTATCTCACTCTTTTGTCCTCCTTTTTCTCTTTTGTTTCCTCCTTTGCCCAGACCTTCGTCTCGCCTTCTTGTATCGGCTCTAGCTCTATCTTTTTGCTCTTGGTGCGGAGCCTTCTGGTGAAGGTGGAGATGGTGTCTATGATCTCCTTGCGTCTCCACGCCACTATGCCGGAGACGGGGAGGCCGCCCGCCAGGGCGAGGGCCTTGGCGTAGTCCTTATCCCAGACGGCGTACATCACGATGGGCCGGTCCACGGTGAGGATCACCGTGGCGTTTCTGTACTCCACGCCTCTGTCGTCTACCCACTTCCTGAAGACGTCCTCGACGAGGAAGCCGCTGACAGTCCTATCCAGCTCCACCTTGGCCGTGGAGCCGGCGAGGTACCACCCGGAGCCGCTCGCCGAGCCCACGGGCGTTGTCACCTTGACGTAGAAGTACTTATCCCACACCACATACACGTTATGGGGCCTGGAGACTGTGAAGGCGGACGAGCCCGGCTGGCCGTCGACCTCTATCCACGCAAGGCGGTAGGAGACGCCAGGCGCCTCCTGAGGCTTCAACGCCTCCGGCGCAACAGTCACGGAAGCCCCTGCGTCTCTCCACTCGCTCCGCTGAACTGTGGTAGACTCGACCCCGGCCGCCGTCTTGACCTTGAAGCCGAAGTTTATTAGGTATTGCTTCACGTACCTCGGCGTGATTGTGGCTGGCCTCTCCACGGTGAGCTCCACTCTCTGTTGCCCCTCCAGACGCCACCGCTCCCGCGGGCCCACATCTACATACGGCGCGAGGTCGACAGAGAACTTGTCGCCCTCCCTAACCCACTGCTCCAGCCAGCTGTCCCGCCCCAGACACGCCACCTGGCCGCAGTCCACAACGACCTTATACTCCTTGGCCCAGGAGGCGCTCACAGACGCGGGCCCCGACACTGTGAAAGACACGGAGGAGACCTGCCGACCGTCCACATAGAGGCCGGCCAGAACCCACCGCGACCTCTCGTCCATGGGGACGTACCTAGGCACGTCCTTGCTGTAGCGGTCACCCTCCCTTGCCCACTCCTCGCCGTAGGGCAGAGCCGGCCTAAGGTCAAGCGTTATTTTATACATCCGGTTGTACACCGCCTTTACCTCCACGTTGCCGTCTACGTCTATGGCGGCGGACGCCGTGTTCTGCCCAGTAGACCACCTGGAGAAGACCAGCTTCTCACTGGAAGACACAGACACCTCGGCGGGGATTGACACCTCGTGGCGGCCCGGGAGCACCCACAGCTCCGACGTCTGCTTCCCGTCTATAGTAGGCGTGACAGACACAGGCCGCCCCATGTGGTCCCAGACGCTCACAGACAGCCGCACGTAGACCCTAACAGACAGAGACGCCGAGTCCTCATACGCCTCCCCCGTCACCGGCGACCTGTACCTCAGCCTCAAAGTCACGGAGTACTCCCCAGCCCTAGTCGGCGTAAACCTCACCTGCACAGACGCGGAAGACCCCGCAGACACCCTCCCCGGCAGATCAGCCGAGTACCGCCCCTCAGAAAGCGTCAAAGACACAAGCTCGGCATCGTAACCCAGATTCTTCAAACCCACCGAGAAGACGACCTCCTGCCCCAGCCTCGCCTCCACCGGAGACACAGAAAACTCGAAGGGCCCCGGCCTCGGCGGAGTCACAGATACGGAATACCTCTTATCCACGTACTTCCTGCCCCCCGCGCAGGACACCCTCACCACCAGCGTGTCGCTGGACGACTTGAAGCTGGTAACAGGCAGGCTGAGAGTAGCAGTCGCGCTGGCTCCAGCAGGCACCGACACAGAGACAGACCCCCGCCCCGCCGAGCTCCCCTCCGTCCACGCCTCCACCGTGTACGTCCAGCCCCGCTCGCCCAAATTCCTCACAGCCACCCTCACAGTCGCAGACCTCCCGTAGACGAAGCTGTCCCACGACACGTCCGAAATCTGCATATCGGGGCAGTACTTCTCCACATAGCTGGCAGACGCCGAGCCCAGAAGCACCTTAGTGTTCGCGTCCCACACGGTTACTTTGTATGTATACAGCCTCCCCTCGTAAATCGGCTCAACAATCGTCATACGGTATCCATATACATAACCCCCATTTACGGTGCCGGCGGCAATTAAGCTAGCCCCTTCCCTAATTTCCACATATAGGCGACCGCTAAACTCCCTCAGATCAAAAACGAGGTAGAAGCTCTCGCCGAGGTAAAGCTCCTTCCTTTCAATGTACGAAGAGTCGATCACCCACACAGGAAAGTCGCCAAAATTGCCGATAGGAGGCATTGCCAATACCGCTTCATACTATCTATCAAATGCCGAAGTATACGCAACCATAAGTACAATCAGTAGGGGTGTAGCGTATCGCATATATTAATTTAGGATGGATATAAAAAACTTCTCTTGGTTATTAGTCGGCGATCTCGGTTAGCGTGAGCGTAACGACGTTGGCCACCTCCACCACGTCGCCGGGCTTCAGCGGTACCCAGCCCTTACCCTTGATATCGATCCCGTTGACCTTTGTGCCGTTTCTACTCCCTAGGTCGGCAATATAGAGGGTGCCTCCGTCGTATTTGAGGGCAAAATGCTGTCTAGAGATGTACCCAGCTACGTCAAGGTCTAAGAAATCCTGCCGGCCGTACTCGGCGTATCCATCAGTCCAAAACCTATAACGGCCGCTTTTATCTACAAGAACATACCGCGGCTTAGGAATCTCCTTTATACGCCTGGTCTCCATCCCCTCCACAGGCGGAATAGGTTTCAGCACCACAGGAGCAAGCCGCCTCAGAGTTTCAGTAGCCATATACTCCGCGTCGACCATATTTTATTCACTAACACTTAATTTTAAGAGTTGCCACCTTTGCCAAAACCACGTCTACGTCCGGACCTATCTTAGCCTCTGCCACGCGCTCGCCTCCGATAAAAACCCCGTTTCTGCTCCCAGCGTCTCTGATATACACTTCTCCGTCTTTTACAAAGATTTCCAGATGTTTCCGAGATATGTAACCCACTTTGTCAGCCGGCAATATAGACGCCAGCTCCCCCCTCCCCAGAACAGCCGGAAGAGAAACACGCATAGATTTCCCAGTCTCTATACACAAAATCTCGCACTCCCGAACCGCGGCCGGCGGGGCGGGGCCCACCTCCGCGGTGCTAGTCCCCTCCTGCGCCCCACCCGTCGTCTGTAGCGGCGGCGCCGGCCCCGCCTCGGCGGCCAGAGGATAGGTCATCGTCGTCGCCTCGTGGGCCAGCTCCTTAGACTCCCCAGCCTGCAACTTCTCCAAAACCCTCTTCGCCTTCTCCCTGTAGAGATCCGGCACGCCCTCCTCCTCAGAGACGGCTTGAAGCACCTCCACCTGGATCACGCCCCCCTCCACCGCCTTCTGCAACTCGCCGGCAAGCTGAAAAGCCAAAGTGGCGGTTCTGTCCGCCGCCACGCTCTCCTCAGAAACCTGCCTCCTGACCTCCCCCTCCTCGGTGACGACCACCACCTCGGCGCTGAGAGGGCCCCGTGGTTTGAGCCTAAACACCACACCGACGACATCCCCCGCGGAGATGTCCTCAAGCTCAACCTCCCGCACAGCGCCTAGCGACGTCACGGTGCGGCCCAGCTTTCTAGTCTCCACAACGTCGGCATCTGTCTCCATCTTTACCACAGGTCTCCTAGCCACCACGCCCCTAGCCCTCTTCAGTTCCCTAAGCAAAATCTCAGAGACGTCGCTCAGCTTAGACGCGTGGTACCAAGCGCCCCCGGAGGCCGACGCGAGTTTATACAAGATCTTCTCGTTATAGTCATACCCCACACCAATCGCAGTAATAGAGATCTTATAAGAGGCCGCGGTCTTCCCCAACGCCTCGTACCAATGCTCCTCCGTGTAATAGGGCCAAGGCTCCCCGTCTGTGATCACGACGATGCGCTTCACGTAGTTCTCAAGAGACTCCCTCCTGCCGAAGAGAGACTTAGGCCCAAATCTCAGCTCCTCAATTGCCTTCACCAAGGCTTGATATAGAAGGGTATACGTCCCCGCCTTGATCCTGTCGAGCTTTCCCATCTTCTCCCTCGCCCTCTCAGCAGGCATAAGCGGGATGACGGCCTTGACCTTCTCGTCAAACGTATAGACCGCGACTACGTCGTCGGCGCCCATGTTTTCAATAAGTCTCTTGGCGATGTCGGCGGCTTGCGCCAACTTCTCGAACTCCCCCATGGACTTAGAGCTGTCGATAAGCAGTATAAACGCCATGGGGATGCGCGGGCCGGGAACCCCCGCGACAGGCGCCGAAAGCCTCACCTCCACGTCTACATACTCCCCGTCGCGGCTAGCTGAGACATCAACATTAAGCATAAAAATTTATAAATTTCACCAATATAAACTTTTATGAGGTATCTACTTCTATTGATTTTTGCGATTTCCGCCGCGGCCGCCCCCGTAGTGACAGACCAGTTCGGCACGGCAAAAACAAGCTTCGCCCCCGGCGACGCCGTGTATATCTACTTCCCAGAACCCGGCACTGCACAGATCAAGATAATAGATGCGGCCACGGGGGCCGTAGTGCTTGAAAGAACAATAGACATAAAAACCCCCGGCCCGCACCTCCTCTGGCAGCTCCACCCCAACACGGCCGAGGGGACATACAGAATTTACATAACATTCAGCGGCCAACCATACGTCTACTCAATCACCATCGCCACCCCCATGCTCTGGCAGCCCTACCTAGTCGCGGCGGCCGCCGCCGCGGTTGCGGCCTACATCCTGTGGTACCACCGCGCCAAACTACTGCCGAGACCCCACACGCCATTTACATACCGTCTCCAGCTACCCAACAACTACGTGGTGGAGATAAACATGCCACAAGCAGTCTTCGGCCGGGAGTTCTTCATAAAGCTGGGAGTACCTGAAGACGTGGCTAAGTACATCAGCCGCAACCACTTCGCCATATATGCGGAGGGAGGGCGGTTCTACATACAGGACGTAGGGTCCAAAAACGGCACATGGCTCAACGGAAGGCCCATAAAGGGGCTCAACCCCCAGCCCCTCAAACACGGCGACGTCATAACCGTGGCCCAGGTGCTGAGCCTCAGGTTTCTACTGGCAAAATAGCCAACACCGCGGCAGTCGCGTTGTCCCTGCCCCCCCGCCTCAAGGCGGAGCACACCAGCATCTTAGCCAGCCCCTCCGCCGACCTGCACCTCCTAAACCTGCCCACAAGCCCGCCGTAGAGCGACCTGTCGATGAAGTCGTCCACGCCGTCGGTAGCCGCAAACACCACCTTAACTGCGTCCTCACACCCGCCCAGCGGATATCGGTAGTAATGCGGCTCCCGGTACGTCTTGTGGCCCACCGCCTGCGTTATAAAGCGCCCCTCGGCGTTAGACGACTCGTCTAGATCAGGCGTAACCAACCTATACCCCACGGCGGATCCACACCCCCCGCTCCACACATCGGGCGACATATACACAACGCTGTCCCCCGCAGAAGCCACGTGAAGCACGTGCTCGTTTAGGTCATACACGGCCAATGCCAGAGTCGTGGCGCCACCCCCCGCCCACCTTGCAACCTCCCCATGCGCCTTGTTGAAGAGATCCACGAACCACCCCCTAGAAAAGACGCCCAACCTCCCAGCAACCTCAAGGAGGCCCCTCAACACGGCGCACACAGCCCTGAAGCTCGCCCCCTCCCCGGCCCTAAGCCCCCCAACCCCGTCGGCCACAGCCACAGCGGCAAAATGCCCCGGCGCAACCGCCACAAGCCCAGCGTCTTCGTTGTTCCTCCGCGGCCCCCTGTGGCTAAACACGCCGCCCACCGCCCTAGCACTCCTGCACCCCCACCCCCGCCGCGCTGGCCCTAGCTCCAGCAACCTCCCGCAGTCAACACCCCCCACAGCCTCCCGCGGCAACTCCCCAACCCAGAAGCGCTCAAGCGCGTAGAGCGCCGCCCTAATCACAGCCTCACTGTGATTAGGATATAGGGGCCTTTCTCCTCGTCGTACCCCAGCGCAATGACGTCGCCGTCTCTCAGCTCAAACCACCGCGACGTAGCCCCCCTCCCGCGCCACACAAGATGCCACCTGCCGTCCCGGTACACAGCCGTCTTGTTCGTACTGCCCAAATCCCTAATGTACCACCTCCCCTGTATCTCCGCCAGCTCCAGATGCCGCCTAGATATATACTTGTCGGGGTCATATATGTACAGAAGCTCCCCCTCCATCTTCAGGTCCATCTCCTCCTCGTCAGTACGGCCGATGTAAAGAGTACCCCCCGGCACAGACACAGCCCTCGCCTTAACCATGAGGGTAAGGCCCCTCCGCACCACAGCCTCGCCCGTCAAAAACGCCAAGGCCTCCCCCGCGTCGGCGAAGCGTTGCGAGTAGCCGGGGGCCAGCGCCTTCGCCACGAATTTATTCAACAAGTCGTCCCCCAAGTCGGGCAACTTCAGCTCAACCCCCTCCGGCGCCTTCGACGCCGAGCAGTCGTAACCCCTCATGAACTGGCAAGGATGCTTCCTAGTGGCGAGGAAGAGCGCCGTGGCGCCCACAGACCACACGTCGTTCTGAAACAAGTTAAGACCCCGAAGCTGCTCAGGCGCGGTGTACCCCCCCGGCGACACCACAACCTCCCTAGCAGACTGAAAACGCAAGACCGCAGTCCCGAAGTCGATCAGCTTCACCACGTCGCCCCTCCTCATGAGGTTGCTCGGCTTGATGTCCCTATGTATAACCCCCGCCCCGTGCACCGCCGCCAAGCCCCCCAACACCTGCAACAAAACATCCTTCACCTCCTTCGGCGAAAGAGGCTCCCTCACATCCCTCAGAGACCCCCCATCCATATACTCAAGCACCACAATCACCGAATCCAAACCGCCGTACTTCGCCCTGTAGCTACCAAAAAAGCCGCAGACATTAGGATGAGAAATCATAGAAAGCATCCTCCCCTCATGCTCCACAAACCTCACGTTACGCAAAGCCTCCCGCTCCTCAACACCCTTAATCACCGGCTCCTTCACCGCGTAAGGCCTACCAGACCTATCCTCCACAAGCCACACAACCGCCATGCCCCCCTCCCCCAGCCTCCTCCGCACCACATACCTCCCACCCAACAAAGCCCCCTCAAACAAAAGCCCACCACGCGCCATATCAACCACACACCTCCGCGACACCTGCCGAAACCCTCCCCGCCCTACGCCAAGCCAACACAGCCACCACAACAGCCACCCCAGCCACAGCCCCCAACCCCACCACCAACAACCGCAAAAACCCCAACTCACCACCAACCCGCTCCACCTCAGAAAAATCAGCCTTACCCCTCAACACAGAAACATTACCAGCAAGCCACCCCCTCAACAAGCCCAACTCCCCCCTCAACACATACACCTCTCCCCTCACCGCGTCCAAACTGACATTCAACACCCTCTCCACACCGCCAACCCTCCCCCCAAGCCTCTGAACCTCCGACCAATTCCGCCCCAACTGCCCCCCCACCACCACCAAACTACTATTCAACCTCCTCAGCTGCAAATCCAGATCATCAATACGCCGTTGCAACTGATCAATTACCGACCCCAGAGTCCTATTAGCATTTTCTAGACCAGCAACTCTATCCTTTACACGCTGAACCTCCGTCCAATTTCCATCCAGAAGCTCCCTTAGCCGATTCAACTCGTTGCGCAAGCTCTGCAAATCCCGACTCAGCTGAGCAACCTCCCCCTTTATTTTGTCCAGTTGCTGCCTCAGCTCCTCCACATCCGACGCGTTGGAGCCGGCCCCACCCGCGCTCGCCGCAAACACAACCACACCAAGCAACAAAACCACCAACAACAACTTCATAACCCAAACTACAACCCATTTAAAACATGTTCGCACCTTCACATTTATAAATACCACCGAAATTCAACATGCGCACCTACCTACTCCTAATCGCGCTCGCCGCACTCGCCGCGGCGCAAGCAACACAGCCAGGAATCGCCACCCAGATAATCAACCTCCCCGACACAATAAAAACAACAATCGACGACATATCCTACGGCTTCGTCAAACAAAGAGAAAATCCTAAGAAGTCACAGTCCCACTGCCCGCAGCGGGGTACAAAGACTACGGCAACATAAAACTACTTGTAATAGCCATACCCTACAGCCCTGATGAAAACTTTGACCAGATAATACACGATGCAATAAATATACTATTAGACAACAAAATAGGTACTTTACAGAATAGACTTAATGCGGCAATGAAAAAGTTACTTAGTATAAGAAGCACCTTTTACCCATATGAAACCTTTAAAGTACGCCTAATCTTTATAATATTTGTCGATACTCAATCACTAATTTCCTATGCGCTTGATGCAGTCGACGAGCTCGCCAAGACAACACAAGGAGGAGATCCTCAAGCGGCAAGTACATATTTTACAAATACACTTTTTGAAATTCTTGCATTGAAGTACGATAAATGGGCAAAAGAAGAACCAGCAAAGATAAAATCTATAATAAGTAGTATAACAGCAGATTATGCGTTAGAAGGTAATAAAATAATTATAAGAAGCAATGAAGGGTCAATACGTTTGCCCATAAATACGGCTTCAAAGTTAATAGAACAAGAAGTAAATGGCCAAAAACAAGTTGTTGGATGTGAAGTAACCACAAACTTAGTTAGTGACAGCGTTTATGAGACATACTCCTCATGGTTACGCAGTGTTCTTTTACAGAGCCTCTCTACTACCATCGCACCTAATATAACAAATCTAAAACATGTCTTTGCCGGTAAAATTGATGAAAACAAGCTACGCGATTTTGGATCTCAGTTAAATAAGACTTTAGAAACTGATTACTCTTCTATTATCAATATAGAAGATATGCGTCAATTTATCATCAAAAATTTTGGTCAAAAATTCAATAAAAAATTTACATATAACTGTACGAATTGCGACATTAATTTATGTACACAACAGGCGCTTTCAGATTTATACAATCAACTCGTCACCAACGGCGATCTTGCCACAGTTCTCAGCCAAGTGAAGCAAAAACTAAACGAAGGCGTCGATAGCACCAGCTCTCGAATAGGTATTTGCTTTCATTTAACTCTCGCTTTAATAAGAGGTCAACTCATGTTCTCTTGTCAAGGGAAATCCCAAGAAGCGGATCAACTTTGCAACACTATCAACCAAATTGTTAGTGATGCCGCAAATATAGGCACATCGATACTGCAATCCAGTAAAGCATGCGCAAAAAAACTTGTAGAGACGGCGGCGGAAGCTGCAACAACCGCCGCACTCTCTTCAATTCCAGGAGCAAACGCTATATGGATACTTGCAAATGGCATATTCGGTGCCTTACAAAATCAGATAATTATTGACGGATCAATTGAGTCCAAACCTCTTGAGGTTGCTCAGTTTAAGCTGGCGGGAGGCCTTCAGGCATACAAACTATATAACGTAACGGATTCAAGGGCTTGCTATGCCAAAAAGATGCAAGACATAAATACCAAATTCAGAAGTACCCCGTCCTTCACAGAGGGTCTTTTTGCGGCATTAAAGGGGTTTTTCTCCGCTGTGACTCAGCTTTTTGCAGGCCCCGAAGCCGGCAATTTAGTAGACCAAATTCCCATCATCAGATGGGTTGACATCCCACAAGGAGGCTATTTCATGTTCACCGCAACGCCTGGCATCTATGTCTTGACGCTATCTAATATAAAGGCAAAAAGCATTATTGATGATTTTAGAGATAATTTCAAGAGGACTATTAGAACGAAATTATCTGATATAAAAAAGATAATATTAGATAATATTGAAAAAGGCATACTATGTGGTATATATAATGATTTGAATACAAAGATTGCAGAGTTTATAAAAAGCAACGCTGTTGGGAGCGGCATGACAGGGAGTACACAAAGCAGTGATGACTATCTTACTCTTAATATGTATTTTGCTGTAGTTCCTCCATTTCTTACTGGGAGAATAATTGATAATTCTATTAAATATGACTTGAATATCGATATTTTCGGACTTCTGCGAAGTTTCTTTTTCAAACCGATAGGTACTGCACGAAACATGTTAATTGAAGGTGCCTGTGGCTTATCTACACAAGGTAACCAGTTGCAACTTGTTAGCGGTTATTCGCTATATTGCCAAGAGCTGGCACGGGGCGTTTCTGAGTATTTTCTGAAACACACTATTAAAAACACCATAAATGAAATAATAAAATCACAATTTGAGAATTTACGGTGTCAGCCTCCTAATGACGACAAAGATGCATGTAGCTACACAAATGTGGTGGTGGGAGCAGCCTGCGAGCTAGGTAGGAAGATACTTCCCTCCGCCATTACGAGTGTTATTAATAGTAGCATTAACCAATATGCAGACGAACTTTCGGGTTATGCTAATAAATTATGTGAACCTATTGATAGAGAGATAAATAATAAACTATCTGAATATTCTCAAAATGTTGGTGAAATATTTTCTACTTATGTAACTATTTTAAGAAGTGTCTTATGGCCACAAGGCTATCGTCTCTCGGGTTTCTACGTCTTTGACCAAGATCAGAACGGTGCCTCGCGGGTTTGTTCGGCTATATCCAAACTTCAGACAGTACAGTACCTGAGGTTCTACGCGGTGAGACTCCTTGACGCCGTTGAGGAGGGACTCTATATACCGTCTTACTTCCTCTCTGCCTACCCCATACAGTTCAAGGAGTCGCCTACGGTGAGGTGGTGTTACAGCGTTGTAGTAAGCCCCTATTATGTATATGCACAGCCACCGCTACCAACTAGCGAGAATGAAGTGAAAACTCTTTTAATCGACGCCTTAGATGTCATAAGAGATAATGATAATCTTAGGAGCGGATTCTTAGACTTCTTGAAAAACAGGCATGTAAGTGTAATAATATTACGGATACCATCGATACCGCCATGGATAGGCGAGATATTGATAACGTGGGAGGGCAACGCTGTAAAGGAAAATGAAGTCGCGTGTTACCCCAGGTGGGAGGGCTTATTACCACCTAGGTTTAATCCATATCTCGACTTTAACAATTGCTGGGAGAAAGGTAACCTTAGATGGACTATATACTCGCTAAAGTTAGGACAACTTTCCCAAAACGATAAACAATTTCTGGGAAAAATTTTAATGCAGAGGGCGCGTATGATTGACGTACCGGTGTTAACCGGCGTTAATAAGTACTTCGACGCGTTTAAGGTCTATCCAGCGATGGCCGTGAGGGAGGTCGGCAATCCTAATCCGTATTACTTCGTGGTGCCTTACTCTACGCCCGCCCGGGAGCTCTTTGTGCTGGGAACCGTGGGCGACGTTGTGGTGTACGACGGAGGCTTAAGAGGGTCTGGCGGAGGGAAGCCGTTTCTCTACTACGACGTAACTAAGTAGGCGTAACCTCTAAATACATTTTTTTCTTGATACAGAAATAGCCGTAGATGAACTTGGGGACGTCCTCTCCTTTTTCACACAGCGCGTAGCTCTGTTCCTTCAGGTTTTGAAGCAGGCTGGAGTCAAGCCAGCTGGAGATTTCTGGAGATGTAGAGGCTATGTTCTTGATCCGGTTAATTATCTCGTTCACTGCGGCGTTGCAACCTTTGGAGATGAGTTTTTGTGCATCTACGACGGCTTGGTACGCCACTCTGCATATGGTTATTTTTTCTAGGTCTGGGGGCTCGGCGCGTGCCTTGATTATGTATGTGCCGGCGGGGAGGACGTACTCCGTCTGGGGTGTTTTGCTGGGCTGTATTATGACCTCGGCGGTGGTTCCTATGACTGTGGCAGTGGTGGGGCCTGTGA
>Ga0080005_125525_pt1 | contig 16256 bp, 14 predicted proteins | sample JossMetagenome_2_FD_69208 | JGI IMG/M metagenome (GOLD analysis project Ga0080005, IMG submission 69208) | Hot spring sediment microbial communities from Joseph's Coat, Yellowstone National Park, USA - JC3_ASED (SPADES assembly) (version 2) | ecosystem: Environmental > Aquatic > Thermal springs >... | reverse complement strand
TCCGCAACTACCTGCCTTGCCATGTCCTTTATGTAGCCGCTGAGCATCATGAGCAGGCCGATCACTAATAGTATCGCTGACGCCCGCAGTACATCGAGGTTGTAGAGCCGAGGCACGTAGTCGGCGAAGCCGAGGGCCCATATTAAGTAGAACTGCACAAATAGCGTGGCCCCTATAAGCCTCAGCTGCTTTTCCCTGACCTTCATGACTGGCTGTGGCCTCATCTCACTTGCGGCCTGAGAGGTTTAATCTATTACCGCACCTAGTCGTCAGGGTTCTAAGAGCTCGTCGAGCCCTGAAAGGGCCCTGGCCTCATGACCTGCGACCTTGAAGGACGCTAACGGCTGTCATCTAAGCCTGCAGGCCTTTTATGCACCGCTTCTTGCAACCCTATCCCATGCCGTCGGCCCAGCAAGGTCAGCTAGGCATTTCTTTTCTGCAAATTTGCAGAAAGGCTTAAAGGTCCCCGTCCGAGCCAGGTAGCGGGCCAAGTGTCTGGCTTTCGGCTTTCCTTATAGAGCTGAAGGGCTTTACCAAGGCTTAGGGGTTCATGACCACGCCTCCTTCTAAACGTCGTTAAGTTACCTTAGACGCTATGTCCTCTTACAGTGATAAGTGCCGGCGTGTAGCCTTGAATCATATACTAGGGGTGGCCTGCACTCAAAACCCAGCTCCTTCAGGGATGTGAGGAGCTTCTCGTCGCTGACGCCGGTAATGTTAGGGTGCGTCTCAAATATTATGTGCTCGAAGGCCCTAAGCCTCTCCCTCTCGGGGCCAAGTATCACCTGCGCCTCGCAGCCCTCGCAGTCCATCTTGAGGAGGTATGGGTCGTCAACCATGTTGAGGAGGTCACCTAGCGTGACGCCTGGCACCTTACAGGGGCCGCTGCCCTTAAGTGTGGAGAAATAACGAGATGACAGCAAGTCGTAGTCGCACGGAACGCTCACCGGCTCATTGCTAAGGGCGGCATTTATCACCTTCGCCTTGTCAGTGGCGCTGCTCAGTCTCACGTTATCATCAGCGCACTTGGCTACGTTGGGCAGGGGCTCAACGGCTATCACCTTCCTTGCCCCGTTGAGGATGAAGTAGAGGGCCGTGTCGCCCGCGCTGGCCCCCACATCAATTACGTCCCTGCCCCTGAGGCCAGAGAGCACCTCAGGGACCTCGTAGAGGCCCACTGCAAAGATCTCGGCTATATCATAGGCGTTCACGCAGTGGGTATTGAAGACGGCGGAGACGCCGTTAACCTCTAGGCCTACCCTCTCTGGGCTCACGTCGATCGAGACCCTGTTGCCTGAGGCCTGAAGCCTGCACGCGTAGGAGGCCAAAGAGAGGGCCGTCACCAGCCAAAGGGGGCCTCCTGAGGCTTAAGGAGGCGGCCGGTCTTAGCAAGGTTCTCAGGTAGCTTTGGCCAGCACTTGATGGCATAGTACGTAGATATTGCCAAGGCCCCAAAGGTTGTCTTCCGTAACCTTACATCACCTATATACTTCAGCCTGACGCTCAGCTCCTCCCTTTTAATCAAATAACCTAGAAGCGCTGTCAGCCAGCCCCTCTCTATGAGTCTCCTCACGGACAGCGCAATTAAGGCCTCATCCTTAGCCTTAGTTAGGCTCGGCAACCCAGCTCAACATAGGTGTAGTTAGCTTAAATAAAAACAATAACGTCTGCAGGCCCTGTCAGGGCCCCATGTCCTGTAACATTGACTCATGTTGTCGGCCCAGCAGGGCCGTGTTGAGCTCTCGCGGCTAGCGGAGAGGTTGAGAAGTACGCGGGGCAGGAGGGGCAGGCCCTAGGCGGTCCAGCGGACATGTCGGTGTCCGCTGTAATATCTACTCCGATTGAGCCAGTGCCGCCGAGCGCGCTGCAGACACCGATGACGGTGTCTCGAGACACCTAAGCGTCTAGTCAAGCGTCCGCAGGCGCTCCTGGTAGCTGCATGGCCTTACAGGAGGGGCAGGTCACAAGGACTGTCAGGCCCTTACGGCCTGAGAGGCGAGCGGTGGCCTGGAGACCGGGCCAGGGCATGGTCCTGAGCGGTCATGAGGCCTCCTCTCATTACCGCTGCTCTTTTCCACGTAACCTTGTGTGGAAAACGCTGAGGGCTGGCACTTACGGGAGGCTGTCCCCCGTGCCTGGCCAGGCCGAGCGCAGCTGGGCCCTGTGTCATAGTATGGCCCAGCTTGTAGCCTCACCCAGCGTACAGGGGCTGACGCCTGCGTCCCTGGGACGCGTCTTGGGGACCCGCGCCCAACCTGGGCCAGGTGCTCAGGGCGCGCCGTTGCCTCTGGGACAAACCTGGGGACGCGCCTCCAATGCGCCCATTTGGCCCTTGGGACGCACAAGCATAGGTCCGTATATTTAATTAATTATTAGGACACACACGCACAGGTCCTAAGGGACACATAGAAAAATAGGAAAAGAATTATGGGATAAAAACACAAAACCTGAAAGTTCATGGAGGGCCTAGGGGCTAGCGTCAGCAGCTTCTCCCCAGGCCGTACGGTCCCTACCACTTTTCCCCAGAAGCTTCTGGGGAAAGGTGCTTAACCCCTGCAACCTCCTTCAGGACGTGGTGAGGGGCTTGGAGGGCCAGCCCAGGGTCATGGTTTGCCCGAGGTGCGGGCAGCTTATAAGTTATATTGAGAGGCAGAGGCGCGGCAACTAGGTCTACTACCTTGCCGTTCACTACTACGGCTACGAGAGGGGGCCTGACAGCAAGGTCCACAAGAAGGTCAAGAAGTGCTACCTGGGGCCTGCCGAGTACATAGAGGTCAGTAGGCTGCACAGTGACCTGGGCCTAACCCTTAAGGGCCTCATGAAGGAGAGGAGAGAGGGACTACATGGAGGCGCTCGTGAGGTCCGTGAGGGACAGGATCAGGGGCGGCAGGCTGACGGCAGGGGGGCCAGGGAGCTCGCCGCCCTGTTCTCCCGCTTCGGTGAGGAGCTCAAGGAGCTCGCTAGGGAGCTGAGCGAGTACGCCTCAGGGGAGGCGGCCCATAAGGAGGCGGCCAAGGAGGCCGTTAACGAGACGGTCGCTAAGGCCCAGCCCCTCGAGGCGCCTCCCATGACCTCGCAGCCCCAGGCCACGGAGGCCAGGCAGGGCGAGGGGAGGCATACAGGGCCGCCTCAGTGCTCGTGTGGCTGAACGCCTGAGGAGGTTAAGAGGCAGATAAGGGAGCTCCTGGAGGCGGTGAGGGAGTTCAACAGGGCCCAGGCCCCACGTTAAGGCGCCTCGAGCCTGACCACCTTTCCCCAGAAGCTTCTGGGGAAAGGTGGTCAAGCGCTCTAGCGCTTCAGGTTCTCCTGAGGCCAGTGAGGACCTCCTCAGCTACCTTCACCTCAGTGTAGTGAAGGATGTGGTCAAGGGAGCTGTGGCCCATAATCTTGGCAACGATTGAGGGCGAGTGGCTGAGCCTCAGCAGGTGCGTGATGAAGGCGTACCTGAGGCTGTAGGTGTTGAACTCATACGTCCTCCTAAAGTACGTCTTGACTGCCTGCTTTGGGCTCCTGAGGGCTGAGGCCTGGCGCAGGCGGCCTGAGGCAGCTGCCTCCCCTCCCTCAGCCCCTCAGGGAGCACCATGGTCTTCATGAGTGTGCGAGCGTCCTCTGGTACGTCTCCAGGAAGTCTAGGCCTGCTTCCCAGCCCTCCTCGGCGCGTAGCCCAAAGCCCCCTGCCGTTACCTTAGGCTGCAGGCGTACTACATAATGACGCGGCCTGCCGCCTCGCGCTCCTGGGCGTGTCCCTTGGCCAAGGCTGAGACACTTGAGGGAGACACCTCTTTGGTGTCTCCGTAAACCCAGCACGTTATAGCCTTCGGACGCCCTACTGATGGAGGGCTCGTGGTAGTACAGAGTGAGGAGGAGCTGAGGAGAAGGGTTCAGGAAGGCTGGAGGCTCACGAGGGACAGGAAGGGCTTCAAGATGAGGGGGTCGGGAGGGAGGTGGGAGAGGGTCTCAAGGGACCTTGAGGAAGTGGCCGCTGAGCTCTATGAGGCGCAGAGATCCGAGAGGGGTGGGAGGGCAAGGGGCTGTGAAGGGTTGCTCAAGGAGAAGGAGCGGCAGTGCCTTGAGGAGCTTAGCAAGTGCTCTAACGCCTACAGGCCCCTGCTGCTCAAGTCCCTGAAGCTCATCCTGGAACTTTGGCAGCTGGCCAAGGGCTATGAGAAGGGCTCGCCAGCTCTGCCCAAGGAGGCAAGGAACTACCTCGTGGCCTACGTGATCCCCAAGGCGCGGAGGCTTTTCATGGAGATCGCAAATGTGCTGAAGGAGAAGGAGGGCTTCGACGAAGATCTCCTGGCGGAGGCTCTAGTGCACACCGAGCTCTGAGCCCGACAGCCGCAGTCAGCCCTGAGGCCGACCGAGGCCAGACCATGGGCAGCTTTAAATCTCGTTTCGAAATTGCATAAAATGGCCTACTAGGCCGTAAGTAGCTTTCACTATAGTCCGTGTAAAGCTCTAACTTGTAGCCAGGACCTGAGGTTAGGCTACTCTAGAGTTTTTGGCCTCCTGCCAGTAAGGCGTAAGCTCCCAGTCCGTTTTCAGTTAAAGTTGCGTGAGCGGCCTAAGCGGTGACTTATGGAAAGACGGCATCCAATGTAAACCTCTCTAAATTCCTGGGGTCAAGCCAAGATTCTACCATGGCTTAGAGCTCACCGTGCTAATAGTCATTATAAATACCGGCTAGGCGTTTCCTAATCAACGATGTAGGCGGGACTGCAGCAGTGATATCAGTCATCATGACAACATACAACGCGGGGAGGACTATAAGGAAGGCCTTAGAGGGCTTAACGTCAGTTCTTAATGAACTTAGGGCCGACTATGAGATCGTTGCCACGGACAACGAGTCAAGCGATAACACGGTAGAGGTTCTTAACGAGTTCGGCGCCAGGGTAAAGGTCATGAAGTGCACGAGGGGCCTCGGCAGGCACGTGGCCGCCTCAATGAGCAGGGGCGACTACCTCCTTTTCTACGACGCTGACGCCTACGCCAACAGGGAGCCTCTCTACAACTTCCTGTCGACGACCATTAAAAGGGGGGTCGGGTTCTCGCTGGCCCACACGGGCGTCCATATGGTCTCCAGGAGGTGCTATAGCCTCACGGGCGGCTTCCCAAACCTTAACTTCGGCGAGGACTTCCACTTCTGGGCTCGGGCTTTCACTTTCTGTAAGTCCCTCTACTACCCAGTCAGGGTCGCCTGCAACGCTCCGAGGCTTTACGCGGTGAGGGGCTACCGAGGCGAGCGCCGCTACACAAACGGCCTCCTTCACTTCATCTTTAGGCAGCTCAAGAACGAGGTCCACAGGCTGAGGGGGCTGGCCCTGTCCCCCTCAGAGGTAGCGCAAGCGGTAAGGGGAGGCGACCCCCTGATGATAGGTGGGGCCTTCCTGCTAGGCCCCCTCTCGAGCTTGATCGGGGACAGGGTCTCCAGGGGCTTCTCGAACGCGGAGCTCGTTTACCTGCAGGAGCTGAGGAACATGGGCAAAATAGAGGACGTAAGCCCTGAGGGCAAGTACATAGTCCAGGACATATACTTCGTGAGGGACTGGCGCAGCATATTTGAGGAGTTCCTACGAAGGCTGAGGCCCTACGGGCCTGAGGTCATAGAGCACGCCTACGCGAGAGTAATTTACACGCAGCCTGACATAAGTTCATGCCCACCCTAACAGTGATGACTTAGCTATGAAAGGTCTCGCTTAACAGGCTTAGTGACAGAGAGCTTGTCAATACTTTAGGAGCCTAGGCTTCGGAGGCCTGAATGAAGCTAAGGAGGACTGCAACCTGGCCTGAGGTGTAGATAAAGGTTCCTAAACATTAAGAACTTAAAGTCAATAGTCAGCACCTTAAGGTTTTAATGGTTTGAGGGCTCTCCGCCTCTGGAGAAGTGCGTGAGGATAGCGTTAGTTCATACACTGCTGTTCGTGGCCGGAGGGGCCGAGAGGCTAGCGATTGAAGCGTATAGGGCCTTAGAAGACCTGGGCCATGACGTCGACCTGTACGCGGCCTATGTAGACGAGGGGGCCTGGCAGATATTGACCAGTGGCATGAGTAACGTCCCAAGGCCGAGGGTCCTTGGGGAGCCGCCTATAAGTAAGCTCCTCCGTAATGCTATGACCCTCAGGTCGCTCCTAGCGGTATCGCACTTAAAGGAGACCGTCAGAAGGCTCAGGTCCCGCTACGACCTGGTTATTGAGACTCAGAGCAACGTGCCAGTTGGATGGGCTGACGCCTCCTATGTTCACTTTCCATTAGTGGACCTCCTGAACTTCTATGATGAAAACCAGTACAGGCTGCGGCTATACGAGAGGGCCTACAACGCGTTGGCAGTCAGGGTCGCGGGAGCCCTTGCAGATAGGGCTAGGCCCGTGATGACCAACAGCTCCTGGACAGCGGAGTACATTAAGAGAACGTACGGTAACGACAGGGTCTACGTTGTTCATCCCCCGGTTAACGTAGAGGAGCTGCCTATGCTAAGCTATGAGAGGGGCAAAATCGTGCTGACCATAAGCAGAATAGATTTAGGTAAGAGGGTCGCGGAGATCCCGAAGATTGCCAAGCTCGTGCCTGAGGCCGAATTTTACTTGGTGGGGGCGACAGGCCCGTCTTCAGGGCCTGCTCTTAGAGCCATAGAGGAGGCCTCTAGAGGCCTGAGGAACTTCCACCTTGAGACTGACGTGCCAAGGAAGAGGATAATTGAGCTGACGTCCCAGGCCTCAATATACCTTCATCCCCCCTTCGCCGAGCACTTCGGATTTGCCATTGCAGAGGCGGCTGCAGCAGGCCTCGTGCCCGTTGTCTACAGGGATGGAGGAGGCTGGACTGACATAGCCTCAAGGATAGATGAGGAACTTGGGTACACGAGCGTTGAGGAGGCTGCCCACATAGTCAGGTCGTTACTTAACGACGCTGAGAGGCTAAAGGAGCTATCATCAAAGGCCAGGGAGGTGGCAAAGGGGTTCAGCTACGAGAGGTTTAAGATAAAGCTTAATGAGGTAATTAAGGAGCTGGCAGGATCTAAAGCTACAGGATCTAAAGCTAAAAGCTAGAAGTCTTGCAGTCCTAACCGTAAACTAAGAGGCAGCAGCACCTAAAACAAAGCAAAGCCTTCGCCTTGGTCCGATCCTCAAGTCTTTTTATCCTCGCTATAGCCTATCGCCTGGGAGTAGCCGTACGTCATACAGGGCCAGGGTCTTCACCGGCGCCACGAAGCTGTTCAGCGGCTACGTGGTAACCCTGGCCCTGCAGGCAGCCTTCTACCTGATCATAGTGAGAGTCCTGAGCCTCAAGGGCCTTGGGGCCTACGCAGCCGCTGGCACCCTCTTCACGCTGCTCCTGCCGCTCCTTGTATGGCCCATATACGGCATAGGCAGGTACGTCATAGGTTACTACCAGACTGGCAGGCTTGAGGAGGCGAGGGGGCTATACATCAGGGGCCTTGCGATAGTGCTTACTTCTAGCGTCGCCATAGCCGTGGCCATCTGGGCCCTCGCATCGCCTCTCTCAGAGCTATATTATGGCACGACCCGCTACGCCTGGCTGCTAAGGCTCACGGCCCTTGACCTAGTAGTATCTGTTTACTATAACTATGTTTACTACGTGGCCTATCAGGCCTCCACAAGGTTCGGCAGGTGGGGCCTTACACAGGTCGTCTGGGCCTTCACTAGGTACGGCGTGGGCCTTGCCCTCCTCTTTGCCGGCTTCGGCCCCGCAGGCCTGATAGCCGGCTGGGTAGCTGGCGACGCCGCCTCAGCAGCCTTAGGAACCTATTGGTCTTTGGACTTTGTAGTAGGTAGCAGGAGCAAGGCCCCCCTGCTCCCGGCCCTCTCTATTGCCGTCCCTATAGCCATAGGTTACTTCATGGCAACCGTACTTCAGAACGTCGACAAGCTCTTCGTCCTGAGGTATATAGGCCTAGCTGAGATGGGCTCCTACTCTATTATAATGATAGGCTCAGTTATGCTCCAAATGGTCGTTTATAACTCTCTTTCAGGTGCTATCTACCCTGCCTTCGTTAAGTTTGAGGAGAGCGGCGCTCTGAGCGGGGAGGCCGTTGCAACCGCGATAAGGTACGTCACAGTGCTCACGGTGCCCCCCTTCTTCCTCCTGGCGGCCCTGGGCAGGCCCCTGATACAGCTCCTCCTCGGCCCAGCCTTCGTCCACGACTGGAAGGCCTTCGCCGTCCTCATGGTGGGCCACGCCGCCATGAACTATGACCTGCCTATAACCCAGGCCCTCCAGGCCAGGAAGGCCACGAGGGCGCTTGGCGCCCAGGCCATAGTGTCTGCGGCCGTCATAGCCTTGCTGAGCCCGCCGCTGATTGCGCGTTGGCTCGCTACAGGCGCTGCAGTCGCGTATGTCCTGGCGAGGCTTGTTGGCTTCCTTGGCGTGGCCGCCCCAAAGGCCAAGTCGCTGGGCCTCCTAAAGGTCGACCTAAGGGAGTACGCTAAGACCATCTCGGCAGCCATTATAACGTTCGCAGTCACGCTTGTAGCTGAGGTTGTCACAGGCTTTGGCCTAGCTCTTCTGCCCCTCTACATAGCCCTTGGCGGCATAGCCATGGTGGCCTCGCTAAGGGTCCTTAGGGTCCTAAGGGCGGACGACTACATAGCTCTCATTGAGGCGACGCCAGCCAGCCTGAGAGGGCTCGTGGCGAGGACCTGGTCCCTCCTCGGCCTTCCAATGCCAGATCCTCAGAGGGCGCAGTGAAAGCTCATAGACGGGCCTATGATTAGCTGTAACATAACACAGGCTGATTACGCTATTTAGTTGAGATGTCTGGGCTCAGGGAGCTAATTACCTCGTTAAGCTTCTCCTTGAACCTCTCGTAGCTGAACCCCTTTGCCACCTCCCTTGCCCTCGCCGAGAGCTCCTTTAGCCTCTCAGGGTCGTTAAGCAGAGACCTAATTATGCGGGCCGCCTCCTCAACACTCGTGTACCCAAGGCCCTGATCAATTCTTGAGACCATGTCAGTCCACCCTCCCCCGTCCCTGTAGACCACGGGCACGAGGCCGGCCGCTGCGGCCTCAGCGATCGCAATCCCGAAGTGCTCGGCGAAGGGGGGATGAAGGTAGACGGAGGCCTGGGACATAAGCTCAATTATCCTCTTCCTGGGCACGTTAGTCTCAAGGTGGAAGTTCCTCAGCTCCTCGGCCCTCTCCTTGAGGACCTCTAAAACGGGCCCTGACTCAGGTCTTGTAGATCCAACTAGGTAGAACTCGGCCTCAGGCACAAGCCTAGCCACCTCCGGGATCTCCGCTACCCTCTTAGCCTGGTCTATCCTGCTCACCGTCAGAACTATCCTGCCCCTGCCGCCGTCTATTGGCGACAGCTCCTCAACGTTAACCGGAGGGTGAACAACGTAGACCCTCTGGCTTCCATATGCCTCCCTTATGTACTTAACTGTCCAGGTGCTGTTGGTCATAACGGGCTTAGTGCTATCTGCGAGCGCCCTGGCCATCCAGATGGCAAGCGAGTTGTAGGCCCTCTCATAGAGGCGCAACCTGTACTGGTGCATCAAGAACTTCAGACTGTCGACAAGCGGAAAGTGCACATAAGTGGCGTCTGCCCACTTAAGGGGCACGCCAAGGAAGGTCTCAATTATTAGGTCATAGCGGAGCCTAAGCCTCTCAACGGGTTCCTCTAGGCGCCAAGCAGCTAAGAGCGTCCCAAGTAGCTTCGCTTTGAGAAAAATCTTGCTAATCATAGGTTCCCTGAGGATAATTGGCTCTGGAACATCGCTCATGCCATTAGTTATTACATCCCAGGCCCTCTTATCAAAATAGGCCGTATAAAGATCGACGTCATGGCCTAGATCCTTCAAGGCTCTGCGCATCTCAAGGAGTAGCCTCTCGCCCCCACCTGCGTTGAAGAACGCCGTGTGGACCAGCGCTACTCTCACAGCCTCTTCCAGGGCTAAGGCATCAAAGCCTTTAAAATAGATAACGTCAGCCAGCGCGTTAAGTCTTTCGATTCATTAAGCCCGATGCGTTTGAGCTCAGAGTTTAACTCAAGAGCTAAAGTAAACGATGACTTGGAGAGGCTGGCCTCCTTGAATATCTTTGTCTACTCTATAAGGCTTTACGCCTTCCACCTTATTGTCCTTGAGTCCCTCTCCCGCGATAAGCCCGTCGTTGCTTACATCATACTATGAAGTTCGACTACGCAGAGACAAGGGCGGTGATAAGGATCAGGTCCCTTGACGTAAAGGGCCTTGTAAATGAGACCTATGAGTTGCTCAGAAGTGGCGACTAGGATATGGTCGGCAGGGAAGGTATTGAATCCTCAAAGAGGTTCGCGTGGGATGATTGACCAGGGCTGAGTTGAGGGCTTTGGAGGGGATAGCGAACGTAGGATGACAAGGGTTAAGGAGGAAGACATGCAACTTTATAATAGCTACTAGGCCTTCAGAGGACGGATTGACGGGTCAGCCTTACATCTCGGTCATAGTTACTGCCTACAACAGGAGGAGGTACCTGCCATTTGCTTTGAGGAGGCAGAGGCCCAGACGCTTCCAAGGGATAGGTTTGAGGTAATCGTAGTTAAGAACTTCGATGACAAGAAGTCTGACGGTATAATATCAAGGAACGGCTGGAAGGACGTATATGACGACAGCACGTACCATGGCAGAATGGTCCTGGCGGGCCTTGAGGAGTCGAGGGGCGAGGTGATGACCTTCCTTGACGATGACGACATGTATGTCAATAGTAGACTTGAGGAGGTCTACAAGGCCTTCACCTCGTTTAAGCGCCTTGTATACTTTCACAACTCGCAGACAATAATTGATGATAATGGGAATGTGCTTGAGAAGCCCCTGCCTTCTCTCCCTATTTCTAAGAACCTTATCGGGGGAAGCCCTATAGTTATTGATGTTGATAAGCTACGCGGACTCGCCAAAAGGTATAACGTGAGCGTTATTGACTTAGTACTTAAAGTGAGGGCTAGGGCGGACTTTAATAACAGTTCACTGGCGGTCAGAAGGAGCGCCCTTGAGGTTAGTGCCCACTTGCTTAGGGAGCTCCCGAGCAGCGTCGACGGCTTTACACTTGCAGTTCATTAAGGGCTTGCGGCCTCATGTACTTCACCGATGAAAGGTTGACGTTCTACAGGGTGCATGGAGAGAGAGCTGGAGTCCTGAGTTTACATCTGAAGAAGGTAACAAGGCTTACCTAAAGCGGGCTAAGGCTTTCCTTCAAATCATGGTTGCTTATAGACTTATAGGCCATAGGCTGCTTAACGATAACATTAACGTATACTTATGTGCCGAAAGGTTTTACAAGAGGTGGCTACAACTCTTCTTACAGCCAGAGCTAGGTACCCTGCCTCCGGAGCTAAGGCTGAGCCTGTCAGACGTTAAGCTGACTTTGAGGTACTACAAAGTTAAAGAGGTGTATGAAAGCCTTGCTGATGTAGCCTTTGTAATGGGAAACGCTCTTCTTAGCCCCCTCCTTGCGTCGCCTAAAGGGAGAAGCATGATAGGCAGACTTGCAGAAGGCATTCATAAGGGTCTGAGAAGGTAAAAACCTAGTAAGGAGCTTACGAGACAATGTTAATGTGCAGACGCCACGTTTTTAATCTTAGGTTATCAATTTGTGTTGAGCTGAGTTGCTGAGCCTGGCCGAGGCTAAGGAGAAGATCTTGATGGCGCTCTCTGCGAGAAAGCTTGTAGAGAGGGGCTGGCTGACAGCCCTCCTAGGCTACTTAATTAAGAGGGAAGAGGTAGAGGTCAGGCTAAAGTATATAGGCGACTTAAGATTACAAAGGAAGAATTTGGGGCCTTGGCAATACTTACATATTATGCCACCATGTGTCAGCCGGGGCTTTCTGAGGAGCTGGCTAAGACTTTTAGCCGCTCCCTTGAACCGAGGAGGGCCTTCTCTTTGCTATTAGCAGGCCTTTCATTAGCCTCATATCCATGTAGAAAACAAAGTACAGATAATAAGGTCTCGATTAACATGAGCCCGGAGAGGTTGAGTCTAGAGGTCAACGGCGTCTCTGTGGCCTTCAACCCTAGTTGTGTATACATTGACTCCCTTCTTGAGATCTTTGCATGGGGTGAATACGAGGTCCCTGAGGTGCTCTTTGGCCTCAGGGGCAGGGATGTAATTGACGTGGGGGCCAGCGCAGGCGATTCGGCCCTCTACTTCATCCTCAACGGGGCAAGGAAGGTGATAGCTATCGAGCCCCTGCCTAACGTGGCCAGGTGCGCGGAGGAGAACGTGAGGCTGAGCGGCGCCGCTGACAAGGTGAAGGTGATAAACGCGGCCCTTAGCCATGAGCCAGTGAGCGTTCCGTGCGACTATGATGTGCGACTGTCCGGTAGTTTCTCCACGCTTAAGGGTAGTGGTCCCTGCAAGGTGCCAGGCGTCACCTTAGGTGACCTCCTCAACATGGTTGATGACCCATACCTGCTCAAGATGGACTGCGAGGGCTGCGAGGCGCAAGTAATACTTGGCCCCGAGAGGGAGAGGCTGAGGGCCTTCGAGCACATAATAGTTGAGACACACCCTTATAATACTGGCGTCAGCAATGATAAGCTACTTCTCTCGCTTAAGGAGCTGGGGTTCAAGTGCAGACCCCACAGGACACTTGATCCAAAGCTAGGCCAAAACGTCTATCATTGTAAAAGTTATTGTAAAAGTTTAAGTAAAGAATTTAGCGCCTAAAGTTACCTTAGTATAATATTTAAGGACAGTATTTTGATGTAGACGTTTAAAAAGATCGCAACAAACAATAGCATAATTCAGCAGCTTCAGCAAAGCCAAGGCCTCTTATTGCTCCCATTATGACTTACAGACAACCGACTTGTTCCCTGAGTTCAGGGTTAACAAGGAACCTGACCTGAACAGGCTTCACGGCTTCTTCACTATTTGCATTGCAACATGAACAGGCTCTACGACGTGACTTAAAACGACCAGAGCGGAAGGCCTAGTACTTTTATCAAACTATTAAGTAAGAGCTTAACCTCCTGATCTCTTGTCCTGAAGGGGTAGAAGCGCTCTTCGCCTTTCACCTCTTCCTTATCAGCCACCCCTGCATGTACATGGCGTCAAAGCCGCCCAGGGCAAAGCTCCTGATGGCGTCCTGAGGGGTCTCAACGAGGGGCTCACCCGCTAAGTTGAACGAGGTGTTCATGATCAGACCTTCGCCCTTTATTTCCTTGAAGGCCTTAACCAGGTCGTACCAGGTCCTGTTCTGGTCCCTGGTCACCGTCTGCGGCCTCGCCGTCATGTCGACGTGACACGTGACCGGGACCCGCTTGCACGCCTCCTCGTCTTTATAGCGGAACATCAGTATCATGAACTCGTGGCTTACCGGGTCCCTGAAGTAGACTTCCTTGTCCTCGTCAAGGAGGGAGGGGGCCAGGGGCCTCCACCACTCCCTCCCCTTGATGTCGTTTACGACCTTCCAGTACTCAGGCCTTGTTGGGTCAGCAACTATTGACCTGTTGCCCAGGGCCCTCGGCCCCAGCTCAGCCCTCCCCTGGTACCACGTCACTATCTCGCCCTTGGCCACCAGGTCTGCGACAACGCCAACGTCTTCACCTATATACTCAGCCTTGAACTTGCTCCTCTGAATAACCTTCTTTACCTCCTCGTCAGGGTACTCGGGGCCCAGGTAGACGTCAGTGAGCCTGCAGTGCCTCATCTTGCCCCCCAGGACGTGCTCATAAACGTAGGCAGCCGCGCCTATCGGGCCTCCTGCGTCGTTGGCGGCCGGGAAGATGAACATCTCGTTAAATATCCTGGCGTAGTGGACCTCCATGTTGGCCTTAGCGTTCAAAGCCACTCCCCCCGCCAGGGCAACCTTGTCCTCACCTGTGTGGTCCCTGGCCCACTTAGCCGTTGCAAGCACGGCCTCCTCTGTCACCCTCTGCACCGCCCATGCAACGTTAGCGGCGTCCTTGCTCAGCTCCCCCCTGGGGTTCCAGTTAAGTGACTTGCCCCCGATGACGTTCTCTGCGACATAGTTGTAAATAGAGTCCAACTCGACCGGGTCCTTACTCTTAACCTTCTTGCCATTAACTAAGATAGTGTAAGGCTCGTCGCCCTCGGGGTCTATCTTAACGAACTCCCTGAGCTTGTCATAGTACTTCGACCTCTCCCCGTAGGGGGCAAGGCCCATGGCCTTTCCGGGCCCCTCAAGCCTTCCTAATCCAAGACGATGCGTTGTCCACTCGTAAAGCAGGCCCAGGGAGCCATATGAAGTATACATAGACAGTATCGGCTCGAAGTTCCCGTCCTTTACCTTCCAGATAACGGTCGACTCATACTCTCCAGACCCATCAACCGAGAGCACAGCTGCTGAGCTGAACCCCGAGAAGTAGTAAGCGGAGGCTGCGTGGGCTAAATGGTGGCGAACCGGAATGATCCTTATGTTGCCTGGCACCTCCTCGCCCAGGCTGAGGATTACGTGCCTTATGAGTGAACGGGCGAAGGCCAGGTAATTTCCTGAAAGGATGTGCGTTAGAAGAGCAACATAATAATTAGATCCGTTTAGAGGTGGTATATTATATACGCCTCTTAATATATAAAAACTAAGTCGGGCATGAGTAAACCTTGCCTTCCAAAGAAAAAGCTTAGGGTCCCAATTTACAGCAAAGGCATCAACGTCTTTAGGTTTTATTCCTAGTCTATTCTTCAAATAGAGAAAGGTCTGTCTAAGCGCGCTAATAGGTGGTTCACGCATAGAATGTTTATGCCTTGTATACCGTTCTTCCTCCGAAGCAAAGACTAACTTTCCGTCTACAATTGCCGCCGCGGCATGGTCATGCTCAATGGGCCAATTAAACCCTATAACTACAGTCATGCCTATATACGATCGTGATCCTGGCGCTTCACATATAAATATCTTTTCACCTAATGTAGCTAAGAGCGGTCGACGAAAGCCATTAAGATGATCTATCGACAAGCCAGCCACTATGATTTGAAAAGTCCTAAAGGTAGAGCATGCCTACACCCGTTAACAAGAGCTAAGATGGTTGAAAAGCCTAGGTTAACGTCTTCTTAGCCTGCTAGCCTGCGCATGTTAACTATCACGTGACGCTAGGCCATGAGTGGCTCCTTTAGGGTCAGGCCTGTGCAGAGCCCTTCACGGCCAGGTTCAGTCCCTCAGCCCCCTCAGCGTCTCCCCCAGCGCCTCAACGTCCTCCTCTCTATTGGGGAAGTGCACAGAGGCCCTTATCCCCCAGACGCCAGCGGCCCCCCTAGCTGAGACCATAATGCCCCTTGACCTCAGCCTCGTTGCAACAGCGTAGTTCTCCCTCAGGCCCCCAGGGACCCTGAAGAGGACTATGCCGCTGGCCTTCCCGGCCTCCGGCGGTGAGAGCACCTCAAGGCGTAGGTCCTCCAGCTCCTCGACTAGCGCCTTCCTCAGCCTCAGAACCACCTCCTCGGCCCTCTCGACCCCCAGCTCGTTTATCAGCGAGGCGCTGGCCGCCAGCCCCTTTAGGGAAAGGGGAGGGAAGGTGCCGCCGTACTCGAACTTGATCGCCCCCTCCTCGACCTGCGTCCACCCGGCAGGGGTCTTTGAGGGGTCCGCCCAGAAGGCGTCCCAGTCCTTAACCGCTAGGCTCAGGTAGCCGGGCCTCGGGGGGCTGAGCTCCTCCACAACCCTCTTGCCCACGCACAGCGCCCCAACGCCGTAGGGCGCCATGAGCCACTTCTGGGAGCCAACTGCCACGAAGTCCAGGCCAAGCCTGTCAGCCTCAACCCTCAGGGCCCCGGCCTGCTGTATGGCGTCAACTATTACGTAGGCCCCGGCCTCGTGGGCCACCTTCGCCAGCTCAGCCACGTCAAGCCTCAGCCCGTTGACCCAGATCACTGAGCTCACCATGACCGCCCTGGTCCTCCTGTCTATCAGCTCGTAGAACTGGTCAACCTCGTAGTCCCCGTCAGAGTTCTGGGCCACCCTGACCTCGACCCCCCTCGAGCTGAGCCTCCTGGCCTCAACGTAGAACAGCGGGAAGTCCATGTCAGCTACCACCACGTTGTCCCCCCTGGAGGGGGAGACAGCGTCAACCGCCACCTGTATGGCTGAGGTAGTGCTGGTCCCCGTGAAAACAATCCTGTCCGGGCTGCAGCCCAGTATTGGCGCCAGGGCTGCCCTCGCCTCCTGCTTGGCCGCCGCCTGTGCGGCCCCTGAGGCGGCGGAGGCGGGGTCCCTCTCGAGCATGTCAAGGTAAGCCCTTATGGCCCCTATTGACCTGAGGGGCGGCACGCCAACTGCTGCCCAGTCAAGGTACGTCATGGACCTGAGCT